>JRYL01000837.1_pt1 | contig 24945 bp, 27 predicted proteins | sample 235391 | NCBI WGS metagenome assembly JRYL01 (sample SAMN03074223, study PRJNA261481) | activated sludge metagenome | biome: Wastewater Treatment Plant; feature: Wastewater; material: Activated sludge; isolation source: activated biomass of a wastewater treatment plant treating wastewater from... ...
TAACCATGCAAAACTAATAGCTTGTTGAAGCACAGGTTTCAATACTTAGTACATTATACAAGCATACATTATACAATATACAGGTTCATCAGTCCTTCAACTCCAATACTTCCACATTCTTATAATCTTCATAAGAAGAAGTGATTACACGGTCACCCGATTTCAAACCTTCGGTTACTTCATAATAAACCGGGTTTTCGCGTCCTAATTTTATTTCACGTCTGACTGCTTTTTTGTCGCCGTCCAATACAAAAATCCATTTTCCGGCGGTTTCCTGATAAAATGCACCTTTGGCTACCAACAGGCTTTCTGAGCTTTCGGATAAATACAGTTTGACGCTGAATGACATCCCTATTTTCAAATCAGCCGGGACCTCATTTTTGAAAACCAATTCCACCTGAAATTGACCGTCTTTTACTTCGGGCAATACTTTGGAAATCATTACATCATAAGTTTTTCCGCCCGATTCTATGGTGCCGTTTTGTGCCGGTTCCAATCGGGAAATGTAATATTCATCAACCTTGGCGGTGATTTTATAGCCATCCATAATGTCGATTTTCCCAATACTTTCACCGGCATTGATGTGTTTGCCCAAACTCGGATCAAAGGACGAAAGCCGTCCGCTTGCATTTGCCAATACCAGGAAATTCTTTTTGTTGTCCCGCAAAATATCCAGATTTCTCTCCATCTTTTCCAATGCCTGATTGATGGACGAAATCTGAGCCGCCCTTGCCTGTTTTTCTCTCTTTACGCTCGTTTGGATAACACCTTTTCTTTTGGATTGATAATTAAAATTCTCCAAAGATTTATTGTAATCTTTTTCGGGTATAATTTCCTTTTGAAACAGTTTTTTATCCAATTCATATTGCTGTTCGGCATCGGTGAAATCATGTTGAATCAGAATCAGTTCTTTTTCCAATTCCAATTCCTGATTGGTCAGACTGATTTTCAGGTTTTTGAGGTTATTGATTTGTTCAATAATGGCGGTTTCCTGTTGCAGATAACCCAATTCCGTATTGGGATTGTACAATCTGACCAAAGGTTGCCCTTTGGTCACCATTGCGCCGTCTTCCACAAAAATATCCTGAACTGCACCGCCTTCCACCACGTTGATTAAGGCCGAATTGAGCGCCTCAATTTTTCCGTTCAAAATGACGATATCATCAAATTTGCCTTCTTTTACTTCCCGAATAGAAATCCGGGAAGCATCTACATTCAGGGTTTTCTTTCTGAATACCGATGAATACAGCAAGGCTGATAATGTTAATATTCCGACCAGGATCAATAAAATGATTCTGTATTTTGGCTTTTTATTTTGAACAATCGTATCCATTTATTCAATTTTCTCTTTTACAAAGAGTGAATTTTATGCCAATGGAAATTTAAATTGCAACCGATTGATAATTAATAATATAACAAATTAGAATTAAAACCCACTGTTCATAAACGAACAGTTTTTTAATGAAAACGGACAGTGCGGATTATGATGAAATTTTCAATACAAAAACCCAAAGAGCCAAACCGGGATTATATTTCCGAAACCAATCTCAATATCATCTTTTGCAACAAAAGCATTTTCCAAACCGACTATTTGCTTTTTGGTTTTGTTTTTTCCGCCTACCTCAAAGATGTAAGTTTGGTCAATCAGAAAATCACCTTTTTCGTATAAATTAATCTCATGCAGTTCTTTGAATTGGTTTAGAAAAAAGGTCTCACGCACATTTCCGATATTTGTATTTTCCTTTGCCAGTGCATAAATCAAATTGCTGTTGTTCAAATACAGTTTTTCGGGTTTTGTCAATACACCAATTCTGCTAGTGTCTTTATATAATTCAATCACCAATCCGGCTCTTTCCAAAATCTGAATACTCTGAATCAGCATATTTCTTGAAACGCCTACTTTCTCACTCAGCTTTGTGATATTGGGTGTAAAAGGAACACTCGAAGCGATTGTAATCAAGAGTTTTTTCAATTTAACCAGGGTTTCAAAATGCAAGGATTCTACCGAATTAATATCGACTTCAATGATTAAATTGATAATATTCTGCAATTTTTGAATATAAAAATCCTCATTCTCCCGATAATAAGGATAAACGCCGGTTTTTAAATATTTACTGAACAATGGAATCGGTTTTATCTCTTTTAATAATTCAACAGCTATTGAATTATGCTTATCCAAAATTTCAGGTAAGGAATAAGCAGGAAATACTTTGCCGGTTTCAAAAAAAATAAATTCACGAAACGAAAGCTCTTTTAATGAATAAGAAACCGCCCTCCTGCTTAAGTCCGATTCGGATTTATAAATTTCAAGTGCCGATGAGGAAGTGAAAATCACCTTCAATTCGGGGAAATTATCATAAATCAACTTTATTTCCCTTGACCAATCGGGGTATTTATGAACCTCGTCCAACAGCAGATGCGTACCGCCGTATTGGGCAAACTGTTTGGCCAGATCATACAGTTTATTGTCAAAAAACCAAATGTGATCCAGACTCACATAAAGTGTTGAATCCAAAGGCAAATAGAGCTTAGCCAATTGCAGCAACAAAGTCGTTTTTCCCGAACCTCTCGCACCTTTTATTGCAATTAACCGATTTTCTAAATCAACTTGATGAACCAAATATCGCTGAATATCCAAAGAAATTCCGGCCACTTTCGACTGAAATTCCAATAACAACGCTTCCATAATTGCTCTTTTTATAAAGCAAAAATAATATTTTTCGTTAAATTAATAAAGCAATTTAATATTATTTTGCTTTATTTAGTTAACAATCGACCAGAAACAGAACTATATTCAAGGTAGAATTATCCAAAACAGCAATCAAATACAGATTTGGGCAATTTAGAATTCATCCGAAATAAAGAATCAAATAAAATTTAACACCGGATATAAGAATTATTTAATCGAATTCATCAACTTTGCAAATGCGTAATAATTTGTATTTCAATAGAATAAATCAATAATATGCCATAAAAATTCAATTGAGTAACCCATTGGAATCAAAGGAAATAAAAATTTAACTCAACAAAAACTGTTCGAAATCGGACAATATCATTAAATTAGATAAATTAAAATTGAATCAAAATTGAGAAAAAAAGAAGCCAACATATTGATTATAGATGACGATCCGGATGTTCTGTTTGCTGCCAAAGTTTTGTTGAAACGAAATTTCACAAATGTGAAAACCGCCGAATCTCCAAGAAAAATCCTTCAGAGAAACGATGAATCCAATTGGGATGTGGTGCTCTTGGATATGAATTACAGAAAGGGTTTTGAAGACGGAAAAGAAGGATTGTACTGGATGGAATATCTGAAAGAAAATATGTCTTCTGCGGTGGTTATCCTGATGACCGGATTTGGTGATGTTGAATTGGCAGTGGACAGCCTGAAACAGGGTGCTTTTGACTTTATTCTCAAACCGTGGGACAATGAAAGACTGTATGCTTCGGTCAATAAAGCAGTGGAATTGGCCAGAAAAAACCAGAAACTGGAACGCCTGGAAGAAATCAACCGCCCGGCTGTGATTTCTGTTTTTGAAGGAAAATCACCGGCCATGCAAAATGCGTTGACAATGTCGGCAAAGGCAGCTCCAACTGATGCAACTGTTTTGATTTTGGGTGAAAACGGAACCGGAAAATTTATTCTGGCACAACAAATTTATATGCAGTCATTGCGAAAAAATGCACCGTTTGTTCATGTGGATTTGGGTGCTTTGAACGAAAATTTGTTTGAAAGCGAACTGTTTGGTTATGCCAAAGGAGCTTTTACGGGCGCAGAAAAAGATACGCCGGGGCGGTTTGAACAAGCCGATGGCGGTACGATTTTTTTAGATGAAATCGGGAATCTTTCATTGCCCTTACAATCCAAATTGTTGACTGTACTGCAGAATCGAAAATTGAACCGTTTGGGCGAAAACAAAGAAAGAAATATTGATGTTCGGGTGATTTGTGCTACCAACGCACCAATTTATCAGATGGTAAAAGACGGAACTTTCAGACAGGATTTGCTGTTTAGAATCAATACGATGGAAATCAAAATTCCGGCACTCAGAGAACGAAAAGAAGACATACCCGAATTGGCTGAATTCCTGTTGGAAAAGTACAAATCCAAATACCGAAAACCCGAATTGAAATTATCGGAAAAAGCCCAATCCGAAATTCTGAATTACGGCTGGCCGGGCAATATCCGGGAAATGGAAAATGTATTGGAAAGAGCGGTTATCCTGACTGACAGCGGAGAAATTGAAGCATACGAACTGCATTTCAGCCATTTTGAAGTTGTGGAAAACACCCATTTGACTCTGGAAGAAATGGAAATCAGGATGATTGAAAATTCGCTGAAAAAAAATCGGGGAAATATCAGCAAAACAGCTGAGGATTTGGGAATTACAAGAGCTTCGCTCTACAGACGACTGGAAAAACATAATTTGTTGTAAATGGACAGAAAGTTTTGGTTTTGGCTGCTTTTCAGATTATTGTGGATCTTTGGATGGATACTGTCGGTGGTCTTTCTGCTGAATTATAAATTTGTGTTTTCCGGGTTATTTGGATTAATCATCGTATTGGTCTCAATCATAGAATTTTACTATTTTTTCAAAAAACCTTTTCTGGAAATTCAAAAGGTATTGAGCGCTCTGGTACACGATGATTATTCGCTCAAAGTGAATACAAACCAACATTCCGCACTCTTTTCGGATTAGGAAAAATTATACCACAAACAAAAAGACCAATATTTTGACCATCAATCTGTTAAATTGATTTATGACAACCTGCTCATCAGTATTTCATCCGGAATTTTGATATTGCGAAAAACCGGCTCCGAAGATTGGGACATCTTTTTGATGAACCGGGCATTTGCAGATATTTTTCAAATTCCGATTTATTCATCCTGGAATAATCTCCAACGAAATTTGGCTGAATTTACCGACAAATTGAAATCCATCAATTTTGAAGAAGTCAATGAAACTCTTGAAATTTCTATAGATAACAGTGAAAATCAGACTTATTCGCTCAAAACTTCTGCCATCAAAACCTATGCTTTTCACTATTATACGGCTACTTTGGATTCGGTACAAAGCATCATCGAAAAGAAAGAAAAACAGGCCTGGCATGATCTGATGAAAGTGATTTCACATGAGATGATGAATACGCTTACACCAATTAATTCGCTGATTAACAGCATGGAATATTATACCGAACAACCCCGGCTTTCGGAAGAAGACAGCGAAGATTTTAAAGAAAGTCTGAAAACCATTCAGAAGAAAACGGTTCACATGCTGGAATTTGTGGAAAATTATCGAAAAATCAGTCAGTTGCCACAACCAAAAAAGAAAAATACCGATTTGGTGAAATTGGCTGAAACCTGTGTTGAAATGATGCATTCGGTTTTTGAGGAAAAAGGAATTTTGGTTGAAATCACATCTGATTATAAAGAATTAAATTCATTTTCGGACCCTGTTCTGATAGAAAGAGTTGTCATCAATCTGCTGACCAACAGTGTTTATTCACTTGAAAGCAGAGATAAAGACCGTCGGATAAAAATTAAAATCCAAAAAACATCCGAAAGAATTTTTGTCAGAATTTGGGACAACGGAATCGGTATTGAGAAAGAAATCCGGGACAAAGTTTTCATTCCGTTTTTTACGACTCGTGCGAATGGTGCCGGTATCGGATTGAGTTTATCCAAAAATATTATGGAAGCTCACAACGGTAATCTGACTTTCAAAAGTAAACCGGGCGATACAGAATTTTTGATGAGTTTTCACACATTACAGTCCTAAAACAAGATAATTACCGCAAAATCAATCGTTAAACACACCAATCTTTTTTAATGATTTAAGCTGACAAACTTTCTGTAAATCCGAAAAAATCCCGGTCAAATATTTTTCATTTTTTGGCAACTGAAATCGGATTTAAGGAATTAATTTTACAAAAATTTTCAGACTTGTTTTCATCGGCTCAATTTCGACTTCAGTTCATCGTCCTTTTATGGGGTTTTACCGGTGTTTTGGGCAAATTAATAGAAACCTCGGCCATTCCGCTGGTATGGTTTCGGGTTACAGTAGCCGGTTTGGTGCTTTATCTGATTCTCAGAATCAGAAAAATAGATTTTAAAATCAGCCGAAAAGATTTGACACTGCTGTTCGGAATCGGTGTGCTGATTGGTCTGCACTGGATGACGTTTTTTGGCGCCATCAAAGTTTCAAATGTGGCTGTCGCATTGAGCACACTCTCGACCGGCGCATTTTTCTCGGCATTTTTGGAACCGATCTTTTTCAAACGAAAAATCAATTTCTCCGAAATCCTGCTGGCGGTTATTGTCTCTGGTTGTATTTCATTGATTTACAATGCAAATCCCGAATATTGGCTCGGTATTGTTCTGGGTGTAATCTGCAGTTTTCTGTCTGCACTTTTTTCGGTTTCAAATGCAAAAATCTATCACCGTTTTCCGTCGCACAAAATCATGTTTTACGAAATGATTGGTGCCTGGCTGGTGGTCTGTGTTACACTTTTGTTTAGCGGCGGTTTTTCGGAAGTTTTTTCAGTTTCCTGGAAAGACCTCGGTCTGCTGCTGCTGCTCGGCAGTCTGTTTACTGCCTATCCGATGACCGAATCGGTCGCGCTGATGAAAAATGTAAGTCCGTTTACATTGCTGCTCAATGTCAATCTGGAACCGGTTTACGGCATTATACTCGCCTATTTCATCTTTGGCGAATCAGAAAAAATGACACCTCTGTTCTATGTCGCCACATTTATTATGCTGGCGGTTATCGTAATCAATTCACTGATGAAGGCAAAGGCAAATCAAAAAAAGAAAGCCGAGAAATTATTGGAAGAACTCAATAATTAAATTTAAATCCTTCCCTGCTCTTTCAGTTTCCAATACCGAAGCAGTCCCGCAACCGACATCCAGCTTGGATTTGCATGTTCATATCTTTCAATGTCTTCATCTGAAACCGATTGTGATTTCAGCTGGTTTTTTGTGTATTCCATAAATTTTGGAGTAATTTCTTCAGCCGGAGTCTGTGCATCATAATAAGGTTTCATCCAGCCCGACCAGTCATCCAGCATTTTTTCAAGCAGATCAAAATGTTCCGAAATATTGGTAACTGCGCCGTAATGGGTCAGAAAAAGAAGTTTGGGATTCAGAGCCCTCAGTTTTTGAATTGAATTTTTCCAATCCTGAATATTGATATCCGGCGGCGGACAGGGCGGCACCACCGGCCCGCCAAGAATTTTGACACCCGCCACATCACCCGTAAATATATTATCGCCAAGCTGATAGGCATTGTGATGGATCGCATGACCCGGCGTATAATGAACCCTGAATTCATGCTCACCAATTTTCAGCAGATCGCCGTCGTCGGCAGCGGTCAGAAATTTTGAATCGATCGGTTCCATCTTTCCCCACAGCCGGTCCATATCGTCCTTATAAATCATTTTTGCAGAATTCCACAGCTTTTCCGGATTTTCAAGATGCGGCAGTCCGACCGGATGCACATAAATCATCGCACCGTTTTGAGCGAATTTCCAGGCAGCACCCGCATGGTCAAAATGGATATGGGTCAGCAGCACATGTTTGATTTCATTCGGATCATAACCCGACTGACGGATGGCTTTGATCAGATTGTTATAAGTAGTCTCGGGTCCGGTTTCGATCAGGATCAGCCCGTCTTCGGAAGGAATCAGAAAGGATGCGATGGATGAGGAACCGCCGAGAAAATTGAGATCGAGTACATGAACAGCGTCTTTTGTCTGCATTTCTAAAAAATTTGACAACAAGTTAGCAAACTTATTTCAAAACCGAATCATTCGGATTTGATAAATTATGATTTTTATTCAATGCCGATTTTACTTAATTTTAATTAGTTTTGATGATTCAAATTAAAAATGTCTGGTAATTTTCTATTTCAGCGGATTGACAATTCTCAAATCATCATCTGGCGTATCTTTTTCGGATTGCTGATGGTGGTTGACTGCTGGGGCGCGATTGCCACCGGCTGGGTCAGGGAAACCTTTGTCGATCCCGAATTTACCTTTACGTTTATCGGTTTCGAATGGACCCATTTTCTGCTCGGTCACAATATGTATTATATCTACGGCTTTCTCGGTTTTCTGGGTCTGCTGATTGCTTTTGGCGCATTTTACAGGATTGCTTCGCTTCTTTTTGCCATCGGCTGGTCGCTGGTTTATTTTATGCAGAAAGAGCATTACAACAACCATTATTATCTGGTGATGCTGGTTGCCTGGTTTATGGTTTTTATACCNNTACTGGACCCGGCTGATTTTTATTCTACAGCTGCTGATCGTCTATACTTTTGCTGCAGTTGCAAAGCTTTATCCCGGCTGGATGAACGGCGATTTCCTGATGATCAGATACAGACATCTCGGTCAGTGGGCACAAAAAACAATCGACTGGCAGCCGTTGACAGATTTTGTTTATTCGCGTGAATTTGCACAGATTTTCTCCTGGATCGGATTTTGGTTTGACCTATTGATCGTTCCGCTGTTGCTTTGGAAAAAGACAAGGATTCCGGCACTTGTAGCTGCTCTGTTTTTTCATCTGTTCAATTCCGTTACGCTTCAAATCGGCATCTTCCCCTATTTTGCAATTGCGATGTCGATCTTTTTCTTTCCGCCCGAAACCATCAGAAGAGTTTTTTTCAGCAAAAAGACAACCTATCTGCCCGATTCGTATGAGTTTCAGCCGAGATTCAAAAATCAGGGATTTTTTACTTTTATTTTCATCGTCTATATCGGCTGGCAAATCTATCTGCCGCTGCGTCATTTCCTGATTCCGGGTGATGTGCTTTGGACAGAGGAAGGTCACCGGCTGTCCTGGCGGATGATGCTGCGCACCAAATCTGCTTCTGCCATGTTTTCGGTCAAAGACAAACAGACCGGCGAACGGTTTACAGTAAATCTGACCGACGAAATGACATCGCTTCAGGCAGGCCGAATTTCTACCCATCCCGATATGATGTGGCAGTTTGCTCAAAGGCTGAAAAAGAAATATGCGGAAGAAGGAAAGGATATTTCAGTTTATGTGACTTCAAAACTTTCAGTCAACGGAAGTCCGTTTTATGATTATACCGATCCGACGATTGATCTGGCAGCAGTCAAATGGAAATATTTTGGTCATCAGGAATGGCTCTTGGACGAACCCTATGCTTTTTCTTCATTTCAGGCTGTTGACAAGGCCGATAAAAAGGATGACAGTCATTTTTAACTGTTGATTCTTTAAATCGCTTACAATCAGTTTATAAGTTGTCAGCCATAAGCTTATATGACAAAAATCATAAAATCTGATGACAATTAAAATTCATGTTTTATCAATTTATTTATATCTTTACAAAACATTAAAGAAGAGTTAAAAGTATTTTTTTCTTTTACTGGTTGGTTCGTTATAAGTTGATTTTTTTCTCTTCTGTCGGCAACATAAGTTAGTTTAGTTGGTGAATCCTAATTCACCGGGGTTGGAAACACAGCAATATCAGTATTCATTTGACTGATTTTGCTGTGTTGTTTTTTTGCGCTGCGGCGAAATCTGTTAACCCAAAGCATTTTGCAGTTTTGCACTCACAAAATCCGACAAATTCCTTTTTTTTCTGACCGCTTCTTGCGTCCTTTACATTGCTGTTTGACAGAAAACTGATTCGTCTTTTATGAAATTCAAAGGTTATATATTCGCGATTGTCTCGGCTGTTTCTTTTGGTCTGATTCCAATGTTCATCATACCGTTCAAACAGATGAATTTCCCATTGGATGTCACTCTGTTTTATCGTTTTCTGACGGCGGCTCTGATGATTCTCTGCATTTTGTTTTTTCTGGGCGAAAAGATCAGATTTCCGATCAGAGATCTGTTTGCCTATCTGCTTTTGGGCTTTTTCTATGCACTCGGCTCAGATCTGCTTTTTATCGCTTATGACTATCTGACGCCCGGCATCGCATCGACCATCTTTTTTATCTATCCGATATTTGTTGCACTGTCGATGTCAATATTTTTTAATGAAAAACTTTCAAAACTGACATTGATTTCGCTGTTTATCACACTTGGCGGTGTTTATATACTGAGCATCAAAGGTGCAGGTTTTGACATCAATCTGGCGGGCATGCTGATCGGAACCGGTGCAGCGCTATCGTATTGCATTTATATACTTTTGGTCAATCAGATCAAATTGGGCGGATCGGGATGGAAGACAACTTTTTATTCGATGCTGTTTGCTTCAGCTTATTTTTTGGTTAAAATTATATTTAGAAACGAATCGCTTGAAATTCCAAAAACCTCATTGCTTTTTGATTTTGCAATTTTTGCATTTGTCACCACAGTGATTTCGGTTTCCACTTTGGTTTATGCCATCAAACTGATCGGATCCACACCGACTTCGATTCTCGGCGCATTGGAACCCATCGTTGCGGTTTTGGTCAGCATACTGATGTTTGGCGAAGCATTTACAAAAAATCTGTTTTGGGGTGTGATTCTAATCTTGACCGGTGTGACACTCAGCATCATCGGTGAATCCCGAAAAAAGAAATCGGTCAAAATTTAAAATCAAATCATTTTGAGGATTTCATCAGCCACAAAGGTGCAATGATTCCGATCTGAAATTCATTTGTTTTGTAATCTGTAATTCCCTGCTGTTTTTTGACATAAGGAGAATAGTGATAGGAACGGCCGATATAGGCAAAATACAGTTTCAAATCCACTTCTTTGAAAGGTTTGTAATAAACCGTCGGAACCACACCGTAACTTGTTCTGACATAATCCAGTCCGCTGTTTTCGGAATTGATGTTCTGGCCGTAGGTGTTGCTCAGCATCACCGTCATCAGCAGATCGATTTTGGGAGTCAGATTGTATTCGGCTCTCAGCCAGTGTTCGGTATAAGTCGCATCTTCGGCTATGGTTTCGGACTGTATGGTATTGGTCAGCATCCCTTTGGTGTCGAGCTGTTCAAAATAATAATTGAAATCATACATCAGCGTCAGTTTTCCTGTTTTGTACTGGTTGCCCAACGTGAACGAAATGATGGTTCCCTGCTTTTTTGCCACCCGAAAACTGCTCAAACTGTATATGGTTTCAAACTTTCCGTCCATAAAACTACCCCGCCAATTCAGAACCATAGCGACCGGCCATTTGGGTTCTTTCACATTGAATTCAACATTTCCTTCATAAAGATCATTAAAACGCATCGTCCTCGAATTCAGAATCTGAAGACCTACCGAATGCCTGTCGTTGATCTCTCGGGTCAGACCGATACCTGTGACATAATTCAGCAGATTGTTGGCTATATCGTTGTATTCGAGCACTCCGACCGGATCGAGTTCATATTCATAACCGCCAAAATAGGCTGCCATTTTCCCAAACTGAAGATTTGTTTTTGGCAGTATGCCCAGATCGATATAGGCTACCTCAACCGATTCGTTCAGCATCTCCAAGCTTTGAACATCTCCGCTGTTGTTAAACCGCTGTCTGAATTGAAAAGAAAGTTTATCTATGATTTCGCCCTGTATGCCCAGCGCAACATAATTGTTTCTGAATTCGGTATAATTATCCGATCTGCCATTTTCAAAATGATGATGAAAACCCGGTCTGAGAAACAAATATGCACTGAGGCTTTTGACAATTTTGTTGCCGTCAAGCGAGAATAGCGGCTGTTCGGACCGATCCAGACTGTCTGTCTGTGCGAATGAAAGACCGGAAAGCATAATAATTGCCAGGCCAAAAAGAAGAGAGGATTTCATGGCTTATTAATTTCTCATAAAAATAAAAAAAGTTTTCTGATTTTGAGAAATCAATAAAAAAACTCCCGAATCTGACCGAACCGGGAGCTATTATGCTGTATAAAAAATTAATTTTATGCTTCTTTGATTCTTGCTTTCTTACCTCTGAGTTCTCTGAAGTAGAAAATTCTTGCTCTTCTGACCTTACCTTTTTTGTTGACTTCGATTTTTTGAATCGCAGGCAGGTTGATTGGGAAAATTCTTTCAACACCTACTTCACCGCTCATCTTACGGATGGTGAAAGTTTCGGTTGAACCCTGTCCCCTTCTTTGGATGACAACTCCTTTAAAAAACTGGGTACGGGTTTTTCCGCCCTCAGAAATTTCGTAATAAACAGTGATGGTGTCACCGGCTTTGAAGTCAGGCAGTTCTTTTCTTTCTACAAATTTGTCCTGAACATACTTAACAATACTTTCCATTTCTTTGATTTAATTCATTAACACTGAAAAACATACACGGACTTCGTCAGAGGTTTTGTCAATGGTGTGCAAAAGTAAAAACAATTTGTCAATCCTCCAAAGTATTTTTATAAATATTTAATGCCTTCAAAAACTGTGACTGTTCGACCTGAAGACGATAACCTTCGGTGATGGTCGGACCAAATGAATAACTCAGCAGCGGACTGATCACATAAGCATGGATTCCTTCCTCCATCAGTCTGCTTTTGACCACTTCGGCAGTAAAATAATTGTCAAAAGTTTCAAGCGTTACAAACCTTCGGTTTTCCTGTTCTTTGTTCATCCCTTAAAGTTAGTGTTTTTTCATAAGACGGCGGTTATTTCGCCCCAGGTTGCAGGAAATTCGGCACCGAAAACTTCTGATATCTCATGACCGTCCTTTGTATAACTTCGAACCGCATAAACGATGTTCTTTTTCGGCGTCTTCATCGGTTTGATTGTAATCAGATCACCCTGAACAAATTCGTTTGAAAGACAGGGAACCAGAACAGAAATCCTTTCGATATAATCACCGATCACTGTCGTACCGATGATGATGCTGTAAGAATATTTTTCCTTGGTTGCGCACTCGGGATTGACCATTGCAAAATCAACCAGAAGGTCAAATTCTTCTTTGAGTTCCAGATATTTGAACGGACCTTCCTGATCCGATTCATCCTTTTGCTGTGCAAATGAAAATCCGGAATAAATGATTAAAAAGACAATTAAGAATTTTGATTTCATCGGTCGAAATTATTTCTCTGCTAAATTATAAAAAAACAATAGTCATCAGACACCGCTTGCAATCAGTCCTTTGACAAGTGTTACGATTTTTGGCATTGCTTTATCGGCTGCGCTCAAAACTTCTTCGTGCGAAACCGGAATCTGAATTTCGGGTCCGCCCAAATCTGTGATCACTGAAATACAGAAAACGCGCATCGACTGATGATTTGCAACAATCACTTCGGGCACCGTGCTCATTCCCACACAGTCAGCACCGAGTATTCTGACCATTCCGTATTCCGCCGGTGTTTCAAAAGTCGGCCCCTGAAGTCCCATATAAACGCCGGTTTTGACTTCGATTCCGTTTTGCTTTCCAAATTCAATTACAAAATCAATCATATCAGGATCATACGGATGTGACATATTTACAAATCTCGGCCCCAGTTCGTCATCATTGTGACCTCTCAGCGGATGTTCGGGCATCATATTGATATGGTCNNATGCCGAGACCTTTGAAAACACGCATCGGGAAAGTTACTTCCTTCATGTCATATCCTTCATAATAATGAAAACGGCCCGCCATCATCAGCACATTTTTTCCTTCGATCTTTCCAAAAATCAGTTTTCCGCTGTGTCCTTTGACGGTTACCTTTGGGAAATTCGGAATCTGCTCATAACCGATGACGATTGCATCGCTGATTTCGTCCTGAAGTTTTCCCAAACCCGAACCCAAAACAACCGCAAACTCAGGTTTTCCCGGCAGTTTTGACTGAATGAAGTCAACCGCTTCTTTAATTTTTTCCAACATGATCCAATAAATTTTGTTTGAAGCCGTCATAATCATCCAGCTCGACTTCGATAGGCAAATAAAACAAATTTTCAATTAACGCAGACTCATCCTTCAGCCGCATATAGTCTTTTTCGGTAGTCAGCATGATTTTGTTGAGCACATTGAGCTGCTCATATTTTCGGTCGATGGCTTCCACATCAGCCACCGAAAAATTGTGATGATCAGAAAACTCCAGATGATTTACTTTTTTAAATCTTTCGGTCACATAATCAACAAAAGGTTTTGAATTTGCAATTCCGGTAATCAGCAGCACCTCATATTCAGACCATTCGTCAGAATGAAGATTGAAACGATAACCGATTGCATCATCAGAATAAACCACCTTTGAAAAATATACTTTCTGATAAGGTCTCGGCTTGATTCTGGCCAGTATTTCTTCCTTGTTTTTGACCGAAAACTTATCCGGGCATTTGGTCACCACAATCACATCTGCCCTTCTTGCACCACTTCTCGGTTCTCTCAGATTTCCGGCCGGCAGCAGATAATCGGTATAATAAGGATTTGAAAAAGTGGTCAGCAAGATCAAAAAACCGGGTTTGACCTGTCTGTGCTGAAAACCGTCATCCATCAGTACCGCATTGGTTTTGTACATTTCCATCAGATGATTGATTCCGTTCACCCGATTTTCGCTGACCGCCACCACGACTTTGTTTCTGAAACGGTTAAAAAACTGAAGCGGTTCGTCACCGATGTCATACACCTTTGAGCTGTAATTTGCAATTTCGATTCCCGAAGTTTTTCTGCCGTATCCGCGGCTGAGCATAGCAGTTTCAAAATGATCTTTCAGTATATCCGCCACCAGCATCACATGCGGTGATTTTCCGGTTCCGCCCACCGACAGATTACCGACACAGACCACCGGAATTTTAAATTTTTGAGACGGAAGCAAACCGATGTTGAAAGACAGATTTCTGAAGCTGACACCGATCCAGTACAAACCCGACAGCGGGAATAATAATTTTCTCCAGTTCATAGTTATTTAAGCGTCCGCAAATTTAAGACTTTCAAAATGCTTTGGAAGACAAACCCGGATTTTTATCTTTAATTTAATATCTGATTGTTCCAAATCTTTGAAATTAAAGTTGATTTGTTTTAATTTTACTTCATTCGATAAAATCAAATCCTAATCGGAATGTCTTATTTTTTAATTATTGGAATGACGCTGATTTATTTTCTGTTATCCTATTTTGTGTACAGAAAATTTCGGTTTCGCAGAAATTGGCTTTTTGCGCTGATTCCAATATATTTTGTAATTGCCTATTTTTATTCAGGTCTGATTTGGTATTTTCACAAAATTCTGATCGGAACCAATTTTCAAATCGATTTGGGACATGCTGGTGAAGGCGCTGTTTTGCTGCTGATTATTAATTTCCTGATAACAATTGTATTTTCAGTTTTGATAATAAACAGAAACAAAAGCAGTTAGCTAGTAAAATTTTACTTTACTCGATGTTATATAAAATCAATAATGAATTTAAAGCCTTACGCTGCCGCGCGATACAATCGCGCGGTAGCGGTGGATTTTCAATTTTGATAATAAATAAAAGCAGTTAATTAGGTACTGATTAAATTATTGCTTCAAAAAATCAAAAAACAGAATCCGGCTGAAATTTATCACCGCCAACTGCATGTCCGCCACTAAGAACGAAAATTAACCGAATAATTCGGCTTTGGAATTGGATTTCATTTCCATTTGTTTATTTTTGTTCAATCAACAAAATTTTTATCCGAATACAGCGCTTTCAAAAATCATGAAGAAGAAATTATATCTGTTCATACCGCTGATACTGCTTACGCTGACCGCAATACTGACTGCGCTTGAATTCTGGTTCGGTATCATGTCCGACAAACTGATGTTTGCCGCCAGATGGATTACCATACTGAGTTTTATTGCCTATTGCATTAAAAAAAGATCGCTGACCAGCTGGATTCTTTGGAGCATCGTGGTGGGCGCCGCACTCGGATATGATTATCCCGATCTTGCCAAATCGCTTCATCCGCTGAGTCAGGGATTCATCAAACTGGTGAAAACCATCGTCGGACCCATACTTTTTTCAACCCTTGTTTACGGAATTGCAGGTCATTCGGATCTGAAGCAGGTCGGACGTATGGCATGGAAATCATTGGTTTACTTTTATATCGCTTCAACCATTGCACTGTTTATCGGTCTTGCCGCAATCAATATTACACAGGCAGGAAAAGGAATTGATATGTCGCATGTGCCTGAAATTGAACTGCCTGACCGATCGAGTGCAACCGCCGCTTCCGATTTGAAAGAACTGGAAGGCCTGCCCGAAGATATTCACTGGGTTTTTCAGACTACTGCATTTTTCAGAGATTCATTTCCCGAAAATATTGCAAAATCGATTTATGAAAACAAGGTGCTTCAGATCGTTGTTTTTGCTGTAATTTTTGGAATCGGATTGGCATTGGTCGAAGAAAAAAAGAGAAAACCGCTGGTCGATTTTATGGAAAGTCTGGCTGAAACCATGTTCAAATACACCCACATCGTGATGTATTTTGCACCTCTCGGAGTGGGCGCTGCAATGGCCTATACCGTCGGACACATGGGGCTTGACATTCTCAAAAATCTTGCAATGCTGCTGATGACGCTCTATGCCGCACTCACCGTCTTTCTGCTCGGTGTGCTGCTGCCGATTGCGCTGTATTTTAAAATTCCTGTCAGAAAATTTATCACCGCCATAAAAGAACCGGTTTCAATCGCATTTGCAACCACCAGCTCAGATGCCGCTTTGCCGCTGGTGATGACACATATGGAAAAATTCGGAGTGCCGAGAAAGATTGTTTCTTTTGTCGTGCCGACCGGTTACAGTTTTAATCTGGACGGAACCACACTCTATCTTTCGCTTGCATCCATCTTTGTCGCCCAGGCTGCCGGAATGGATTTGTCAATCGGTCAGCAGCTGCTGATCTGTCTGACGCTGATGATCACCAGCAAAGGCGTCGCCGCAGTACCAAGGGCATCTCTGATTATTTTGATTGCAACCGCAGATCAGTTTGGATTACCTTTATTTGTAATTGCAGCAATTCTTGGAATCGATGAACTGATGGATATGGCGAGAACTTCTGTCAATGTGATCGGAAACTGTCTGGCATCCGCTGTTATTGCAAGCTGGGAAGGCGAATTCGACAGGGAAAAAGCTTTAAATTATACAGACGACGATTAAATGATGAAAAAATTTGTACTGATGATTCCGATGCTGCTTTTTATCGGATTCTCTGTTTCCTGCAAATCAGAAAAAAAGAAAATTGAAGAGCAGAATGCAATCGTTGAAAATACGATTACAGCTTTCGAAAAAGAACTGCTCAAAAACCAGCTGGATTCGGTAGTTTCAAAATATAATTTCAACGGAATCATAGCAGTTTTTCGCGACAGTCTGCCGATTTATATCAAAACAAACGGTTTTTCAAATTTTAAAACCCAAACGCCGATCGATACGCTGACCGTTTTTGGAATTGCATCCAACACCAAACAGTTTACCGCTGCGATGATACTGCTGCAGTCGGAACAGGGAAAACTGAAAACCGATGACAAGGTTTCAGAATATCTCGATGAATTCAAAAAACCGGCTTATCAGAATATCACGATTCAGCAATTGCTCAATCATACTTCGGGTCTGAACAATCTGGGCGGCGCACTGATGTTTGAAAGCGGAACTGATTTTCATTATTCAAACGACGGTTACAATGCATTGGGGAAAATCATCGAAAAAGTCAGTGGAAAAAGTTATGAGGAAAATGCAGCTGAATTATTTAAAATCGCAGGACTGAATCATACTTATACCGACAAAACATTTTCAGCAAAAGATTTTGGAAGCGCCTGGATCGGAAATCAAAATTCGGCTGAAGAGGTCCCAAATATGCCCAATCGGTTGAGTGAAAGAGGAATCGGAAATCCCGCCGGCGGAATTCTTTCAAATGCAGTCGATCTGAACCGTTGGAATCAGCAGCTTTTCGGCGGAAAAATTCTGAAACCCGAAACGCTTTCAAAAATGACCGAAAAAACTGCGGTCAGAATGAATCATTTTTTTGCAAAAGTCGGTTATGCAGACGGACTCATGATTTACGGCGATGGACCGCTTGCCTATTTTCATACCGGTTATGTGAAAGGTCTTCCGTCAGTAAATATTTATTATCCTGCTACACGGACTTCTGTCATTGTTTTGTCAAATTTCTCGGATGAATCAAAAGGGAAAAAAGTAATTTTTGCGCCTCACCTGGAAATCAGAAATATCACAGACGGCATACAGTCAACCGTCAGCAGACTGAGAGATCAGCTGTTGATCAAATCCGAAAAAGAATAAGTTTTTAATTTTTTGATTTGAAATAATCTTCCAAAAATGTTTTTAACTGATCGGCATGCAAATCAAAAGCAAGTATATTTCCGTCCGGCCCGACCATTAAATTATAAGGCAAACTATTGATCTGATAATCATCTGCAACCGGACTCATCCAATATTTCAAATCCGAAATCTGCGGCCAGACAATTCCCCATTTTTTGATTGCATTTTCCCAGTTTCCCTTTTTGTTGTCAAGCGAGACACCCAGAATTTCAAACTGACCTTCATTTGAATAAAGATCATAAATCTTTCTCAACTCAGGCTGTTCGGTTACACAGGGACCGCACCATGACGCCCAAAAATCAATCAGTACAAGTTTTCCTTTCAGCGACGACAAAGTCAGAATTTCGCCATCGGGTGTCGGCAGTGAAATTTCAGGCGCTGCATCACCGATTTTCAGTTCCTTCTGCTGAGCCGAAAGAAAACCTGAAATAAAAAACAGTAAAACGATTGATTGAATTTTCATCATTCCTGAACCGGATAATTTTTTGTCAGCCAGTCAACTCTGATATTTTGAGGAATATCGAGCAGTTTCGGATTTTTAAAACCCATTTCGACCAAAAGCGAAAATGCAGGTCTGATATTCGGACAACGGCTGAATGGACAGCAGCCGCAATAGATCACCACTTCTTTGTCTCTCGGAACATCTTCCAGATATTTTCTCATCTTTTCAAGATTTTCAGCATCTCTTGCCGCGCCCATATCGACAGATCCTTTGATCAGCGCATCCGGTCCGACAGAAAGAATCAGCAGATCGTCGGTCTGTGCCAGACTGATTCTGGACGCAAGATCCTCTGTTTTCATCAGTTGGTTTTCATTCCAGGGTTCAGACTGCTGAGCATTCAGAAAACCGCTCAGAAATATCATTGTCATCAAAAAAGTTTTGATCTTCATCGCTAGAAAATTTTTGTAAAGTTAAGATTTTTTAATCGATCAGAACTGCGATTCGCCCGCCCGCACCTGCCAGAAAAACACGATTTCCGTTTCTTGCTTTTTTGCAGGTGTGATATCCTTTTTTTGAAATCGTTTCCCAGTTTCTGCCTTTGTCTTTTGAAAATTCAACATTGAGCATACCGCAGCTGATTGCTTTGCCGTCGTCGAGAATTGCAACTCCGCTCTTATATCCTGTTGGTGATTTGTCCGGTTTTTTGATCAGCGGGATTCCGTCGATGGTCTTTTCAAAAATAAAAAGATTGTTGGCCGAAGCTTTTGGATTCATAAAATCACCACCGACGATCAGACCGTAACCCTGTGAGAAATCAAGTCCGTTTGCACCCGAAGTGCTTGAATCTGTTTTTGACAAACCAATTTTGTAATGATTTTCACCGCTGAATATCAGGTCAGAAGTTGCACCGCCGCTGACAGCAAAAAATTTATCTTCATCAATCAGTTTCAAATTTGAATTACTGGCTGCAAAAAAAGCTTCTCCATCATCCAAATCCGGCAGCAGTGATAAATCGATCTTCTTCCAGCTGTCACCGCCGTCGGTTGTTTTCAGAAAATAAGCATCACCATCGATCGGATCTCCGACTGCAATTCCGATTTTCAGATTTTCGGAATAAAAAGACATATCGTCCAAAAACACATCCGGATGTTCATCTCTGTAAACTTCTGTCCAGTTTTTTCCGCCATCGGTCGTTTTGAGAATGACTGCAGGCGATCCGACCGCAATTGCAATTGCGGTTTGTGTATCAAATCCTGCGATTGCTCTGAAATCGCGTTTTGAAAAACCTTCGGGGCTGACCCATTCAAAAGTTTTTCCGCTGTCGGTCGAAAGCCCGATGGTGCCTTCACTTCCGCTGACCCAAATCGTGCTGTCATTGACAACCGACAAACCTCTGAAAGATACTTTTGATTTTTGTGAATTCAGCAGCTGAATCTGCTGTCCGAAACAAAACAGACTCAGAAAAAATAGAAAGATTGAGATACTGTTTTTCATGGATTTGATTTTTTAATTTCTGTCCGGATTCCCGATTTCCTTCAGCGTGTGTACAAAATAAAACAAAACCGACATAATCGACATCAGTATCAGTCCGCTGAGAATTCCAAAGGCCAGCGACAAACCGACCGGCATATTCTGATAAATTCCCGCAATGCTCGTCCAGCCGAACATTGACAAAAATGCAACTATGTTTTTAAACGAAAAAAATCTTGAAAAAATATGTTTTCGTGTCCGATCGGGTGATCTTTTTGCAACCGTGAGTATCAGCTGATAAAAGAACAGCAGCGTTGAGACAATCGAAATTATCCATAACAGTTTCTCATACCATATCATCGACTTGAACCATTCTATCATAAGCTCCTATTTAGCTGAGAGTCAGTTCTCGGGGTTTTGTTCTCCTCCGCCATGCTCTCCTTTGTTTTGAGTTTTTTGATCCTTTTTGGTTTCGGTTTTGGCTGATTTTTGTGTTGGTTTATTTTCCTGTTTTTCTTCTCCTTTCAGATAGGACGGCAACTGCATTCCCGCCATATTGAACATGTCTTCAAGCGGCGGAACCGCTTTGTAAATGCCTGATATAAAGTTTGCGGTCGAAGTTTTTCCGTCGGCATTGTTTCCGTTTCCATCCCAAACGGTCACTTTGTCGATCTTGATGTTTTTGATTGCTTCTGCCTGGGTTCTCACCAGTTCCGGCAATTTGTCGGCAATCAGCAGCAGCACCGCATCTTTTGAATTGTCGCCGGCTGCTTTTACAATCTGTTCAAGACCCTGCGCCTGTTTGGTCAGAATTTCATACAAACCTTTTGCTTCGGCTTCTTTTCTGAGCAGTATCGCATCCGCTTCACCTTTTGCTCTTTGTCTGATTCTTTCGGCTTCTGCCTGGGCTTCGATTACAATTTTGCTTTTTTCAATTTCGGCCGGAATCACAATATTTGCGTGCTGTGTTGCCTTGTCTCTTTCCGCCCTGATCTCTTCTGCAAGTTTTTCTGCTTCATAAGCTTCTTTCAATGCATTTGCAGACTGAACCTTTTCAGTTGCAACCGCCAGTTTCTCTGCTTCTGCCTGTCTTTGTCTTCTTTTTGCATCTGATTCTGCAATTTCAATTTTCGCCTGGTTTTCACCCTCGATTGCAATTGCATTTGCTTTTGCCACCTGCACCCTTTCGTTCTGCAATGCATTGGCTTCACCGATTTTTGCTTCTGCGAGCGAACCCGCTACCTGAGTTCTTTCGTTCTGTTCGGCTTCCGCTTCACCGATTTTCGCCTGAGCCAGCAATCCCGATACACGCGTTCTTTCGTCCTGCTGAGCATTTGCTTCACCGATTGCACCGTCTCTGTTTTTCTCGGCAACAGAAACTTTTGCTTCGTTGATCGCCTGTGCGGCTGCTTCTTTACCAAGCGCTTCGATATAACCGGATTCGTCTTTGATGTCGGTGATATTTACGTTGATCAGTTTCAAACCGACCTTTTTCAATTCATTTTCAACGTTTTCTGTAATGCTTTGCAGCAGTTTGTCACGGTCTGAGTTGATTTCCTCAATGTCCATTGAAGCCACCACCAGACGAAGCTGTCCAAAAATGATTTCCTGTGCCAGATCACGAATATCATCACCCGAAAGGCCCAAAAGTCTTTCAGCCGCATTCTGCATCACTGCCGGATCGGTCGAAATACCGATAGTAAAACGCGAAGGAACATTCACACGGATGTTCTGACGGCTCAGTGCATTGGTCAGATTGACTTCGATCGACATCGGGGTCAGATCAAGGAATGCATAATCCTGAATCACCGGCCAGATGAAGGCTGCACCACCGTGGTTACATCTTGCCGACTGACCTTTTCCGGTTTTTCCGTAAATCACAAGTATCTTGTCTGACTGACAGCGTTTGTATCGTTTGATGACCGAATAAAACATGATCACCACAAAAAGCATTGCAATCAGCAAACCGATGACTGCTGCGAATTGAGACAAATTTTCCTGAGCAAAAATTACTGAAAATATCATTTTAAGAAAGTGGTTTTATGATTAATACTCCATTTCCGGTCACCGAATCAACGATCACCAAAGTTCCTCTTTTTATATCTGTATCCTGATCGGTCAGCGCCTCCATTTCGCGAAGACTGCCCTGAACACTGATCTGGACTTTTCCCATTTTTGAACGATTTCTGCCGACTTCCAGATAAACTTCTCCGGTCGAATTGACTGCATTTTTATAATCCAGCGTACCGCTTTCGGTCAGCCGATTGACATAATAAAAGATACCCGCCATTACAAACATCATAATCAGTCCGCAAACCGCAGCCACCGCAATCGAAGTAATCAGTCCGTAACCTCGGCTCAGACAGGCAATACCGATCCAGCCAAAAATTGCAAAAAATGCAACTCCGTTTTTAAAGGTAAAAAACTGGAATCCTGCACCGCCGTCAAAATCGGCATCCGCATCTGCATCGGCGCCCATAAAAGTTGTAATCAGAACAATCAGAAATATAAAGGTCGCAGCGATTGCAATCAGCCAAAAAACCTGTTCGGGCGAAGTCAGTCCGTAAAACCAGTCGAGCATAACAGCTGTTATTTTTATTGAATGGGCTAAAATACAAATTATTTGGAATTTTAACATTCTGATAGCATTCTTTTAACAGTCTGAATCAGTGGTGTTTCAATTCAAAAACCAAAATTACAGTCATCATGCTGTCATTGATATTCGGCATTGAATTTGCTAATTTTGCAGGCTTATGAATCGTTGGGTATTTTTTTTCATTTTTATTTTTATCGCTGAATTTTACACCTGGCAGGCAGTTCGCACCTCATTTGAAAACAAATGGGTCAGCCGGATTTATCTGCTGGTTTCGGTGCTGGTCATCATTTTCCTGGTCATGTCGGTTTTGAGTTTTAATCAGAGAGCAGGTCTGAACCGTTTTTCGATGTTTGTGATCTCGATTTTTCTGCTGGTTTATGTTCCAAAAATGCTGATCGCATTCTTTATGCTGGTCGAAGATGTATTCAGACTGTTTGGCGGAACTTTCAGATTTTTTGACGGTGCAAACGCAGATGGTTCATTTTTGCCCGAAAGAAGAAGATTTATCAGTAATGCGGCACTTGCAATTGCAGCCATTCCGTTTGCATCCATCATTTACGGAATCTGGAAAGGGAAATACAATTACAAAGTTTTAAAAACCACTGTTTATTATGACGATCTGCCCGATGAATTTGACGGGTTCAAAATTCTTCAGCTTTCTGATATCCACTGCGGAAGTTTTGACAACCATGAAAAAATCAAATATGGAATCGATCTGATCAATCAGCAGGAATATGATATGATGGTCTTTACCGGCGATATGGTCAATTCGAGAGCAGATGAAGCCGACGAATGGATTGATCTTTTTTCGACCATCAGAAAACCTGAATTTGGAAAATTTGCAATTTTGGGAAATCACGATTACGGTGATTATCTGAAATGGGATTCGGAAGAAGCAAGACTTGAAAATCAAAAAGGAGTCAGAGAAATTTTTCCGAAAATCGGTTTTGATCTGCTTAGAAATGAAAACCGTGTCATTCAAAAAGGAAATTCAAAAATCAGACTGATTGGTGTTGAGAATTGGGGAAAAGGTGGTTTTCAAAAATACAGTGATCTGAAAAAGGCATCAGCAGATGTGGATCAAAACGAATTCAAAGTTTTGCTGACACACGATCCATCGCATTGGGATTTGAGGGTTCAGGACAATCCGTTTCATTATCAGCTGACGATGTCCGGCCATACCCACGGCTCTCAGTTTGGGATTGAAATTCCGGGGTTCAAATGGAGTCCGATCAAATACAGATATCCGCACTGGGCAGGACTTTATGAAAATTCAAACCGTTATCTGTATGTCAACCGCGGCTTCGGTTATCTCGCTTTTCCGGGCAGGGTCGGTATCTGGCCTGAGATTACGCTGATTGAACTAAAAAAGAAAGTTTAATCATAAAAACACAAATCGGCATTCAATAAATTTTGGCATATAAATTCTTAAATTTGCGTCATGAATTCATTTACCGAAGAAAATTATCTCAAAGCAATCTTCAATCTGTCCGAAAAATCGGGTGAAGTGACGGTCAATGAATTGAGCAAAGCGCTGGACATAAAAATGCCGACTGTGACCAGTATGCTGAAAAAACTGGCTTCAAAAGGATATCTGAAATATACCGCATACAAACCGGTTGAACTGACTGCTTCGGGTAAAAAAGAGGCGCTGCTCGTCATTCGAAAACACAGACTGACCGAAATGTTTCTGGTCGAAAAAATGGGTTTTGGCTGGGNNCATTCGCCAAAATTCTTTAATAAAATGGATGAAATGCTTGACCATCCGACGGTTGATCCGCATGGTTCACCCATTCCAGACCGAACCGGCAAGATTCATCTGAAAAATTACAGAACCCTTGACAGTTTTGACAGCGGAGATAAAATCATGATTGTTGCGGTGACCAATTCGGGTGATGATTTTCTGAAATACCTGAATTCAAAAAATCTGAATCTCGGTTCACAGCTGGAGATCATTGAAGTTGAAAAATACGACAACAGCATGAACATCAGACATGACGACCAAACCGTGGTTCTGAGTGCAAAGGCGGCTGAAAAAATACTGGTTGAGAAAATATGACGATGAATTTTCAGGATACGATTTGTGCGGCATCAACCGCTCAGGGAATCGGAGCGCTGGGCGTAATCAGGGTTTCGGGCAAAGATTCATTTTCGATTGTGAATTCGGTTTTCAAAGGAACCGATCTTACAAAAGCTGAATCACATACCGTCCACTACGGCTTTATCATCTCATCAGATACCCAACACCAAACATCCAACACCCCACACCCAACACCCAACAC
>JRYL01000464.1_pt1 | contig 24815 bp, 21 predicted proteins | sample 235391 | NCBI WGS metagenome assembly JRYL01 (sample SAMN03074223, study PRJNA261481) | activated sludge metagenome | biome: Wastewater Treatment Plant; feature: Wastewater; material: Activated sludge; isolation source: activated biomass of a wastewater treatment plant treating wastewater from... ...
AGGACTACTGATGCGCTGGAAACTCCCCTGGCCGAAGCTGGCCGCATCCGGTGGTGGCGATGACGAGCAGCCGGACGGCTGGCAGCGACACGTCGATGCCTTGCGCCAGGCCGGCATCCCCGAACCTGGAACGGCTGTCCAGGGCCACAGGCCGGCGACCATGGCGGACGAGCAAGCACTGTACGACGTCGCGCCGTCGTTCGCGGAACTGCTGCCGTGGGTGGAGTTCCTGCCGCAGTCGAAGTCCATGCTACTGGAGGACGGGCAATCGGTCGCGGCGTTCTACGAGTTGGTGCCGCTGGGAACCGAGGGCCGGGAGCCCGGCTGGCTCGCGCATGCCCGCGATGCGCTCGAAAACGCGCTCCAGGACTCGTTCGACGAACTGGACGAGAACCCCTGGGTGCTCCAGCTCTACGCCCAGGACGAGCCCAGCTTCGACCAGTACATGCAGACCCTGCGCGACTACGTGCAGCCGCGCGCCCGCGGCACCGCCTTCACCGAGTTCTACCTGCGCTTCTTCGGCCACCACCTGCGCGCGGTCGCCAAGCCGGGCGGCCTGTTCGAGGACACGGTGGTCACGCGGCTGCGCTGGCGCGGCCAGACGCGGCGCGTGCGCATGGTGATCTATCGCCGTGCCACCGGGCAGGCAAGCCGCCGCGGCCAGACGCCCGAGCAGATGCTGAACATCGTCTGCGACCGCCTGTGCGGCGGCCTGGCGAACGCCGGCATCCAGGCCCGGCGCATGGTCGCGGCCGACGTTCACGACTGGCTGCTGCGGTGGTTCAACCCACGCCCCACGATGCTCGGGTCCGATGCTGAGGATCGGGAGCGCTTCTATGCGCTGGCCCGCTATCCCGACGAGGTGGAGGAAGGCGAGATCGAACTGGCGAGCGGGCGGGATTTCAGCCAACGGCTGTTCTTCGGCCAGCCTCGATCCGATGCCGGGCACGGCACCTGGTACTTCGATGGCATGCCGCATCGCGTGCTGGTAACCGACCGGCTGCGCATGCCGCCCGGTACGGGGCACCTGACCGGCGAAACCCGCAAGGGCGATGCAATCAACACGCTGTTCGACCAGATGCCCGAGGACACGACCATGTGTCTGACGATGGTGGCGACGCCCCAGGACATCCTCGAATCGCACCTCAACCACCTCGCGAAGAAGGCCGTCGGGGAAACGCTGGCATCGGAGCAGACGCTGAAGGATGTGCAGGAGGCCCGCTCGCTCATTGGCAGTGCGCACAAGCTCTATCGAGGCACCTTGGTCTTCTACTTGCGCGGACGCGACGAAGCCGAACTCGACCGGCGCGGCCTGGATCTCGCCAACGTGATGCTCAACGCGGGCCTGCAGCCCGTGCGCGAGGACGATGAAGTTGCACCATTGAACAGCTACCTGCGCTGGCTGCCGTGCAGCTACAACCCAGCGCAGGATCGGCGGAACTGGTTCACCCAACTGATGTTCGCCCAGCATGTGGCAAATCTCTCCCCGACCTGGGGCCGCAGCCAGGGCACCGGCCATCCGGGCAACACCTTCTTCAATCGCGGCGGCGGCCCGATCACTTTCGACCCGCTCAACCGCCTGGACCGGCAGATGAACGCTCATCTGTTCCTGTTCGGCCCCACCGGCTCCGGCAAGAGCGCCACGCTCAATAACCTGCTGAACCAGGTCACGGCCATCTACCGGCCGCGGCTGTTCATCGTGGAAGCAGGCAACAGCTTCGGTCTGTTCAGCGACTTCGCCCGGCGCCTTGGCCTCACCGTGAATCGGGTGAAGCTGGCTCCAGGGTCGGGCATCAGCCTCGCGCCATTCGCAGACGCGCGCCGGCTGATCGAAACACCGAGCGACGTGCAAACCCTCGACGCCGATGCGCTGGACGAGGACCTGCCGCCGGACGCCTCGGCGATGGAGGCCGACGAGCAGCGCGACGTGCTGGGCGAACTGGAGATCACGGCGCGCCTGATGATCACTGGTGGCGAAGACAAGGAAGAGGCTCGGATGACACGAGCCGATCGCTCGCTGATCCGCCAGTGCATCCTCGATGCGGCCGAACGCTGCGTTGCCGAGAAGCGCACGGTGCTGACGCGCGACGTGCGCAATGCGCTGCGTGCCCGCGGCCAGGATTCGACGTTGCCTGAGATGCGGCGCGTGCGGCTGCTGGAAATGGCGGATGCAATGGACATGTTCTGTCAAGGGACGGACGGCGAGATGTTCGACCGCGACGGCACACCGTGGCCCGAGGCCGACATCACGCTGGTCGATCTGGCGACCTATGCTCGCGAGGGCTACAACGCGCAGCTATCGATCGCGTACATCAGCCTCATCAGCACGGTCAACAACATTGCCGAACGCGATCAGTTCCTGGGGCGGCCAATCATCAACGTGACCGATGAAGGTCACATCATCACGAAAAATCCGCTGCTCGCGCCCTACGTCGTGAAGATCACGAAAATGTGGCGCAAGTTGGGGGCCTGGTTCTGGCTCGCCACACAAAATATCGACGACCTGCCGCGCGCCGCGGAGCCCATGCTCAACATGATCGAGTGGTGGATCTGCCTGTCGATGCCGCCAGACGAGGTGGAGAAGATCGCGCGGTTCCGCGAACTTTCGCCAGCGCAGAAGGCGCTGATGCTGTCGGCACGCAAAGAGGCCGGCAAGTTCACCGAGGGCGTCATCCTCTCCAAGAGCATGGAAGTGCTTTTCCGGGCTGTGCCTCCAAGTCTCTTCTTGGCGTTGGCGCAAACCGAACCCGAGGAGAAGGCCGACCGTTACCAGCTCATGCAGCAGTACGGCTGCACCGAACTGGAAGCGGCTTTCAAGGTGGCCGAGAAGATCGACCAGGCACGCGGCATCGAGTCGCCGGCCCTGGAATTGGCGTAAGCCGGAGACCGTCATGGAACAGAATCGTCCCTCCATTCCTATCCAGGTGCAGGCGTTCCGTCGTCGGCGCCCGCGGCCTCGCTGGCCTTGGGCCGTCGCCGCTGGGTTGGGCGCCCTGCTGCTGATCTGGCTCGTGCTCCGGCCGCCAGGTGAGTCCTCGCCGCAGCCTGCCTCCACGGTCGCCAGCACAGGAACTGACGGGCCGCCGTGGTTGATGGGAAGCTCGGAGAGCCGTTTCACGCTTACGTTCTATGCCGACCTGGAATGCCCGTTCTGCAAAGAGTACTTTCCGCAGCTCAAGCGGTGGGTCGGGAACAACGCCGACGTGGCCCTGCAATGGCACCACCTGCCGCTGGCCGCGCACGAGCCGGCCGCGTTGGCCGAGGCACGCCTGACCGAGTGCGCCGCCGAAGCGGGCGGGCATGCCGCGTTCTGGCAAGCCGTCGAGTGGGTCTATGCCCACACGCGCAGCGACGGTCAGGGCCTGCCCGATGGCCTTCGCTATCCCGAATCGACGCCGGCCATCGAACAGTGCTTGGCAACCGAGCGGGCCGATACGGTCATCCGCGCCCAGGCCGTGGAAGCCACCAAGAGCGGCGTGACCGCCACGCCGTCGCTGCGCCTGCACGATCGCCAGACCGGCCAGGCGATTCTGCTGCAGGGGCCGATCGAGGGCGATGCCTTGCTGTCGGCCATGGACATGCTCGCGACCGACGACACGGCCGACGTACCCAGCACCGGGACTCCAGCCGACGCTTCCGAAGCGCCAAGGTAGCCCGTCGCCCGTAGGGCTTCGGCTCCGTCACTTCATCGGTTGCTGCGGAGGCCTCGGCCTCCGCTTCTTCATTGGCGCAAGACAAGCAGGTATGCGGGCAGTCCGCGATGCGCATTGTTTGTTGGGACAGCACCGGGTTCGCGTTTGACTACGGCCCTGATCCACTTCCGGGGCACGCGACATGCCAGCATCCATTTCCAGGTTCGCATCGGGCTGGCGAACCCTCGTCCTGGCCTTTGCGCTGCCGGCTTCTCTTGCCATCCTCGGCCCGGCCGCCTTCGCCGCCGACGTGCTGGTCGTCACCGACAGCCATCACCCAGTCAAGACCATGGGCGGCGAACGGCTGATCGAGTTGGACGCAGCGCCCCGGATCGAAGCTGAGCTTTCTGCGGAACTGCCTGCCGACCCCAAACAGGCGACGGCCATCGTCAAGCGCCGGCTCGGCAGCGGCGGTGCCGACCTCCAGCGTCGCATCGCTTCCGCTTACCAGGGCGTCACCGACGCATGGAGCCTGGGCATCACCAGCATCCCGGCCGTCGTGGTGGACCAGCGCTACGTGGTCTATGGCGAGCCGGACGTGGCCCGCGCCGTCGCGCGCATCGAACAGCATCGGAGGACCGAACCGTGATCCGCCCATTCGATCTTCTGCGCCGTCTGCGCGGGGTAGTCGCCTCCGTTCTGCTGCTCGGCGCCACGAGCAGCTACGCCGTGAATACCGCGAGCATCGTAGGTTCGGTGGCGTCGCCAGACTGCCTTGAGTACCGCGTGGTAGGCATCTGCTACTGGCTCTTCTGCACGTGGACGGGCTGCACGGTGCGCACCTCCGTCAAGGTGCGCCACTACATCCCCGATGCGGTGGTGTCGTCGTACTCGAACACCGGCGAGAACCCCTGGGTTGAGGTGCGCGCCATGAGCACGCCCAATCCTTCGGCCCAGGCCGGCGGGGACGGAACCACGAACGAAGACCACGAAAACAATCTCGCGAAGTTCAAGAACGCGGACGTCATCGGTCACCCCGGCGTGGAGGTGTTCAACCAGTTCGTCTCGTCTTCCGGCTACTTCTGCGAAGGCGCGGGCACGGCATTCATGCCGTATCTGCTCAGCACTCTGGATACGCTGGCCTGGCGCTACAACGTGCCCGAGATGGCCTACCCGGAAGCGCTGATTCCGGGCATGCGCGAGGTCGGCGGGCGTACCACCCTGAACCTCTGGGGCAATGTGTATCCCCGCGGCGGTTTCCTGCACCAGACCGACGACCACAAGGCCGGCGCCGTGGTGGCCCAGCGCGCGGGCGATGTCGTCACGCGCCGCGGGCAGATCCACGTCTATCAGCCGCTGCTCGCCAACTCCCGCGACGGCTACTGGCCGGCCGGCGCGCTGATGGAGGGCGATGCCTCCACCGGCAAGTGGCAAGAACTCACGCCCGTCCTGTCCTCGTCCTGCACGGTCTTCCCGCGCAGCGGCTTCCTGACCCAGGCCCAGCAAGGCGACTACGCCTGGGCGCTGTGGCGGCCGTATGCGTGCTGCGAGCGCCGGGGCCAGGTGTTCCTCGGCAGCGTCGATTTCTATTGAGGGTACGGCGATGAAGCGTCCTGAACTGATGAACCTCTCCACCAAGGCGCGCCGCCTGCTGCGCCCGACCACACTGGCCGGCGCGCTCGCTCTGGGCTGCGGCCTCGCGTGGGCGCAGGCCGGCTTCCAGACCAGCGGCCCCGTCATCGGCGACGAGGTGATGTATTCGATCGGCGGCGGCAGCGCCGTGTCGATGGGCCGTGCGGCCGGCATGCGCTCGATCGGCGTGGGCGTGGGCTGGAACAGCAACCTGATCTGCGGCGACATGAGCATCCAGACCACGCTGCGCAACCAGCTCAACGGCATCACCAACGGCTTCCAGCAGATCATGAGCAACGTGATCCAGAGCGCGACGAGTGCCGTGGCGTCCCTGCCTGCGCTGATCATCCAACGCGCCGATCCCGGCCTCTACAACCTGCTCACCAACGGCGTGCTGCAAGCGCGGCTGGACTTCGACCGCTCCAAGCTGACGTGCCGTGCCATGGCCGAGAAGATGGCCGACATGGCGGGCGGTCAGCTCGGCTGGAGCCAAATGGCCGAAGGCATGGCCTTGCGCGATGCCGTGTCGAGCACGGATGCCGTTTCGGCGATCGAGCAGGCCGAGACGCGCCGCGGCAACGACGGCGTGCCCTGGGTCGGCGGCAGCAATGCCGGCGGCGCTGGCCAGCCCGCGATCCGGGTGGTCGGCGATGTCACCCGCGCGGGCTACAACCTGGTCAACGGCCGCGGCGTGACGGATACGTCCTCCATCACGCCCGCCAGTTGTGCGAGCCTGTCCTGCCAGACCTGGACCTCGCCGCAGCAAGCGATCGAATGGGCGACGCGGGTTCTCGGCGAGCAGGAGCAGCGCACCTGCGATTCCTGCACCAAGACCGAGACGGTGCCCGGCGTCGGACTGACGCCGCTGATCCAGGAGGAATACGAGACGAAGCTGGAAGCCTTGCAGGAGCTGATCTCGGGAACGCGCAACACGACGTTCGAGAACCTGCGTGCAGCCGGCAGCACCTCACTGCCCATCACGCGCGGCGTCATCGAGGCGCTGCGCGACGAGCCGGACCAGGACCTGCTGGCGCGGCGCCTGGCGTCCGAGGTCGCGCTGTCGTCGGTTCTGGAGAAGGCATTGCTTCTCCAGCGGACCCTGCTGACCGGCAAGAAGGAACCCAACGTCGCGGCGAACCAGTTGGCGGTCGAGGCAGTGAACCACGAGAGCGACACCCTCGATCAGGAAATCCGCAACCTCAAGACCGAGTTGGAACTGCGTCGTGAGCTGGCCAACAACTCGCCCATGGCCATCATCCAGCGTCACAGCACGCGCGCGGCTGGATCGCGCGGCATCTACGAGGGCGATCCGGTGCCCGACCGTCTCGACCAGTTGCAGAAGGGCAATCCGGGGAGTCGGCCATGAGCGCGACCTGGCTGCGTCCGCGCTGGCTGTTCAGCCGGCGCGCCGCGAAGGCACTGCTGTGGACGGTGGCAATCGCCGCCGCGGCCGTGGGCGCCAACGTCGCCGGCATCTACCTGGTCGGCAGTGTTGCCGGCTGGGAACGGTGGCTGGCGGCCGCGGCTGGCTACTTCCTGCTGTGGCGGCTGTGCCTGTACGGGGCGACGGCCTACGGATGGTTGTGGATGCGCTGCCGGCTGCTGGCGCGCGAGACCGACGCGCAGGCGCGTCGCCGCCTGGTGCGCAGCGAGATCGCCGGTGCCGTCGCCATCGTGGCGCTGGAGGCCAGCCTGCTGTTGCAGGGCTGATAGGAGATTCGGGTCATGACGCTTTTCACGACCGACTACCTGGAGTACTACCTGACGCTGGTGTCCTGGATCGTCAATAACGGCATCTGGGCCGTGCTGGTATCCAGCGGGGTATTCGCGCTGCCTTTCGTCGCCGTCATCGTGCAGGAGTGGCTGAAGGCCCGTGCGGAAGGCGCCGACGAAGGCAACAAGGGCGTGCTTTCGGCGGCGCGCATCGAGAACCGGGTGTTCGTCGCCATCGTGGTGGTGATGTTCGCCGGAATTCCGTTCATCGACGTGGACCTCAGCACCATCCAATACGACAGCTCGCGCTCGGCCCAGTGCCAGGTCAGCGTGCCGCAGCCCACGGACACCGGCTGGTCGCAGTCGTTCAGCACGCTCAACAACCAGTCGGCGAAGGTGCCGGTATGGTGGGGTTTCATGCACGCGCTTTCGCGCGCCGTCACGGGCGCCTCGGTTGCCGCGATTCCGTGTGGAACAGACCTGCGGCAGATGCGCATGGAGATTGACTCTACCCGCATTGACGACCCGGTGCTGGCGCAGGAGGTGGCGGATTTCTCGCGCGACTGCTACGGACCGGCGCGCGCCAAGCTGTTCATGCAGCGCCCGGATCTCGATGAGCAGCAGATGCACGACGTCACTTGGATCGGATCGAGGTTTTTCACGGACACGGGTGGCTACTACGACACGTACCGTTCCAGCACGCCGCGCGATGACTGGCCCTACGACAGTAACCGCGACGCGGGGCTGGCGCAGGTGGCCAGCGGTGGAGGCTATCCGACCTGCAGGCAGTGGTGGGCCGATGGCAGCAACGGCCTGCGGGCGCGGCTGCTGGGCCAGGTGGACCCCAGCCTGTTGAATCGCCTGGCGGGCTGGGCCGGATTCTTGACCCGGGCCGAGGTGGACGACTCGGTGATCCGCGTCATCGCGTCACCACGGCAGCAGAAATTAAACCAGGGCAGCGTCTATACCGACTACGGCGGCCAGATCGACAAGACGCTGCCGAACATCGTGACGCGGGCCACGGGCGATGTTGGGATGGCAGTCGGCGCCATTGCCGCGTTTCCCGCCATGGACGTCGTTCGACAGGCCCTGCCGATGGTGCTTGCCTTGCTCAAGATGGCGCTGGTCATCTGCATCCCGCTCGTGTTGGTCGTTGGCACCTATGACCTGAAGACGGTCATCACCGTCAGCGTTGTGCAGTTCGCGCTGTTCTTCACGGACTTCTGGTTCCAGCTCGCACGCTGGGTCGATTCGACGATCTTGGATGCGCTTTATGGCTGGGGGTTCGGCTGGAACCGGCCGCACACGAACTTCGACCCGCTGGTGGGATTGAACAATGCCTTCGGCGACATGCTCCTGATGTTCGTCATGGGCACGATGTTCCTGGTCCTGCCGGGATTCTGGCTGGCGAGCCTCACCTGGGTTGGGATTCGTGCCGGGCACGTCATCCAGGGGCTTTCCGATGGCAGCAAGAGCGCCGGCCAAGCTGGCGGCAAGGGCGCCGGGGCGCTCACCGGAGGCAAGCTGAAGTAGCACGAGGCCGATCAGTCGTCGTTGTACAACTCGTGCGACGTGTCGTTGTACAGATTGGGATCGTAGCCCGGCGTCTTGCGCAGCTCGGTGAGGTCGGTGAAAGGCCACTCATCTTCATCCGAGGTATTGGCAGCAGCAGCCCATCCCGCCGCCGCCAAGGCCAGCAACACGAGTGCGATCCAAAAAGCAACGTAGAGCAGTAGTCCCAGCGCAGCCAGCTTGATCCCCCACAGCAGCGCGGTGGCCCCAGCCACCGGCATCCCCTTGGATGCCAACCAGTTCGACACCCGCCGTTCGCCCCGCGCGTAGGCGCGCCATCCACGACCGAAGCTGCGGCCGAGGCGTTCTGCGGTGCTGATACGAGTCGCCGTGTTCATGGTCGTCTCCTGCTACATGAGGAATTGCCTACTCCAGTTTGTTCCAATCCTGCTTGCTTGCCTGCACCAGCGCGTTCCAATCGTCTGGCGGATTTCCGCGCCCGAGCATTTTCTCGAACACGACATACGGGTCCGATTTGCTACCCGAAGACCGCAGGGTCTGTTCATCGTTGACCCAGGCGTACACGATGACCTTCGCCTTCGAGTCGTACCGGAAGAACAGCCGGTATCGTCTTCCGAGCTTGGCCCGCCGCCAGTGGCGGTAGGCAGATCCCATCGTGTTGCCCTGACGATATTCGTCGCGCGCCGGATCGCCCGGCACCACGTCTTGCATCAACTGGATCAAGGTCCGGAAGAACTTGACATTGGCGTTGGACTCAAAGCCCTCCGGGTCGTTCTCCTGCGCGCGTAGCACGGCTGCGCGCAGCTTCATCATCTGCTCAATCAGGTTGTCGTGGAATAGCAGTGTCCAGCCATGCTGCTGCATCAGATTTCCACGTCCTCATCGAAGTCATCGCCCAAGGCCACCTTGTGACCCGCATGTTCCAGCATCGTGCGAGCCAGCTCCTCAGGCAGACCACGGATGTTCCGGCCAGCTTCGATATCACGGGCAAGCAGGTTCAGGAACGCCCCGATAGCGGGGTCTTCGTGCTCGGCATCGGCACGTGTAACGACGACTTCGCCGTCACGCAGGTCGAAGGCGACCTTGCCGCCGGTATCCACCCCCAGCGCCTGCCGGATGGACTTGGGCAGCGTGATTTGGCCCTTGGAAGTCAGTGTGGCAACTTCATGAATGACAGACATGGTGGCTCTCCTGAAAGCGATGCCTGTATCGTAAGGAAAATCCCTTACTTCGTCAAGGTAAGCTCCCATGGCGTCCTCCCGAGTCCAAGAATCGGGCCATCGTAGGGCGTGAACAGCCCGCCTTCCTGTATCAATCCGGCCCTGCCGCAACCCGCTTTGGCGGTGGACGGTCAGCACCCGTCGCCCTATACCCAAAGGCTGTAAAGGGCCGAAATGGCAAGGGAATGGGGTGCAAGNNGCTGGAACACATCTGGCAGCGTACGTCGCTCTCACGCAAGCAGTTCGCCACCTTGTACGGGGCGCCGCTGGAACGCTACGCCGAGCTGGTTCAGGCCTTCCCGGCTTCCGAGGCGCATCATCACGCTTATCCCGGCGGCATGCTGGACCACGGCTTGGAAATCGTCGCCTACAGCCTGAAGCTGCGGCAGTCCCATCTGCTGCCCATTGGTGCCAGTCCCGAAGACCAGGCGGCGCAGTCCGAGGCCTGGACCGCCGCCGTCGCCTATGCCGCGCTGCTCCATGACATCGGCAAGATCGCCGTCGATCTGCACGTCGAGCTGGCCGACGGCTCTGTGTGGCATCCGTGGCATGGCCCGCTGCTCCAGCCATACCGATTCCGCTATCGCGACGACCGCGAGTATCGGCTGCACAGCGCCGCGACGGGGTTGCTCTACCGTCAACTGCTCGATCGCCACATCCTGGACTGGCTCAGCGGCTATCCGTCCCTGTGGGCACCGCTGCTCTACGTCCTGGCCGGGCAATACGAGCACGCCGGCGTCCTGGGCGAACTGGTCGTGCAGGCCGACCGCGCTTCCGTGGCCCAGGAACTGGGCGGCGATCTGGCCCGCGCCATGGCTGCGCCGAAACACGCGCTGCAACGCAAGCTGCTTGACGGGTTGCGCTATCTGCTCAAGGAAGAGTTGAAACTCAATCAGCCCGAGGCCTCCGATGGCTGGCTCACCGAGGACGCACTGTGGCTGGTGAGCAAGACGGTCTCCGACAAGCTGCGCGCCCACCTGCTGTCGCAGGGCATCGATGGCATTCCTGCGAACAACACCGCCGTCTTCAACGTGCTGCAGGACCACGGCATGTTGCAGCCCACACTGGACGGCAAGGCGGTCTGGCGGGCGACCGTGACCAGCAACACCGGCTGGTCCCACTTATTCACGCTGCTGCGCCTCGCTCCCGCGCTGATCTGGGAGGCTGGCGAGCGGCCGACGCCGTTCGCGGGCACGGTAGTGATCGACACATCACCTGCCGAGAAGGATACCGCTGCGGCATCCTCGCCGGAGGTCGTGGCGAAATCGACCGCGGGAGAGCAGGAATCCCCGCCATGGGAAAGCGGCAGCACTGCTGACCCGATTCCTACACCCCTGGCCCAGGCCATGCCCGACGTCATGGAGGATCTGCTGGCGATGGTGGGAATGGGCGATTCGTCCGCCACCCAGCAGGATGCGCTGGCCACCGCGGACGTGGTGCCTGTCGCGCACCCTGAAACGCCCATGCCATCGATGGCGGTATTTCCATCCCCGTCGCCCGCACTCGCACCCGCACCATCGTCCTCGACGGCGCAGCCATCCGGCGAGCATTTCATGGCGTGGCTGAAACAGGGAGTCGCCTCGCGCCGGCTCATCATCAACGATGCGAAGGCGCTCGTGCATACCGTGAGCGATACCGCATACTTGGTCAGTCCAGGACTGTTCCAGCGCTACGCACAAGAACACCTGCAGGTGGCGACGCTGGCCAAGCAAGAGAGCCAGCAGGATTGGCAGTGGGTGCAGAAGCGTTTCGAGCGGCTACAGCTACATCGCAAACAACCCAACGGATTGAACATCTGGACCTGTGAAGTCACCGGCCCACGCAAGACTCGGCGACTGCATGGCTATCTTCTGGACGATACCGGTGTACTTTTTCAAGACATGCCTCCCAATAATCCGTATCTCGTTCTGAGTCCTATTCCCCTCAAAAATTAGACACCGAAGGTAGCAACAGCCAAGCAAGGCTCCAGACGCGTCCACGAAGCCCTGATTTCTCGCCATTCCCGCTTTCGCGGGAATGGCGCCACTGACTTTCTCGACCAATCAAGTTCGAGCTTGAACTGCACCAGTTTCTCCAAGGCTGCACAACAGCGTACAAAGATCGCCAATGGCCGCAACAAAGATGCCCCCTAGGGAAGATCTGATCAAAGCGTCCTGAGCCTTGGATTTCTGCGTCGAAGTGCCCAATCGACCTCGATCTGATCAGTTATTCGCCATTTCAGGCGGTTTTCGACGGGTTTCCCCGTCCACCAGGCGGATTTACCCCGCGGGCAGCAAACGTCGCCGCGCCATCCACAGGTTCGACAGCGCGAACAGCGTCAGCATCTGCGCGGTGTTCTTCGCCAGTCCGCGATACCGCACCTTGGCGTGGCCGAACTGGCGCTTCACCACCCGGAACGGGTGTTCCACCTTGGCGCGCACGCTGGCCTTGTGGTGCTCCCAGCGCTCGGCGTACCGGCGCTCGCGCGTGCTCTTCATCGCGCGCAGCTTCGATGGTTTCTCCGCGATCCAGAACGCGGCCTCAACACGCTGCAGCTCTTCGCGCTTGTCTGCGCCCGTGTAGCCGCTGTCCCCGCAGATCGTCTCTTCTCTCCCGTGCAGCAGCTTGTGCACCTGGGTGACGTCGGCCACGTTCGCCGCTGTGCATTCCACGTGGTGCACCAGGCCTGATTCCTCGTCCACGCCAATGTGCGCCTTCATCCCGAAGTGCCACTGGTTGCCCTTTTTCGTCTGGTGCATCTCCGGATCGCGCTTGCCCTCCTTGTTCTTGGTCGAGCTCGGCGCCGCGATGATCGTCGCGTCCACGATCGTGCCGGCCTTCAGGCTCTGGCCCTTGCGCGCCAGGTGCGCGTTCACCCGCTCCAGGATCTGCGGCGCNNCTCTTCCATGCCCGGGTCGCTCAGCGCGTACCACTGCTGCAGGAAGTGGATGCGCAACATTGTCGCCAGCGGATACGGTTGCCGGCCACGCTGTCCCATCTTCGGATAGTGCGGAACGATCAACGCCAGCAGCGCGTTCCACGGGACCACCTGCTCCATCTCCGCAAGGAAAATCTCGCGCCGCGTCTTCTTGCGCTTGCCCGTGTGTTCCGCGTCCCCAAAGCTCAGCTGCATCGTCGTCATCCGTCGAACCTGGCGCTATTGTCGCCGAGGGAGTTGTTCAGAGCATCCCTAGAAATGTACCCCCAGCTTCACGCCCGCGGCCACGGCGTTGTTGTCCTTGAACTCGCCCGCGTAGCTGTGCGCACCGGTTTGGGCCTCCGCGTCGCCAAACCAGAAGTACTTCACGCCACCGGACAGTTCGACCTTCGGGGTCAGGCTGTAACGAACGCCCAGCCCGACATTCCAATACCCCTCGACCGGGCCAAGCGAGGAAACGGGATTGCCGGCACCACCATCCCAGCCGACCGACACCGAACCGACAATGGCCTGATTGAACCTGCGTGCCAAGCCAAGGTCGGCGGACCACTGATCCTTGGAATAATCGTCGAGATTGAAGCCGTCCGGCCTGCCGATCACCGGGCCGACCGCCTTCGCCAGTTGACCGAACATCGCCGGCTGGATCGAAAATTTCGACCACTGCACCCAGCGGACGTTGCCGAACAGGAGCGTGTCGGCCATGATGCCAGTCTGAAAATCGAGGTTCACCGACTGTGGCGTGACCACCTTCGTGGTGCCAGCGGCAAAGCCCCCCGCCAAATTACCGAGGGCAGCGCCGATGGCCTGCCCGGTTTCCGCCGGGATGCTTCCGTTCAGGACCAATTGCTGGATCAGTCCGCCAAGTTCTGCGCTGTTTGCGCCGACCGCTGCGACCAATGGCAAGGATTCCCGCATGTTGGCGTCGTAGTCGATCTCGGATCGATAGGTCAACGAAATTTTCAATGCAATGTCGGGGATTTCGTAGGCGACACCGGCCAGCCAGCCCCATTCGTGTGTGGAAGGCAGGCTCATGTCGTAGCCGTTGAACATGGAATACGTCGATCCGCGCAATCTCACGCTCCCTTCGACTTTCTGGTACACCGCGCCGCCGTAAATGTTCCAGTTCTCCGTCGGCTGATACCCAACGATTGCGGAAAGGGTGCTGGTTTCCACCTCGACCTTGGTGCCTCCGGAAATCCCGGCGTCCAGTCCGTAGGCCGCCAACTGCCCGTCCGACACGATGCTCGGGCCGGTGACCACGGGCAGCCCCGCAAATACCGCATCGGTCGGACTGGTAACGAAATCATTCTCCCCCTCGTATTCGGCTGCGGCACCGAAGGGCTCGTCATAAATGAACCCAACCGATACCTTGTCGAACGGCTGAAACTTGATGGTTGCCCCAACAAAATTGTAGGCGTTGGCGACATTGCCAGTGGGATTGCCGCTCATGTCCACGCCTTTCACGCTTGCGTCGAGCAGCGAGCCGCCGAATTCGAAGTAGTTTCCCCGTTCCAGGAATCCCAACAGCGACTGCCCCGAGCGATCGAGCGCCGAGCCATAAGCCACACCGCCCGCTGCCGCACATGCCACGCCAACCGACATGGCCAGCGCATTCTTTATCGTCCACATGTTCATGGCCCCTCCTCCATTTGTATGGATGGAAAATTGAAACAAACTAACTGATTGTGATGACGCCTCCTCTCGTGAAATTCCCGTCGCGCCGGCGCGAATCTATCCCGCGCATTGCAGGTCGAAATCCTCCTAGCCAGTGACTCCGTGGCCGGGTCATGTGCCTTGAAGCCTGCACATCGCCCGCTTCACCAGCCACTTGGCGGAAGCGAAGTGCAATGCAGGGAAATACCGGAAAAGCAGCGCAACCAGCTTCGCTTTACGTCCGGGAATGATCATCCACTGCCCGCGCCCAAGCCGCGCGAACATCTCGTCCACGGCTTCATCGATCTCCAACGATCCGGCCATATCCTTGAGAATCAACGAGATTTCGTCGTGGTTTCCAGGCGAGCGCTCCATCGCCACCATCGGCGTGCGCACCTCCGGCGGGCAGATGCAGCTGATGCCGATGCCGCGTGGTTCGTATTCGTAGCGCAGCGTCGCCGCCAGTCCGACCACGCCGAACTTGGACGAACCATAGGCGCTCAGGCCGTAATTGCCGGTCAGGCCCGCCATCGAGGCAACCAATGCCAGCCGGCTGCCGGGTTGCATGTGCGGCAACACTGCCTTGGCAATGTGGAAGCTTCCTTTCAGGTTGATGTCGACCACCTCGCGAAAATCCTCCGCGCCGGTCTTGCTCAAATCTCGGTTGAAGGTGATGCCGGCGCAGTGGATGACCAAATCCGGGCTGCCGAAGGTTTCGATGGTGGCGTTGACCACCGTTTCGACGCCGTTCCAGTCGCTGACATCGACACTGAAATCCTGCAATTTGGCATTGCCGCTTTGCGCGGCTTGCAGCAGTTGTTCACGCACGGGTTGCGACAAGTTGCGGTCGAATACGCTGACCTTGCAACCGCGACGCAGCAGGCGCAGGGCGAAGCCCAGGCCAAGCCCGCTGCCGCCGCCGGTGACGATGGCGTGGTTCCAGGCGTTCATCGTGTCGTCTCCGTGGTGGCTTCCGCCTGGAAGGACAGTGCGTCATCTTCGATCGGCTGGCCGAGCATGGCCCCGTCGAAGTTGTAGTCCATGACCACCCGCCAGGGCGCGTCGCGGCCCTGGCGTGGCAACACCGCATCGCCGCGCTGCACATAGCCGGATTGCATCGAATCCAGGATGCTGCTCCCCAGCCGAACCTGCGCCGGCGCATTCGGGGTGACGCGGGCAAAGCCGTTCGCCCGCATGTGGTTCAACAGCCGGCACAGGTAGCTGGAAACCAGATCGGCGCGCAGCGTCCACGGCAAATTGGTGTAGCCGAACACGAAACCGGCATTGGGCACGCCTTCGGCCAGCACACCCTTGTAGGTAACGCGATCACGGATCTGGACGGGCGTTCCATCTACTTCCACCGCGGTGCCGCCGAAGATTTCCAGGCGCAGGCCGGTGGCGGAAATGATGATGTCCGCTTCCAGTTCCGTGCCGGATTGCAGGCGGATGCCGTGTTCGGTGAAGGTTTCGATCCGGTCGGTGACGATGGAGGCCTTGCCTTCGCGCAATACCTGGAACAAATCACCGTTCGGCACTAGGCACAGGCGTTGGTCCCAGGGTTGGTAGTCCGGTGTGAAGTGGCGCATGTCCACATTCGGCCCAACCTGCTTGCGTACGTTGCGCAGCAGGAACTTGCGCATCAGTTTTGGCCAGCGCCGCGACACTTTGTAGATCATTCGCTGGATCCAGAGGCTGCGCGTGCGTGCCTGTGCCAGCACGCGCTCTTCCGGCAGGAAGCGACGCATCAGCCGCACCAGAGCGTCTTCGCTCGGGATCGTCATGATGTAGCTGGGCGAACGTTGCAGCATGGTCACGTGGCCGGCGCCGTCGCGCACCATCGACGGCACCAGGGTCACGGCGGTGGCGCCACTGCCGACGATGATCGCGCGCTTGCCGCGGTAGTCGAGTTCTTCCGGCCAATGCTGCGGATGAATGAACTCGCCGCTGAACCGCTCGCGGCCCGGAAACTCAGGCTGGTAGCCGGCGTCATGGCTGTAGTAGCCGGTGCAGAAGATGACGAAAGGGGCGCAGATCTCGTGCGTTTGGCCGGAGGCCTCCTCCAGGGCATGCAGCGTCCATTGATTGCGTTCGCTCGACCAGCTCGCCTTCGTCACGCGCAGGCCAAAGCGGATCTTGTCCTGCACCCCGTATTCGGCGGCGGTGTCCTCGACGTACTGGCGGATGGCGTTGGCGTCGGCCAGGGTCTTGTCGCTTTTCCACAGGCGGAAGGCATAGCCGAAGGTAAACATGTCCGAATCCGAGCGGATGCCCGGATAGCGGAATAGATCCCAGGTACCGCCGATGCGCTGCCGGCGTTCGAGCAGTCCGAAACGGATGCCCGGCGCTTCGCGCGCCAGATGGCACGCCATGCCGATGCCGGACAAACCGGCGCCGACGATCACGACGTCATATTCGATCATTCTCGTTTCCCTCCCAAAATTGGTTGTTTTCCCGTCCCGAGCCGACGGGGCGGCATCAACGCGGCGCGATGCCCTGACGTCGCATTTCCATGCGAACCAGATGGATGTAGGCATTGGGCAGTAGGCGGGCGAGCCAGTCATGGACGATGCCGTCGCTGATGAAGATGCGGGCCGTGTTGCGCCTGACGCCGCGCAGGATCGTCCTGGCGGCTTTCGCGGGCGGTGTACCTTTCTGCAAATTGGCGTGGAACTTGCCCGATGACGGACCTTGATAGTCGGCGTTGAGCGTGATGTTGGTGGCGACGCGCCCCGGATGTACGGTATGAACGGTCACGTTCCCGATGCCGCGGATGCGATGCTCTGCACGCAGCGCATCGGTGAAGCCGCGAACCGCGAACTTGGTGGTGCAATAGGGCACGAGGTACGGCAAGGCGAGGATGCCCTGGGCACTGGAGATATTAACGATTGCCGCCTCGGGCCGCTGAACCAGCGACGGGTAGCAACGGCGGGTGGTATGCACCACGCCCCAGTAATTGATGTCGGTGATCCTGTCGAAATCGGCATCGCCGAGTTCGTCGAACACGCGGTCGCCGAGGGCGATGCCGGCATTGTTGACGAGCAGGTCGATATGGCCGAAACGCGCGATCACCTCGGCGATGAAGGCGTCGATCTGGCTGCGCTCTGCCATGTCCACCGTCGCGGCAAAATGCGGTGCATCGAAGCCGGCGATGTCGCGCTCGGTCTTGTCGAGATGGGCGATGTCGCAGAACGCGACCTGCGCGCCGGCGCGCGCCAGTTCCACGACCAGGGCATTGCCGATGCCCGTCCCGCCGCCGCCGGTAACGACGGCAACCTTGCCCTTGAAGTCTCTCATTGTCTCCCTCCTCCGACGGGGGAAGCTACGCGCAACCGGCATCAGAGACTTGTCATTTCACGACAAAAGCAACAGGATCGACTTGGACGATAGGGAGGGGTGACAAATGGGTATTTCGTACCAAGTGCGGATAGCTTGTCTGACAGGCTTCGAGGAAGAAGTCGCAACTTTGGGCGGCGATCCGGCAACCTTGCTGGACGAAGTCGGACTGTCACTTGCTGCACTGCACGAGGGCGATTGCCTGGTCGATCTGAGTCGCGTCATCCGCGTGCTGGACAACGCTGCCCGGCAACTGGAGTGTGCCGATTTCGGCATGCGCGTCGCTTCGCACCAAGGCATCGTCATGCTCGGGCTGCTGGGCAAGCTGCTGGCGAGCGAGCCGAACCTGGGCGCTGCCTTCGTCACCACGCAGCACTTCATCACCTTGCACCACACCGCCGAGCATTGGCGCATGCAGTGCCACGGCAAGCAGGCCCATATCCGTCTGATCGAGCACTTCCACGCACCAGCGCTGCGCGCGCAACAGCACCGGGAGATGGCCTTGGCGACTTTCGCCCGGCTGGCACAGGAACTGGGCGGGCCAGGTGTGTGGCCGCTGCGGGTGGAGATCAGCCACAGCCCCGTTGCGCCACTGAAGGTGTACCAACGGCATTTTGGCTGCGAGGTGCTGTTCGACCAGGAACAGGATTGCCTGGTCTATGACGAGAAGTGGCTGGCGTGCCCGGTACAACCGGTGTCACGTGCAGACGACGAATGCATCGACGCTTACCTGCGCGAGCACCTGGCACGCTGTCGGGACAGTCTCGAACTGCAGGTACGCAGCCTCATCCTGCAAACCATCGGCGCACGTCGGCACTCACTGCCACATATCGCGGCACTCCTGGAAATGCACCCGCGCACGCTGCAACGCAGGCTGCAGGACGAGCATCTGAATTTCAAGCAATTGCTCAACGAGGTGAAGATGCAGACAGCCTGCTGGCATTTGCAGGCTTCGTCCATCGACATCACGCGACTTTCTGGCATGCTCGGGTATCGAAACTTGGCCGCGTTCTCCAAGGCCTTTCGGGAATACCACGGTACATCTCCGTTGCAATGGAAAAGGCTGCACGCGACAAGGACAGAACAATCACATGCACATCGCCCCACCAAGGCAGATTCCGATGCCAGGAAATAGTTGATTTCCGGTGATGCCGTCAATTCGCCGCGGCGCCAGTTCGATGTTGCGACGATCTATTGCACCGTCAAAGGAGCGCGGAGCAGTCAGTCGCGCGCGAACTTCACCATCGAAGGGGGGGGGTTGCGGCTGGTAAGGAGGCATTGATGGGGCAAGTCCTCATTGCCCAGGCAGACCAAAGCCCGGCAAGTCTGACAAGAATGCGGCGCTGGTCATCGGGATCATGGCGCCCTGACGGGGCTGAGGTGCTGCCGAACCGAGCGGCGAAAGGCCGCCGGGCGCCCCTGGATGTTTCAGTACGTGGCAAGGTCGTTCAACGCGCGCATATCCTTCAGGCGGACTAGCCGGGGCGACTGGCGCTGGACCATACCCTCGGTTTCCAGCTTGGCCAGGGCCCGGGACACGCTTTCATGGGTCAACGCCAGGTAGTCGGCGATGTCCCGGCGGTTCATTGGCAGGGAAACGATCCGGGTTTCCGGATCGTAGTACTGGTTACTGCGCAGGAACTCGAGCAAAAACGAAGCCAGGCGGCGGCATGGGTCGCGCTGGCCGAGGACGATCTTCTGGCGTTGTGCCTTGCGTAGCTCCTGGGCGGCCTTGGCGAGGAAAAGCAGTTGCAGCCGGGCGTCCTGCACCAGCAGGCGCTGCAGATCGTCCAGTGGCAGCCGGTACAACTTGGTTGGCGCCAGCGTGCGCACGGTGTTGAGGTAGCGTCCATCTTCGGACAGTCCGAACAGGTCGCCGGGATACAAGAATGCGACAATGTGCCGGTCGCCGTCGCTCTTCTGGTAGGTGGTGAGTTCGACCATGCCCAGATCAAGGAAATAGAGCGCGTCGGCGACCTGCCCCTGGTGATACACGATCTGGTCGCGGCATGTGTACTTCAATGCCGAAGCAATGCTTTCCAGGCGTGCGCGCTGCTTTGGCGTCAGCAGGTGGTCCAAGTGGTCCAGGTCGGTGTCTTGGCTGGAGGAAATTGCTGGCGAAGTCGTGCCAGGGGCGGTCATTGCCATGATCGGTTTTCTGTCGACATATTTTCCCGCGAACGTCGCCCTAAGTATGTGGCGTTTGGCCTGCGAAAAGTCCCCGCCATCACGGTCCGTGGCGCGCGCAGGGGCTGATGTGGCCCAGAGGCCGCAACTGGGCTGCACGTGCCGGCGCCGATTTGAAACTGACCCGGGATGGAGACGACCACGCGAAGTGGCCGTCTTTGGATAATTCTACGGCTCGCCGGAATTGAGGGCTAGATCGCCGAAGCGTCCTCCCCGTCGGCGCCGACGGCACCCAGCAACGGGCACCCGCCGCGTGCCAGCATGCGCATGTCAGTATTGAGGCCGAGAGCGGCGAAGAAGTACAGCAGCAGGATCGCCAGCGTGAAGCCGACGAAGGCATCGATCTTCACCGTCATCGGCATCCCACCCCCGCTTCGGCCGCAGCCGGGGCGCTGCCGTGCTCCAGGACGTCTTCGTGCAGGATGCGGCGGATCTCGATAATCGCCGCCGCGGTCTCCTGCACGCTATGGAAGGAGCGGATGACTTTTTCGGATTCGGCGCCGTCCAGGTGCGAACTCCAGTAGGGCACCACGCCATCGTCGGACTCGGCCAGCGGCTTCTCGGGGTCGTAGTGACCGATGATCGAGTGGTAATGCACGCATGGGGAGATCGGCAAATCGGCAGCCGCCTGGACGAACGGATCGGATTTGTCGAGATTGTCGATGCTGTTGGGGATCTTCGGCTGCGGCTGCGCGGCCTGCGCCTGGCCGGCATGCGCCAGATCCTGGATCACGTCGCCAAAGCCTTCCAGCAAGGTGAGCGGCAGGCGCACGAAACCGCCGATCCAGCGGCCCAGGCGACTGCCGGCAACGTCGGTGCCGCGATGCGGGCTGGCGATGAAGATGGCCCGGTCCACCTCGGGCTCCGGTTCGAAATGCAGCATCGGGCCGATTCGCTCACGCAAACGCTGCATCCTGCCGTCATCGAGCGCGCGGCCGTCGAACAGCCGGTTCCACAACCCATCCCCCACGGTCGAGGACACCATCAACCGAGCGATGACGCCGCCCATGCTGTGTCCGACCAGCACCATGTCGCGCGAGGCCGGGGCCGTGCCCTGCGGGTCGAAATACTTCAGCACGTCCGCCAGGGTTTGGCGGATCGCATGATGGCTGACCGGGATCGGCATGTTGGTCGGGTAGTAGAACTGCCAGATCTGGAAGTGCTGGCGGATCTGTTTGTCGCCCATCAACTCGTTGGCCAGGTTGACCCAGGCTTCCGGACTGCTCGCCAGCCCGTGGACCATGAGGATCACCCGACGCTGGGGGTCGTAGGGCTGCATCAGGAACAGGCGCGGGCGGTCGATGCCCTGGTCCTTGCCGAGCAGGCTCCGCAGCGACTGGCGGGCAAAACCGGAACGCGCCAGCCACAGTCCATAACCGGCAGTGAAGTTGGCCGCCAAGGGCACATCCTGGCCGTGCAGTTCGATCTTTTCCTCGCGATACGGATCGTGGGCGGAGAGCTGGGCGTCGTGCGTGGACAACACCTGGGCGAGATTCTCGCCCGGGAAACGCAGCAGCGCGGTGACCGCCGTTTCCGGTATTTCGCTCCATAGCGGGACCGGTGGCCGCGCAGGCCGTCCGGCGCCCGCTGCATCGGCGCCCGACACGGACGCGACCGGGTCGTCGGCCATCACCGCCACCAGTTCGGCACCGAAACCGTCGCGTCGGTAGGTGCTGCGCAACCCGGCGAATCCCAGCGACGAAGCCGGCAGCAGGTCCTGCAACTGCGCACCCTGGCCCGGCAGGCGCAGGCCGGACAGGTCCGCGCGGAAGTTCCATCCGCCCAGCCGCAGTACGCCGTCGACCGGGGTTCTGTCGCCTCGCTCCAGGCGGGCAAACAACAACGACGACGCCTCCTGCACCGCCAGGTTGTAGTAGTCCCGCACCTGCGTCTGGCGGTCCTCGAACGCGCGGGATCCGGGTGTGCGTTCGCTGAAGAACAGGTAGGCGTAGGCATGCCGGGCGACCTCCAGCCACGCGCCGATGCGCGCGTCGCCGGCATCGGGCACCACGCCTTTCGTGGCCGCGGGCAAAGACTGGGCTTGTCGCAACCACAGTTCGGACAGGGCCGAATGTCGCCGTTCGTCGGACAGGCCGGCCGCGTCGGCTAGGGTCTGGATGCAGGCCACGGCTTCGGGCCTGGTGCAGGCTTCGCCATCGCCATCCAGGCCCGCGACGCGGATCGTCTCCAGGGTGGCGGCACTGAACTTGCCGCTGGTGAGGATGTCGCCGCGCTTGAGGGCGATGTATTCGCCGGGCGTCATCGGTTCGATCTCGACCGCCGGGCCGAGCTCGCGCAGGATCGCGCAACCGCTCAGCAGCAGCGACGCCAGCGCCAACATGGCCGATCGCAGGATCCATCCGCGCGACGCCCGGGCACCATTGCCAGCGAGCCGGTGGCCGACTATCTCGGCGACAGCAACTCCATCAGCATGCGCTTGTGATCCTGGCGCATCTCCGCCAGCGGTATGAACGTGTCTTCCCCGAACAGCAGGTGATGGCATATCCAGCTCACGGCCGGGGTACCGACCAGCAACCGGCTGTCCGTCATCACCCCGCGGCGGATGATGCCACGCCGGATGCACTCGTCGAGGAGGGCCCGGTCGTTCAGCAACTGGCACGCCATGATCCTGCCGTGCCAGCGCCGGAGCAGGGCGGCAGGGATGCGCCGGCTTTCGAGCACGAGCAGCCGGAAGGTCGCCAGAGTCTTCGGCTGTTCCAGCGCGAGATAAACGCCATCGAGATAGGATTCGACGATCGATTCCAGCGCGTTGTCCCTGTCCAGGGAGATTTCGCCCCGTTCGGACGGAACCAACACCGTCATCAGCAGGTCTTCGAAGATATCTTCCTTGCTCTTGTAGTGCGCATAGATCCCCGCCTTCGACAGCCCGGCACGGGCGGCGATGGCCTCGACCGTGGTGGACGTGTAACCCCGGTTCGAGAACTCGACGAACGCCGCATCGAGGATCTCCGGCTTGCGCTCGGCGGACGGCAGGTAGCGACGACGGCGCTTGCTCGTTGGGGTTTTCCGGCGGACTGCGGTGGTCAAGGCGCTTCCTCTCGATGACGCGACGCGCCTTCGCGTCGCCAAAACACAGCATGTTAACGGCAGGCTGCCGACGGGAGGGTTGCTGGTGGCATTGGACAGGCCCGCCCAGGCATCCGCTGTCGGGACGGCGCTTCTTGGCCGGCCGGGAGACGGAACCCCACTCCTCGCAGCCGTCCACGGGACGAGTCGACATGAAATCGATCATCAGGTCGTGAGAAGGGAGTGCTATACTACACAAAACGACCAAATAGTTGTTTCATGCTTGCGGCGCTCCTTCCATGCCGTCCAAGCCACGCGGGGGATACCGGGGAATTTCGCGTCGAGGCCTGCCTGCCATTGAAACATCCGACCATCAGGTTGTTTTTTGATTTGGATCAATGCTCCTCCCCTCCGAAGCCCTCATGATTGCTGCACCACAACATGAACTGGTCTGAACCGAGCATGCCCCCTGCACCGTTGGACCCCAGCGCAATGGACATCAAGGCGCGCGCCGCGATGGCCAACGCCTTCGCCTCGGTCTCGCCGCAGTCGGCGCTGCTGGCGTGGCTGGACTGGGCCTCGCATCTGGCCGCCTCGCCCGGCAAGCAGTCCGAACTGGCGGCGCTGGCGCTCGAACAGGCCTCGGCCCTGGCCGGATACCTGCGCGAATGCCTGATGGCCGGCCCCGGCGAGGCGCGCGCCTGCGTCGAGCCGCCGGCGCGGGACCGCCGCTTCGCCGCGCCGGAATGGCGGCAATGGCCGTTCAACCTGTGGCATCAGGCGTTCCTGCTCAACCAGCGCTGGTGGGAGGGCGCCACCCGCGGCGTCGCCGGCGTGGACCGCCACCACGAGAACGTGGCCGCCTTCGCCGCGCGGCAATGGCTGGACATGTTCTCGCCCGGCAACCAACTGGCCAGCAACCCGGTGGCGCTCAAGCGGACCGTGGAAGAAGGCGGGGCCAACCTGCTGCGCGGTTTGGCGTATCTGTCGGACGACATCGAGCGCCGGCTGGCCGGCCGACCGCCCGCCGGCACGGAGGCATTCGTGCCCGGCCGCGATGTCGCGATCACCCCGGGCAAGGTGGTGCTGCGCAACCGGCTGATCGAACTGATCCAGTACGCGCCGACCACCGGAAAGGTGCATCCGGAACCGATCCTGATCGTCCCGGCGTGGATCATGAAGTACTACATCCTCGACCTGTCGCCGCACAACTCGCTGATCAAGTACCTGGTCGACCAGGGCCACACGGTGTTCTGCATCTCGTGGAAGAACCCCGACGCCGGCGACCGCGACCTGGGCATGGACGAATACCTCGACCTGGGCTTCCGCGCCGCGCTGGACGCGATCAACGCGATCGTGCCCAAACGCAAGATCCACGCCACCGGCTACTGCCTCGGCGGCACGCTGCTGTCGATCGCCGCGGCGGCGATGGCGCGCGACGGCGACGAGCGCCTGGCTTCACTGAGCCTGTTCACCGCGCAGACCGACTTCAGCGAGCCCGGCGAACTGGCGCTGTTCATCGACGAAAGCCAAGTGACCCTGCTTGAAGCGCAGATGCAGGAAAAAGGCTACCTGCGCGCCGAGCAAATGGCCGGCGCGTTCCAGATGCTGCGCTCCTACGACCTGCTGTGGTCGAAGCTGGTCAACGTCTACCTGCTTGGCGAGCGCCGGCCGATGAACGACCTGATGGCCTGGAACGCCGACGCCACGCGGATGCCGGCCAAGATGCATTCGCAATACCTGCGCCGGCTGTTCCTCAATGACGACCTCAGTGAAGGCCGCTACCCGGTGGACGGGCGGCCGGTGTCGCTGGGCGGCATCACCCTGCCGACGTTCTGCGTCGGCACCGAGACCGACCACGTTGCGCCGTGGCGCTCGGTCTACAAGTTGCACAACCTGTCGCCGGCGGAGATCACCTTCGTGCTGACCAGCGGCGGGCACAACGCCGGCATCGTCAGCGAGCCGGGC
>JRYL01002365.1_pt1 | contig 24782 bp, 19 predicted proteins | sample 235391 | NCBI WGS metagenome assembly JRYL01 (sample SAMN03074223, study PRJNA261481) | activated sludge metagenome | biome: Wastewater Treatment Plant; feature: Wastewater; material: Activated sludge; isolation source: activated biomass of a wastewater treatment plant treating wastewater from... ...
TATCCGGAGTACGGGCCGAGCCTGTTCGGGCGCTGGAAGCTGGGGCCGGTCTGGTTCTACGCGCTCGCGCTGCCGCTGCGGGTGTTCGGCAGCGTGACTGCGGCGGCGCTGTTCACCGGCGCGCTCGCGGCGCTGAAGATCCCGCTGGCGTTTCTGGTCGGGCGTCGGCTGGTGGATGCGCGCCTGGGCCTGCTCGCGGCATTGGCCATGTCGCTGCCGGGCTGGAGCAGCGTCGGCACGCTGGTGGTCGCGCACACCAGCGCGGTGGAAACCGGCGTGCTGGCGACGATCTGGCTGGCGCTGGCGGCCTGGCAGGACCGCCGTCCGGCCTTCCTCGCGCCGGCCTTCCTTGCGCTGGCGCTGGCGCTGCATGCGCATCCGACCGCGCTGGTGGCCGCGCCGGTGCTGTTGCCCGCGCTCCGGCAGGCGATCCGCACGCCGGGGGCGCGGCGCTGGATCCTCGCGGGCGGCGTGCTGTTCGCGCTGCCCTTCCTGCCGGCGCTGCTGGCGGAAATGCGCGCCGGCTGGCCGCAGGCGGCGGCCAGCCTGGGCTATCTGCAGGAGGCCGATCCGATGGCGCGGCTGGCGCGGATTCCGGCCATCGCCTCGGCGCTGGCGCTGGGCGGCGCGTGGTTCGGCGGGCGTTTCCTGCTGTCGCTGCCGGCCGCGAGCGTCTGGATGCTGCACGGACTGGTCCTGCTGGCCGCGTCCGCGGGCGCGATCCGGCTGCTGCGTATCGGGCCGGGCAATGAAAGCGTCCGGCGCGCGCGCCGCGCGTGGTGGGTCGTGGCGGTCGGTACGCTGTGCGCCATCGCCTTTCTCGCCCTGCTGCGCGACGCCACGCCCGCCTGGATGACCTACGCGCTGGCACCGTTCGGCGCGGGCCTGCTGGCGCTGGGCGGCTGGGGCCTGATCCACGACCGCGCGCGCCGCGACGCCGCGCTGGGCGTGCTGGCGCTGCTGGCGCTGGGCAGCGCTGCGCTGGGGCTGTCGCAGCGCGCGGCGCTGGAATCGTCCGGACGGATTCTGCTGCCGGGCGGCAGCATCGGCGACATCGCCGCCTCGCGCGCCGCAGCGGCGCAGTACAGCCCCTGGCTCTCGGTGCGCCAGTTCGACGCGCTGGCGGCGCGCGCCTGTCCCGCGACCGGGGCCTTGACCCTGCACGGCGAGCTGGCGGCGGTATTCGATTTCAGCCAGGGCGTGGCGGCGCGGCTGCACTGTCCGCCCGATCGCCTGCCGGGGCTTGGCGGCAGCGCCGGGACGCGGCATCTGGCGGGCGTGGCGGCGGGGTTGGCGGTCGAGCTCGGGCTGGAGCCGATGCCGGTCGAGTTCGGCCACGTGCTGCGCACCCCGCTGCGCGTGCTGACCGATGCCGCGCGCCTGGCCGAGGTCGACGTGCGCTATCGGCCGGAGCGGCAGGCGGCCTTCGATGCCGCCGGCGACCAGGTGCTCGAAGGGCGCGCACCCTGCCCACCCGATGCGCTGGTGGCCTTCACCAACCTGACGCCGATGGTCAACCGCGCGCAGTTCGAGCTGTGGATCGACGGGGAAGCGGTGCCGCCGCTCGCCGATTCGCGCCTGACGCGCTACTACGCCTGTGGCGGTAGCGAGGTGGCCTGGCGCGTCCGTACGCCCGATCCGGCCTCGATCGACGCGGTGGTTCTCTCCCGCCGCGCCCGCTGAGCCGCGGCGCAACGGCCGGACAGGCCTGCCGAGTGTGCCGGGGCCGCGGCCGGCCGGCATCGGCTACAATCCGCCGGCTGTACCTATTCCTTTGCGATCTTCCGGAAATCCCATGAGCGACGAGTCGGCCACCTGGTTTTACGAGCACTTCGAGCATTCGGGGTCGGCGATCGGCTTTCGCGTCACCGGCAAGGTCGACGAAGTGCAGTCGCCGTTCCAGAAGATCGAGATCTGGGATACCACCGACTGGGGCAAGCTGATGGTGATCGACGGGGCCATCATGCTCACCACGCGCGACAACTTCCTCTACCACGAGATGATGTCGCACCCGGTGCTGTTCACCCACTCCAATCCCAAGCGCGTGGTCATCATCGGCGGCGGCGACTGCGGCACGCTGCGCGAGGTGCTCAAGCACAAGGAAGTGGAGCAGGTGGTGCAGGTCGACATCGACGAGCAGGTCACGCGCATGGCGGAAAAGCACTTCCCCGAGCTGTGCGATGCCAACACCGACCCGCGCGCCCAGCTGCTGTTCGATGACGGCATCGCCTACATGAAGAACGCCGCGCCCGAGAGCGTGGACGTGATCATCGTGGACTCCACCGATCCGGTCGGCCCGGCCGAAGGGCTGTTCAACGAGGCCTTCTACGCCTCCTGCCACCGCGCGCTGCGGGCCGGCGGCATCCTGGTGCAGCAGTCCGAGTCGCCGCTGGTGCACCTGTCCCTGATCAAGTCGATGCGCCACCACATGGCCGCCGCCGGCTTCGCGCACTTCCGCACCCTGCCTTTTCCCCAGCCCTGCTATCCGACCGGCTGGTGGAGCTGCACGCTGGCGCGCAAGGGGGCCGAGCTCAGTGGCTTCCGCGAGCGCGGCGCGCACTCCAAGACCTTTCCCACCCGTTACTACAACGTCGACATCCACCGCGCCGCGCTCGCCAGCCCCGAGTTCATGCGCGAGCTGGGCGACTGACACAGGATTTTCCCGTGCTGCTTGAACGCCTGCCCGAATTCGTCAGCGCCCATCCGATCCTCGTGCTCGGATTCGTCGCCGTCACCCTTGCCCTGATCGCCAACGAGTTCTCGCGCTTCACGCGCGGCTACAAGGCGCTGACGCCCGCGCTCCTGACCCATCTCATCAACCGCGAGAACGCGCTGGTGGTGGACGTGAGCCCGCTCAACGACTTCGAGAAGGGCCACATCGTGGGTTCGAAGAACGTGGTGATGAGCCAGTTCGATCCGGAGAACAAGCTGCTGGCCAAGGCGCAGGAGCTGCCGATCGCGGTGGTCTGCCGCAACGGCATGGTGTCCGGGCAGGCGGCCAAGCGGCTGGTCAAGGCCGGCTTCAAGCGCGTGCACTGGCTGGACGGCGGCATCGGTGCCTGGCAGGCGGCCGATCTGCCGCTCGCACGTGGGCGCTGAGGCGCAGGTTCCGCGCGATGGCTCGCACCACGGGCGCGGATGCGCAAGAATGAAGGCATGAACCGTTCGCCGCTTCGCAGACTGCTGGTCCTCTTCGCCCTGATGCTGATGCTCCCGGCCGGCTGCGGCGTGGGCACGCAGAACGATCTGCGCGACAACGCCCTGTTCGCCTATGCCGGCGCCATCCGCTGGGGTCACATCGATGATGCGTGGTCGATGGTCGACCCGGACTACGCGCGCGAGCATCCGATGACGGCGCTCGATCGCGAGCGCTTCGAGCAGATCCAGGTGACCGGCTACCAGGTCAAGGGCAGCGAGATGCTGTCCGAGAACGAGATGCTGCAGCTGGTGGAAATCCGGCTCATCAACAAGCACACCCAGGCCGAGCGCACGGTGCAGGATCGGCAGCGCTGGCGCTGGGATCCGCAGCTGCGGCGCTGGTGGCTGACGACGGGCCTGCCAAAAATCACCGCCGGCACTACCTGATCGGTCCACTCGACACCCCCATGATCGCCTCCAACCGGATTCCCGGCGGCCAGTTCGAGCCCAAGCTCGTCTCGATCCTGCGGCACGGCTATACCCTGCGCGACCTGCGCGCCGACGCCATCGCCGGCTTCACCGTGGCGGTGGTGGCGCTGCCCCTGGCCATGGCGCTGGCGATCGCCTCGGGTGCCACGCCCGACAAGGGTCTGCACACCGCCATCGTCGCCGGCTTCCTGATCTCGGCGCTGGGCGGCTCCAAGGTCCAGATCGGCGGCCCCACCGCGGCCTTCATCCCGGTGGTGTTCAACGTCATCGAGAAGTTCGGCTACGGCGGGATGATCATCTGTACCCTGATGGCCGGCCTGATGCTGATCGCGGCGGGCGTGCTGCGGCTGGGCAACCTGATGAAGTTCATGCCCCAGCCGGTCATCACCGGCTTCACCGCCGGCATCGCGGTCACCATCTTCGTCAGCCAGATCAAGGACGCCCTCGGGCTGGAGATCGAGCACCTGCCGGGCGAGTTCATCGCGCGCTGGAAGACCTACTTCGCGCACATGGACAGCTTCAGCCCGGTGACGCTCGGCCTGACCCTGGCGTGCCTGGCGCTGATCATCGTGATCAAGCGCTGGCGGCCGAAGTGGCCGGTGCTGCTGATCTGCGTCGCGGTCGGCTCGCTGGCGGCGCTTGCCCTGCCGGTGGCCACCATCGCTTCGACCTTCGGCGAGCTGCCGAGCACCCTGCCGCGCCTGAGCCTGCCGCACATCCCCTTCGACCGCGCGCTCGAACTGCTGCCGGCCGCGTTCACCATCGCTTTCCTCGCCGGCGTCGAATCGCTGCTGTCGGCGGTGGTGGCCGACGGCATGATCGACGGCCGCCACCGCTCCAACGCCGAGCTGGTGGCGCAGGGCGTGGCCAACATCGGATCGGCCCTGGTCGGCGGCCTGCCGGCCACCGGCGCGATCGCGCGCACCGCCACCGGCATCCGCGCCGGCGCGCGTTCGCCCATGGCCGGCATCCTGCACGCGGCATTCCTGCTTGCCTTCATGCTGCTGCTGGGCCCGGTGATGGGCTACGTGCCGCTGGCCGCGCTCGCGGCGGTGCTGCTGATGGTGGCCTGGAACATGAGCGAGGTGGAGCGCTTCCGCTACCTCATGCGCTCTTCCTGGGGCGACCGGCTGGTGCTGCTGACCACGTTCGTTCTGACGGTGATGTTCGACCTCACCGTGGCCATCGAGGTGGGCGTGGTGATGGCCGCCTTCGTCTTCATGAACCGCATGAGCCGGGTCGTGGAAGTCGAGCCCGACGCGCCGGGACAGGCGCTGCTGGACGAGGTCGGCGAGGAGGCCGGCTCCGCCCAGCGCGAGGCGCTGCCCGCAGGCGTGGAAGCCTGCCGGGTGTCGGGTCCGCTGTTCTTCGCCGCGGTCAGCCGCATCGACAACGTGCTCGACCAGGTGCCCCGCACGACGCGCGTCTTCATCCTGCGCACGCGCCTGGTGCCGATCATGGACGCCTCCGGCGTGACCGCGCTGCAGGGGCTGCTGGATCGCTGCCAGCGCTACGGGATGCGCGTGATCTTCTCGGGCCTGCAGGCGCAGCCGCGCCGCGCCGTGGTGCGCATGGGTCTGTCCCGTCACCCGGCCCTGCTGGGCATGGCCGAAGACTTTCCCACGGCCATCGCAATGGCACAGGACTATCTGGCCCGGGAGTGAGCGCGGATTCGGGGGCGGGCGCAGTCGCGGCGCGGCACCGCTACACTGGCAGACCGATTCGCTCCACGAGGATGCCGCCGATGTTCCACGCGCAGGCGCTTGCGGGCAGCAAGCCCGAACAGTACGCCCAGCTCCTGGCGCAGGCGCGCGCGCTGCTGCACGGTGAGCGCGACCGCATTGCCAATGCGGCCAACCTGTCGGCGCTGGTCTACCACGCGCTGCCGGCGCTCAACTGGGTCGGCTTCTATTTCCACGATGGCAGGGAGCTGGTGGTCGGCCCGTTCCAGGGACAGCCGGCCTGCGTGCGCATTGCGCTCGGGCGCGGCGTCTGCGGCACGGCGGCGGCCACCGGTGAAATCCAGCGCGTGGATGACGTCAACGCCTTCCCCGGCCACATCGCCTGCGATACCGCCTCCCGTTCGGAGCTCGTGATCCCGCTGCACGATGGGCAGCGGCTGGTCGGCGTGTTCGACCTCGACAGCCCCGAGCCGGCCCGCTTCGACGACGAGGACGCGGCGGGCCTGGCGGCAATCGCCGCCCCCTACCTGGAGTCGATCCGATGAGCACACCCCTGAAAATTGGCCCCAAGTCCGTCGCCTGGCTGCGCCAGGTGGGCATCCGCAGCCAGGAGGATCTGGCCGCCGTCGGTGCCGTGGCGGCTTATGTCAAATGCAAGCGCGCCGGCTTCCGCCCCAGCCTCAACATGCTCTACGCGCTGGAAGGCACGCTGCTGGGCTGCCACTGGCAGAAGGTGCCGGAAGCGCGCCGCGCCGAGCTGTCGGCCCAGGCCGAGGCGCAGGTGGCGCTGATCCCGCCTTCGCGCGGACGCGCGGCGGCGCTGGCGGTGTCGGCGGTGCGCGACGTCTCCGCCGAGGCTGGCGAGGCCGCGCCGATGGAGTTCAGCTTCGGCTTCGACGAGCCGGGATCCTCGTCCGCCGAGGATCACTGAGGCGCAGGCGCATCACGCCGGGCGCACCGCTGCTCGCGAACGCGCCTCCTCGCCCCAGCGTGGCGCTGCGGCGATGCCGGGCAGCACGTCCTCGGGCCGCGCCACCCGCGACCACAGTTCGCGGTGCTCGGGATTGAGGAAGCGCTGTGCGATGACCTGTTCATCCATGAACTTCAGCAGCGGCTGCCAGTAGCCGAGCGTGTCCAGCAGCAGGATCGGATTGGCGTAGAGGCCCAGGCGCTTGAGCGTGATGGCCTCGAACAGCTCTTCCAGCGTGCCGCTTCCGCCCGGCAGCGCCACCACCGCATCCGAGCCGGTGAGCAGCAGGTGCTTGCGCTCGCGCATGTCGCCCACCAGCTCCAGACGGGTCAGGCCGGGATGGCCCCACTCCAGGTCGGCCATGAAGCGCGGCAGGATGCCGATGACCTTGCCGCCAGCCGACAGCGCGCCGTCGGCGATCGCGCCCATCGATCCACGCGAGCCGCCGCCATAGACGATCTCGCAGCCAGCCTGCGCCAGCAGCACGCCCAGGCGGGTGGCGTCGTCGGTGTAGGCGGCGGGGGCGTAGTCGCTGGAGGAGGCGTAGATGCAGACGCGCACGGGCGGATGTCCTTGGGGCGGGCCGGCATTCTGCCACGGCGAGGCGGCCGGGTTGCGTGCCGTCCCGGCGCGCATGGCCCCTGATCGCGCCGATTCGCGTGGAGGAAGTCGACCACCCACGGAACCGCCGCCATGACCCTGCAACTGATGCGCTCCTTCCTCTTCCTGCTGCTGGCCGGCACCCTGCCTGCCCACGCCGCCGAATACTGCGTCGGCACCCCGGGAACGTTCCAGATTGCGCTCGATGACGCCGAGCTGGACGGCGAGGACAGCTTGATCAAGGTGCGCGCCGGCACCTACAACCTGAGCAACGAGCTGCGCTACGAGCCAGGCCTCGAATACGCGTTGCCGGCCGGGCGCCTGACCATCCGCGGCGGCTACAACGCCGACTGCAGCAGCTATTCGCTGACGCCGGGTGCAACCACACTGGTCAGCAGCAACCACTCCTCCCTGGATATCATCACCAGCACCGGCCATGCGAGTGTGGCCGGAATGAGCTTCCAGGGCAGTTCGCTGGTGATGCAAAGCCCGATCCTGAGCCCCTGCCCCGCGCAACGGCGCACGTTCGCCCTGTATCGTGTACGCATCGACCAGGCCCAGTTCGATGCCGTCGCGTGGTGCCACAACGTACGGGTCGAGAACTCGCTGTTCACCAACGGGATACGTCATCCCGACAACACCATCGTTCCCTACAACACCGCCTTCAGCACCTATCTGGCTGATGACGATGACACCTACGACGCGGCCTCGACCCTGACCATGGTGAACTCGACGGTGTTCAATGGCTTGACGTGGCTGAACAGCCTGGACGCCGGGAGGCAGGGCACAGCGATCCTCTACAACAGCATTTTCAGCGTCTCCGGCAACGACGTCGAAAGCCGGGCGCACATCTTTGCCGCCAGCAGCCGCTATGACGGCATCAGCTTCATCGGCGGCGCGATGTTGATTCCGGGTTCGGGTCAGAACACCACCGCCAACCCGCAGCTCGATGCCAACTACGTGCCGGCGGTCGGCTCGCCGATGATCAACGCCGGCACCAGCGTCGTGCCCGACGGGCTGCCGGAGACCGATCATGCCGGCGGTGCCCGCGTGATCGGTGTCGCCGTGGACATCGGCGCGCTGGAATCGCCGGTCGACGGCACCGGCGTGTTCACCGTCACCAATACCAACGCCTCCGGCGCAGGCTCGCTGGCCCAGGCGCTGGCCAACGCCAATGCCGATCCGGGCTTCAACCGCATCCGCTTCAACATCCCCGGCGGCTGTCCGCAGACGATCGCCCTGTCCGGCTCGCTGCAGGTGCACGAAAGCGTGAACTTCGACGGCTGGTCGCAGCCCGGCTCGGTCAAGAACACCAGCGAATCCGGTTTCAACGCACTGCCCTGCGTGATCCTGAGCGGCAACGGTGGCATCGGCATCGAAACCATGGGCAGTCTCGGCAGCGACCCGATCACGGTGCGCGGGCTGGCCTTCGGCGGTTTTGACCTGGCCATCTCGCTGGCCTTCGGCAAAGGCCACGCCGTTTACGGCAACCAGTTCGGCGGCCAGATCGGCAGCCAGTTCGGTCCGCTCCTGTCCGCCAACAACCAGGCCATCGCGCTGATCGGAGGCGGTCTCAGCGTGATCGGCGGCAATCCTGCGGCCTATCGCAACATGATCGGCGGCTCCACCGATGTGGGCGTGCTGATCACCACCTTCCTGGGGCTGGGCGGCAACGACAACAGCGTGATCAACAACCTGATCGGCATCGACAAGGATGGCATGAGCGCGCTCGCCAACGGCACCGGCATCCGCATCAACGGCGGCTTCAACCTGATCCGCGGCAACCGCATCGGCGGCAACCTGCAGGACGGCATCCTGCTCTCCGGCGAGAACGCCAGAAGCAACCGGATCGAGGACAACCGCATCGGTGGCGGGGTCCTTGCGTTCGGTTTTGCCTCATCCAGCAACGGCCGCATGGGCGTCATGCTGCAATCGGACGCGAACAACAACCGCATCGGGCCGGACAACGTCATCGGCCGCAACGGCGACGACGGCGTGCGCATCATGCCCACGGCGCGCGGCCGCAACACCATCGTCGGCAATCACATCGCCCGCAACTCGGCGCTGGGCATCGACCTGGGCGGCAATGGCGTGACCGCCAACGACGCCGACCCGGTGATCTGCGATCCGACCCTGGGCTGCGCCGCCAATCGCGGGCAGAACTTCGCGGTGCTGACGAGCGCCGAGCTGCGCCACAGCGGGGTCATACCGCTCGGCCGGCCGATCCGCGTCCAGGGCACGCTGCGGTCGACCCTCGGCGGACCGTACCGTATCGAGGTCTTCGGCAGCGACGGCTGCGAGGCCAACGGACACGGGGAAGGCCAGCGGCCGCTGGCCGCGACGTTCCTGACCATCGACAATGCGCCCTATTGCCCGCCGGGCGGTGGCATCTGCATCGTTTGCGCGGACGGCAACTGCACCCAGCCGTTCACGGCGTGGCTGCCCGAGGTCGATGCCGCGGTGGGCGATTCCATCACCGTGACCGTGACCAGCCCCGCTGGCGACACCTCGGAGTTTTCGGCCTGCAAGACACTGACCGAAGAGCAGGGTGTGCCAGGCGGCGATGCGATCTTTGCCGACGGCTTCGAGGATTGATCGTGCAGTGAAGCCGGAGCGCCACGGCGGGCCGCGCACCTTCCCGGGGGCGCTCCGCCGTGGCCTTGGCAGCCCCGGCACGCATGCAAGGGCCGATCCCGGCTTGCGCCACGCCCGATCGAAACCTACAGTGCGTGGGGAAAGTCGAAGGGGTGCGGCACGATGCGGGTGATGGTGACCGGGGGCGGCGGGTTTCTCGGTCGGGCGATCTGCGCCCGGCTGGTCGAGCGTGGCTGCGAGGTGCTTTCCTATTCGCGCGGCGAATATCCCGAACTCAAGGCCATGGGCGTGCGCCAGCTGCGTGGCGACATCGCCAGCTTCAGCGACGTGACCGCCGCCTTTGCCGACGTCGACGCCGCCTTCCACGTTGCGGCCAAGGCCGGTGCCTGGGGCAGCTTCCACGACTACTTCGATGCCAACGTGCGCGGCACCTGGAACGTGATCGCGGCCTGCCGCATGAACCGCGTCCGCACCCTGGTGCATACCTCCACGCCCAGCGTCGCGCACCGCGGCACGCGCCCGGTGACCGGGGCCAATGAAGAAGGCGCGCCGCTGGCCGAGCGTTACAAGGCCTGGTATCCCGCGACCAAGCGCGTGGCCGAGGAGCACGTGCTGGCGGCCAACGGCAATGCGCTCAGCACCGTGGCGCTGCGCCCGCGCCTGATCTGGGGGCCGGGCGACAACCACCTCCTGCCGCGCCTGGCCGAGCGCGCCCGCGCCGGCAGGCTCAAGTTCGTCGGCGATGGCCTGAACCTGGTGGACACCACCTATATCGACAACGCGGTGCAGGCGCATCTGAACGCCTTCGACGCATTGCACGACAAGCCCGGCGCGCCCTGCGCCGGCAAGGCCTACTTCATCTCCAACGGCGAACCCAAGCCGATCGGCGACATCCTCAACGGCCTGCTGCGCGCGGTGGGCGCGCCCACGGTGACCCGGCTGATGCCGTTCCGCGTGGCCTACTACGCCGGCGCGCTGCTGGAGCTCGGGTATTCGATCCTGCCGCTCAAGGGCGAGCCGCCGATGACGCGCTTTCTCGCCGAGCAGCTTTCGACCGCGCACTATTACGACATCGGCGCCGCGCGCCGCGATTTCGGCTACCAGCCCAAGGTCAGCACGCTCGAAGGCCTGCGCCAGCTCACGAACTGGTGGCGCAAGCAGGGTGGCGGCGCGCCAGGCACCTGAGCGGGAAGGCGTACTGCACGCGCCGGCGTCGCCCTCACGGGCGAGGGGTCATTCCGGATCGATGCCGTTGGTCGGTACGTCCGGCGCAGCGCCCGCTGCCGCATCGTCGCGTGCCGCCGCCTCGCCTGCAATCATCGCGCCGACCGTGGCCACGCCCACGATGGCCGCCTGGTCCGCACCCGGCTGCGCCGCCTTGCGGCGCGCCTCGGCCTCGCGCATCTGGCGGATTTCCTCCGGACCGATCAGCCGCCCGGCGTCGCCGCGGCTGTTGTCGATGCGCTGCGCGGCCACCGCCAGCGTGCCCACGACCATGAAGACCAGCGCACCGATCAGGCACAGCGCCGCCAAGGCAATCGAAGTGGTCTTGAAGACCACCGCAAAGCACAGCAGGGAACCCACAAACCAAAGCCAGCGCATGGACATCTCCGGGAGCGGCGGACAGGCAGCGGTGACACTGCCCTCCCCGCTAGTTTACGGGCCATCGCGACGGGCAGGCCAGCACCGCGCGGACGGCTGTCGGGCTTGCCGTGCCGGCGGTCGCTTTTGCTAGAGCAGCGGCGAAAACAGCCGCGCGGTGGCGTCGCCGAGGTGGCGCCAGCGCGAGACGGGCTGGTTTGCGCGAACCTCCACGCAGCGCGTGGCGTAGTCGTTCCAGGCCGCTTCCATCGCCAGCGCGAGCTGCGCGTCGCTGACCAGGGTGGACAGTTCGAAGTTCACCCGGAAGCTGCGGTTGTCGAAGTTGGCGCTGCCGATCATGACGTGGTGCCGGTCGATGAGCAGGGTCTTGGCGTGCAGCAGGTTGGGCTGGTATTCGAAGATGCGCACGCCCGCGCCCAGCAGTTCGTCGTAGTAGGAGCGCGCCGCGGCGCTCACCAGGCGCGAGTCGGCGCGCCGCGGCAGCATCAGGCGCACGTCCACGCCGCACAGTGCGGCATTGGTCAGCGCCATGCGAGCCGCTTCGCTGGGCACGAAGTAGGGCGTCACCAGCCAGACCCGCGCGGTGGCATCGTGGATCGCTTCGACGCTGACGCGATGGTAGGCCTCCCAGCTGCTGTCGGGGCCGGACGGGATCACCAGCGCCGGCGAACCAGCGGAATCCATCGCCGGCCAGAAGCCGTCGTCGCACAGCGCGGCACCGGTGACGTAGCTCCAGTCTTCGACGAAGGTGACCTGCAGGCCCTGCACCGCCGCGCCGGAAAAGCGCAGGTGCAGGTCGCAAAACGCATCGGCGCGGCGGCGCGGGTCCTGGGTATCGGAGATATTCACCCCGCCGGTGAAACCGAGCCTGCCGTCCACGATCAGGAGCTTGCGGTGGCTGCGCTGATTGAGCGCCGGGCGGCGCGCAAAGCGCAGCCGCACCGGGTGGAACCAGGCGACTTCGCCACCGGCCGCGCGCAGCGCGGCGAAGAAGCGGTTGCGCGTGCCCGCGCTGCCGACGCTGTCGATCAACAGCCGCACCGCGACGCCCTCGCGCGCCTTGGCCGTCAGCGCGTCGCGGAAGCGTCGTCCGGTTTCATCGGGATCGAAGATGTAGCTGGCGAGGTGGATGTGATGGCGCGCCGCCGCAATGGCTTCGAGCATGGCCTCGTAGGTTTCCGCGCCGTCGCGCAGCAGGTGCGGCTCGCGCATGCGCTTGGGCGCGAGTCCGGTGGTGCGCCGCGCCAGCCGCGCCACCTGCAGATCGGAGATCGGAGCCAGGTCGTCCGCGAGCGCGGGTGAGGCCAGTGCGGAACGCGCCCGCGCGCGCCGGATGCGCTGGCGGCGAATGCGCATCGGTCCGAACAGGTAGTAGATCACCAGGCCCACGACCGGCAGCGCCGCCAGCGACAGCAGCCAGCTCAGCGTGGCGACCGGCTCGCGCCTGTCCCAGATGATCCAGAGCGCCAGGACCACGAGATAGAGGCTCCAGGCCAGCGCCAGCGGCACGCCGATGTGCGGGATCGAGGCAAGCTGCAGCCAGAACGATTCAAGCATGGGCGGCACCAGAGAGGCGACCCATCATCGTCGGCGCGCGACGGTCCGGCAAGTGCGGCCTGCCGGCGGGTCTGCCATGCCGCAAGCGCGCTGCGATCCGCGTCCGGCCATGCGTTCGCATCAACGCGACCGTAGCAAAACCGACACATCCCTGTCGCAGGACCGTCACGCCGGCCGCCTAAGGTACGTGCTCCCTCCCCAACAGGATTGGCAACCATGTCCTTCCCGCTTCGCAAGACTGCCCTCGCGCTGGCGCTGTCCAGCGCCTCACTCGCCTGCGCCGCGCAAGTGGTCGTCAACGACGGCCTCGACGGCAACTGGTTCGCGCCGAACGCGGGTGGACGCGGCGTTTCGGTTGATGCCATCGCAAACGAAGACGGCAGTTCCCGCATCTACGGCGTGGTGTTCACCTACGACACCGCCGGCAAGCCGCTGTGGCTGACCATGCTCGGCGACGTGCCCGCCGGCCAGAGCGTCGTCGACGGCGTGCCCGTGCTTCGCTTCGAAGGCGGTCGCTTCGACAGCGCCAACCCCGCCCCGACCAGCACCGTCGTCGGCACCGCCTCCATCGACGTCTCCAGCTGCAAGGCCATCAGCCTGACGTTCGACATGAACGCAGACTCCGGTCTGCCCGACGCCACCCTCGACGTGGCCCCGGCGCAGGTCAACGTGGGCTATGCCGCCAACCCGCTGTGCGCAGCGGCACCGGTGCTTGCCGCGTGCCCGACCGGCACCACGGCCGAAGGTGCCGACTGCCTCCTGCCCAACAGCATCACCGGCAACCTTTACCTGCCGGCCGGCAAGAAGTACCTCGTGCGCGGCGCGGTGATCGTCGAAGGTGGCGGCACCCTGACCGTCGCCCCGGGCGTCACCGTGCAGGGTCATTCCGACATCTCGGTCGCCAACTTCATTGGCGTCAAGCAGGACGGGCGCATCTACGCCGATGGCACGCCCACGCGCCCGATCGTGTTCACCGGCCCGACGCCGGAAGTCGGCTCCTGGGGCGGCCTGCACATCGCCGGGCGCTCCACCTGCAACGACTACGTCTCCGCGGCCGAGCCGTGCCGCTTCGAGGCGTATCCCGACATGGCCTTCGGCGGCGGCAAGCTCGATGACAGCTCCGGCGTCCTGCGCTACGTGCGCATCGAGTGGGCCGGCGTTCCGATCCGCCCGAACGAAGAGCTGAACTCGCTGACCCTGCTGGGCGTGGGCGCGGGCACGGTGCTCGATCACGTGCAGGTCGACGGCGGCAAGGACGATGGCTTCGAGTTCTTCGGCGGCAACGTCAACGGCAGCCACCTGGTGTGCTCGAACATGGGCGACGACTGCTTCGACTTCGACGACGGCTACCACGGCAAGCTGCAGTTCCTGCTCGCCTGGCAGGGCGACAACACCGACATCGGTTCGGACTCCAACGGCATCGAGTCGGACAACAGCAAGGATTCCCCGGACATCCAGCCGCGTACCCAGCCGCAGATTTCCAACATCACCCTGATCGGCTCGGCGACCTTCCCCAACAAGCACGGGCTGCGCATCCGCCGCGGCAGCGGCGGCAACTACGCCAACCTGGTGGTGCATGGCTTCACCGACCGCTGCCTGGCACTCGATGATGCCGCCACCTTCGCGCTCGGCACCGCCAGCGGGCAGGGTGCGGCGCTCTCGATGACCCATTCCTTCGTCGGCCAGTGCGGGGGCGGTGCGTTTGACGACAGCGCCAACGATCCCTACCTGGTGAGCGCGTGGTTCAACGCCACCGGAGCCGGCAACCAGAGCGGCGATCCGAAGCTCAACGGCTTCCTGCCGGCGGCCGGTTCGCCGCTGCTGCAGGGCGGCAAGTCGCCGGCGGACCCGTTCTTCCGCCCGGTGAGCTACCGCGGCGCCTTCGCCGGCGCGCATGATGACTGGACCGCCGGCTGGACGGTCCACCTGCCGCGCTGATTGGCAGAGCCACCCCGGGGGCGACCCGCGTGCCGCTCCCGGGACGGCTGTCACACGACTGTCATGATGGTGCGGTGCAATAATCACCTTGCCGACATAACGCCATCGCGAATGCACAAGCGAATACTCATTGTCGAAGACGAAGCCTCCATCCGCGACATGGTCGCCTTCGCCCTGCGGCGGGTCGACATGGAGGTGCTGCAGGCGTCCGACGCGCGCAGCGCGCTGATCGCCCTGGCCGACGGTGCCCCCGACCTGATCCTGCTGGACTGGATGTTGCCCGGAACCTCCGGGCTGGAGCTGGCGCGCCGCCTGCGCGCCGATCCGCGCAGCGCCGAGGTGCCGATCATCATGCTGACCGCGCGCGGCGAGGAAACCGACCGCGTCGCCGGGCTGGAAGCAGGCGTGGACGATTACGTCGTCAAACCTTTTTCCACCCGCGAACTGATCGCGCGCATCCGCGCGGTGCTGCGCCGCGCGCAGGGCGACGATGGCACCGGCTCGATCGAAGTGGGCGGGGTGCGCATCGACGGCCCGGCACACCGGGTCTACGTGGGCGAAGAGCGCGTCGAGATGGGCCCGACCGAATACCGCCTGCTGCATTTCTTCCTCACCCATCCCGAGCGCGTGCATTCGCGCGCGCAGCTGCTCGACCAGGTCTGGGGCGGCAGCGTGTACGTCGAGGAGCGCACCGTCGACGTGCATATCCTGCGCCTGCGCAAGGCGCTCGAACCCTACGGCTGTGAACGCCTGGTGCAGACGGTGCGGGGTGCCGGCTACCGGTTCTCCGCCAAGCCGTGAGCCGCGTCCGCAAGCTGCTGGCCGGTCTCCACGATGTGCGGAGCGCGGCGGCGGCTTTCCCCGATGCCCTGCTGCTGCTCGATGCCTGCGGCCGGCTGCGCTGGTGCAATCCCGCGGCGGACCGCCTGCTCGGACTGGCCTGGCCGCAGCATCGCGGCGTTTGCGTGGCCGAGCACTTTGCCGATACCGAGGTGGGCGCGTGGCTGCGCGATGGCACGAACGATCCGGACGACATCGCGGCACCGACCGCTGCCGGCATGCGCCTGCAGCTCACCGCGATTCCCTACGGTGAACGCGGCCGGCTCCTGCTGGCGCGCGACGTCAGCCACGTCAGCCGCCTGGAGCAGATGCGGCGCGACTTTGTCGCCAACGTCTCGCACGAACTGCGCACGCCGCTCACGGTGATCCACGGCTACCTGGAACTGCTGGAGCCGGACGAGGTGCCGGCGCTGGCACCGGTGCTGGCCGAGATGCGGCTGCAGTCCCAGCGGATGCGCGAGATCGTGGAGGATCTGCTGACCCTGTCGCGCCTGGAGATGGAGCGGCAGCTGCCGGAAGAGTGGGTCAACATGTCCGCGATGCTCCGGGTGATGCGACGCGAAGCGGAGGCGCTGAGTCAGGGCCGCCACCGCGTCGTTCTCGAGGATGAAGCAGGGCTGGACCTGCTGGGCTCACACCGTGACCTGCACAGCGCATTCTCCAATCTGGTGAGCAACGCGGTGCGCTACACGCCGGAAGGCGGCGTCATCACGATCGGTTGGAAGCAAACGCCCAAGGGCGCGACGTATTCGGTGGCGGACACCGGCTACGGCATTCCCGCCGAACACCTTTCGCGCCTGACGGAACGCTTCTATCGCGTGTCCTCCAGCCGCTCGCGCATCACCGGCGGTACCGGGCTGGGGCTTTCCATCGTCAAGCACGTGCTGAATCTGCACGCGGCGCGGCTCGACATCGCCAGCGAGCTGGGCAAGGGTTCGCGCTTCAGCGCCACCTTTTCCGCCGCGCGCCTGCGCAAGACCGAGCATCCCTGATGTCCGTCACGAAGCGCCGGAGAGCTTGAGCGCAATCAGCGCCGAGGTGTCGGCCTCGCCGTGGCCCTCGCGCACCAGCACGCCGTAGTCGGCCTCGGCCTGCGCCAGCACCGGATGCGCGATGCCGACGCCCTCGGCCGTGGCACGCGCGATGCGCAGGTCCTTGAGCATGTGCTCGCACTTGAAGCCGGGGGTGAATTCACCGCGCAGCATGGTCGCGCCGCGCTTGTCCAGAAACCAGTTGGCGGCAGCACCCGAGCCCAGCGTGGGCAGCAGCACTTCGGCATCGAGGCCGAGCTTCGCGCCCAGCGCCAGCGCCTCGCACACCGCCTCGTTGATGCCGGCCACCATCACCTGATTGACCGCCTTGGCGGCCTGACCCGAACCCACCGGGCCCATGCGTGAGACGCGCGCTCCGTAGCACCCCAGCGCCGGGCGCACGGTTTCCAGCAGCGCCGGATCGGCACCGCACATCACCGAGAGCCGCCCGTTGCGCGCGCCTTCCACCCCGCCCGACACCGGCGCGTCGATGAAGCCGATGCCCTTGGCGGCGAGGATTTTCTGCGCCTCGATCGCGGTATCGCGCGCCACCGTGGAGTGGTCCACCACGATGGCTCCGGGTCTGAGCACCTCGGCCAGTGCGCGCACGTTGGCGAGCACGTCCGCATCGGCCGAAACGCAGAGCATCACCGCGCCGCAACCGGCGAATCCCGCCGCATCCGCGGACGCGCCCACGCCCAGCTCGGCGGCCAGCGCCCGGGCTTTGGTGTGGGTGCGGTTGCCGACCACGGTCAGCAGGCCTTTCGCGGCCAGGTGGCCGGCCATCGGCGCGCCCATCGCGCCCAGACCGATGAATCCGCAGCGCAGCGTGCTCATGGCGCGTTTCCTTGTGCAGATGCCGACGTCGCCTGCGGCTCCTCGGCCAGATAGGTATAGCCGGTCAGGCCGGCCTCCAGCGCCGCGCCCAGGCGCGCGGCTTCCTCGCGCGCCAGCCCGGCGGCGTCGATCAGCGCGGCGTAGCGCGCGCGCAGTGCGGCGAGGTCGTAGCCGACATAGTCGAGCATCACGTCGGAGGTGTCGCCGCGGCGCGAGCGCTCGAGGCGGTAGCCGGCACCGTCGAGGCGCACGTTGACCGCGTCGGTATCGCCGAACAGGTTGTGGATGTCGCCGAGCGTGTCCTGATAGGCCCCGACCAGGAAGATCCCGAGGCGATAGCTCTCGCCCTCGCGCAGCGGGTGCAGCGCCATCGAGGTGTCGAGGTCGCCGTCGTCCACGTAGGTGTCGATGCGTCCGTCCGAATCGCAGGTGAGATCCGCGATCACGCCGCGGCGGGTGGGCTCCTCGTCGAGGCGCGTGATCGGCGCGATCGGGAACACCTGGTCGATCGCCCAGATGTCGGGCGCGGATTCGAACACCGAGAAATTGAGGAAATACTTGTCCACCAGCCGCTCGGCCAGTTCGTCGAGCACGGCGCGGTGATTCTTTTCGTCGTAGGACAGCCGCGCCCGCACGCCGTGGGCGATGGCGTGGAACAGGTCGTCCAGGCGCGCGCGCTGGCGCAGGTCGAGCTGGCCCAGGGCGTACAGGTCCTGGCCCTCGCTCTGGTAGTGGCGCGCTTCCTGATACAGCTCCAGCGCCGGACGCTCGTCGAGCGCGGCGTGGATTTCGCGCAGGTGGCGGATCGTGGCCGGCTCCTCGGCGTCGGGCGGCGGCACGGCACCCGCCGGTGCCGCCTCCACCTCGGTCACGTTCGCCACCAGCACCGCGTGGTGGGCGGTGAGCGCGCGGCCCGATTCGGTGAGCACGCGCGGCGGCGTCAGCCCGTGCTCGGCGCAGGCCTCGGCCAGCGGCTGCACGATGGTGGCGGCGTACTGGCTGAGGCCGTAGTTGATCGAGCAGAAGCTGCGCGAGCGCGTGCCCTCGTAGTCCACGCCGAGGCCACCGCCCACGTCCATGAAGCGGATCGGGCAGCCCATGTGCGAGACCTCCACGAAGTAGCGCACCGCCTCGCGCACCCCGCGCGCGAGGTCGCGCACGTTGGAAATCTGCGAGCCCATGTGGAAGTGCAGCAGCTCCAGGCAGTCGAGCAGGCCGGCGTCGCGCAGGCGCTCGATCAGGTCGAGCAGCTGGCGCGGGGAAAGCCCGAACTTGGCCTTGTCGCCGCCGGAGTTCTGCCACTTGCCGGCACCCAGCGAAGCCAGTCGCATCCGCACCCCGAGGCGCGGACGCACGCCCAGCGCGCGCGCCTCTTCGATCACCAGATCGAGCTCGGAAGCCTTCTCGATCACGATGAAGGTCTCCAGCCCCAGGCGTTGGCCGATCAGGGCGAGGCGGATGTACTCGCGGTCCTTGTAGCCGTTGCAGATGATCGTGCCGCCCGGGCGCGACAGCGCGAGCACCGCCATCAGCTCGGGCTTCGAGCCCGCCTCCAGGCCGAAACCATCACCTGCGTGCGCCGCCAGTTCGCCGGCGACGCCGCGGTGCTGGTTGACCTTGATCGGATAGACCGCGGTGTAGCCGCCGGCGTAGTCGAGCTCGTCCATCGCCTGGGCGAAGGCTGCCTGCAGGCGCGCCAGGCGGTCGCCGAGGATGTCGGAAAATCGCAGCAGCAGCGGCAGCTTCAGCCCGTCGGCGAGCGCGGCATCGACGGCATCGGGCAGGGCGATGCGTGGCCCGCCCGCGCCGCGCGGCTGCACCGTCACCTGCCCGCGGGCGTCGATGTCGAAATAGCCCTCGCCCCAGTGGGCGATGGAGTAGGTGCGGCGGGCATCATCAAGGGTCCACGCGCTCATCGTGCGGCAGGTCTCCGGGTGGGAACGCCGGCAGCGGCCGGTCGGGGCGCAAATGGTATCAGGCGGTTTGTCCGGGCCGGCGGAAAGCTCAGCGCGCCGCGCCGGCCGCCTGCTCCAGCGCGGCACGTGCGGCGATGACGCGGCGGGTCTCCGGATGCTCGTCACCAAAGCCCTTGCGCAGCAGAGTGATCACCGCGTCCTGCTCGGCCAGCGCCAGGTCGTGCCGCCCGAGCGCCGACAGGGCCGCGGCGCGCGCCTCCATGATCTGCCCGCGTTCGCTGTGCAGGGCGGGATCGTCCGATAGCGCGCGCGCCGCGGCCTCGGCCTCGTGCAGCGCCCGTTCGGCCTGACCAGTGCGTGCCAGCAGCATGGCGTGGTTGGCGCGCACCACCACGCAGAGCTGGTTCTCGCTCCGGCCCGCCTGTTCGCACAGGCTCGCCGCGCGGTCGAGCGAAGCCAGCGCGGCATCGTGGTCGCCGACCAGGTTCCGCGCGATGGACAGGTAGCGCAGCGGCGAAATCGCGCCGCTGCCGCCGAGGCGGTCGAACATGGTGATGGACTCGTCCAGCAGCGCGATTCCCTCCGACACGTCGCCCCGATGGGCGCGCTGCAGGCCGAGCTGCGCCAGCGAGGCGGCGGTCCACGGGTGGTCGCCGGTGAAGCTGGTCCGCGCCAGCGCCAGCGCGCGCTCGGTCAGGGCCTGTTCCTGCGCGATGTTGCCGAGCTGGTATTCCTGCTGCGCCAGCGAAGTGAGTGCGGGCCACAGCGTGGGGGAGTTGGGGCCATGCTCGCGCTCGATCAGCGCCATGACCTCACCGAAAAGCGCCTGCGCCAGGGGATACTCGCCCGCCTCGGAGGCCAGCAGGGCGGAGTTGGACAGCGCCGGGATCATCCGCGCATCGCCGGGTATCGACTGGCGGTACAGGCGCAGCGCGCGATCGCTGCTCGCGCGGGCGGCGCGGCGATCGCCTTGCGTGCGCTGCAGCGCGGCGAGGGAGGTGAGCGCCGCCGCCAGCGCGACCGGATCGCCGCCCTCGTCGCGCTCGAGGATCGCCACGGCGCGCTGGATGTAGCGGTTCGCGTCCTGGATCCGATCGGTGATCTCGGCGACCACGGCGAGGTTGACCAGCGATTCGGCGGCGACCGGATGGTCGGGGCCGTACTCCTTCTCGGCCACTGCCAGCGCCTGTTCGAACAGCGCTGTCGCCTCGTCGAAACGACCCTGGTTGGCGCGGATTTCGCCGAAGTCGTCGAGCACGTCGGCCTGCAGCACCGGATCGCTGGAAAGCTCGGTGCGGGCGCGTTCGAGCGCGGCGTCGAAGGCCTGCGCGACCGTTTGCGGCGCGTCCGCATCGCGGCGCATCGGATCGGCGGCGATAAAGATCGACACCATGAACTCCTTGACCTTGCCGGTGCGGGCCACCTGCGCGCGCGCCTGCTCCGCCGCGCGCTCGGCGCGCTGCGCCTCGGCGTTGGCACGCACGGCGTGGTCCTGCGCGATCCGGGCCTGCCACAGCGCCAGCGCCAGGCCGCCGAGCAGCGCCAGCAGCACCGCGCTGGCGCTGCCCACGGCAAAACGATGGCGCGCGACGAACTTGCGCATCCGGTAGCTTGCCGTGTCCGGCTGTGCGGCGATCGGTCGACCATCGAGCCAGCGCCGGATGTCATCGCCCAGGCACCGTGCATCGGCGTAGCGTCGCGCCGGGTCCGGCTGCAGCGCGGTGGCAACGAGTGTGTCCAGGTCGGCGGGAATGTCGCTGGCTGCGGCGGTGGTGCGGCTGCCGCCGGTGTCGCGGATCTGCTCGCGCAGCGCGCGGCCGGGATGCGGCGCGGTTTCGTTGGCGAGATCGGCGATGAGGCGCTCCGGGGAGGCGCTGCGCCCGGGATGCGGTGGCGCGCCGACCAGCAGCTCGAACAGCACCGCGCCGAGCGCGAACACATCGGCCGCCGTGCCCACCGCCTGGCCGCGGATCTGCTCGGGGGCGGCATAGGCGGGAGAGAACACGCGTACGCCGGTGCCGGTCAGGGCCTCGGTGCCGGAATCGTCCAGCAGCCGCGCAATGCCGAAGTCCAGCACCCGCACGCGGCCCTGGGCGTCGACGAGGATGTTGGAAGGCTTCAGGTCGCGGTGCACGATCAGCTGCGTCTGCGCGTGCGCCACCGCGTCGCAGACCTGCAGCAGCAGCTCCACCCGCTCGCGCACGCCGAGCGTCCGGTCGTCGGCGAAGCGCACGATGTCGCTGCCCGTCACGAACTCCATCGCATACCACGGCGTACCGTCATCGTTCACGCCGCCGTCGAGCAGGCGCGCGATGCCGGGATGATCCAGGCGCGCCAGGATCTGCCGCTCGCGCGCGAAGCGCTCGCGCAGCGCCGGCGAATCAAGCAGCGGGCGGATCAGCTTGATCGCCACGGCCTGTTCGAAATCGCCCACGCGCTCGGCGCGCCACACTTCGCCCATGCCGCCGGTGCCGAGGTGCCGGGTGAGGATGTAGTGGCCAAACCGCCTGCCGCCGACCGCTTCCGCGCCAGCGCCGTCGGCTGCGGACGACGCCAGCTGCGACATCACCGTGGCGGCGACGCGGACCACGCCGGCATCCAGCACGCCGTTGCGTTCATCCACCGCCAGCAGGTGTCGCAGCTCGGACGCCAGCGCCGCGTCCTCGCGTGCGATCTGCGCCAGTCGCGCCGCGCACGCCGGCGCGTCCAGCTCGAACAGTTCGTCGAGCAGGGACGCAAGCCGCTGCCAGCGTGATTCATGCATCGCCATGTGCTCCTTCCAGCGCCGCGTGCAGCACCGCGCGTGCGCGCCGCCAGTCGCGCTTGAGGCTGCGCTCGGAGCGATCCGTGATGGCGGAGATCTCGGCCAGCTCCAGCCCGGCGAAGTAGCGCATTTCGACCAGGCGCACCAGCTGCGGGTCGAGTGCCGAAAGCCGATCCAGCGCCTGATCCAGCTCCAGCATGCGGCCGGCGTTTTCGTGCGCGGGGACGAGCCCGGCAATGTCGTCGAGGTTGTCCGGCGCCGCGCCACCGCCACGCTTGGCGCTGGCGCTGCGGCGGGCGTGGTCGACCACGAGCTGGCGCATGGCGCGGGCGGCGAGCGCGAAGAAATGCTCGCGGTCGTTGATGCTCAGCGCCTCCGGGCCGGCCAGCCGCAGGTAGACTTCGTGCACCAGCGAGGTGGCGCCCGGCCCGGACACGGCGCGCTGCACCTGGCGGCGCGCCAGCATCCGCAGGTCGGCATAGACCAGCGCGAACGCCTGATCAGCCGCCTCGCGGTCGCCTGCGTTCGCCGCCGCCAGCAGAAGACTCACATCCCCCATTCCGCTCTCCGCATCCGGTAGCGCGGGCGCAGTGTAAACCGATGTGGCGCGACGTGCGGTGCAGGGCAGCATGCCGCTGCCGCACACAGATTCACGGCAGGAACGCTGCCATCACATCGTTGAGGAAGCGCCAGCCGAGTTCGCTCGGGCGCACCCATTCTTCCGCCACGTCGAGCAGGCCGCGTTCGGACAGATCGGCAAGTTTGGGCGCGATGGTGGCTCGCGCAAGGCCGGTGCGGGCCTCGAAGTCGGCAAGCGGGAAGCCTTCGCGCAGGCGCAGGGCGTTGAGCATGTAGTCGAAGGGGCGGCGCTCGGCAGCGAGGTGCTCGTCGCCGCCGATGCGCGCGTCGGCGGCGGCGTCCATGTAGGTTTTCGGGTGCTTGAGCTTCCAGCGCCGCAGGATGGTGTCGTCGGCGGGCAGGGTGATCTTGCCGTGCGCGCCGGCACCGATGCCCAGGTAGTCGCCGAAGCGCCAGTAGTTGAGGTTGTGCGCGCACTGGCGGCCTTCGCGGGCATAGGCGGAGACTTCGTACTGCGCGTAGCCCGCCTCGGCCAGGCGGGCCTGGCAGGCCTCCTGCATGTCCCAGGCGTCATCACCTTCGGGAATGCCGGCGGGTGGCTGGCGCGCGAACGGGGTGCCCGGTTCCAGGGTGAGCTGATAGTGCGACAGGTGCGCGGGATCGAGCGCGATCGCGCGTTCGAGATCGGCCAGCGCCATCGCCGTGGTCTGGCCGGGCAGGGCGTACATCAGGTCGAGATTGATGTTGGAAAACCCCGCGTCCTGCGCAAGCTTCACCGCGCGCTCGGCCTGCGCGGCGTCGTGGATGCGCCCGAGGCGCGCGAGGCAGCCGTCGTCGAAGCTCTGCACGCCGAAGCTCAGGCGGTTGACGCCGGCGCGCGCGTAGGCGTCGAAGCGGTCGTGCTCGACCGTGCCGGGATTGGTCTCCAGCGTCACTTCCAGTTCGGGGCGAAAGCGCAGGCGCGCCGCCGCGCCCTGCAGGAACTCGCCGATGGCCTCGCCGGAAAACAGGCTGGGCGTGCCGCCGCCGAAAAACACGCTGGTCACGGTGCGGCCCCACACCAGCGGCAGGTCCTGTTCCAGGTCCGCGAGGAGCGCGGCGACGTACTCGCGCTGCGGCAGGGCCTCGGGCGCGCGGTGCGAATTGAAGTCGCAGTACGGACACTTTCGCACGCACCAGGGGATGTGCACGTAGAGGGCGAGCGGCGGCAGACTGAGCATGGGCGGGCAGTGGTAGAACGGGACGAAACGACGCGGATCCGTACCGCGGCGTACGCGACGCCGCCAGCGCGGGCGCTGGTAGACTGCCATGCTGACACACGCACGCAGAAGCCGGTTATCGAACCGGCCTGTGCCGGGTGCGCCACCACCAGAAACAGCGCCGGGGCGCAGATGCCTCGCAGGGAGCAACCATGAATCCGTTGAATGACATGCCCGACAACGATGCCACCGAAACCCGCGAGTGGCTGGAGTCCCTGCAGGCGGTGACCGAGCGCGAGGGCACCGACCGCGCCCACTATCTGCTCGAGCGCATGGTGTCGCAGACGCGCCGCGCCGGCGGCTTCCTGCCCTTCGCGCCCACGACCGACTACATCAACACCATTCCGCCCCACGCCGAGGTGAAAAGCCCGGGCGATTCGGCGATGGAGTGGCGCATCCGTTCCCTGATCCGCTGGAACGCGATGGCGATGGTGGTGCGCACCAACCGCAAGCCGGGCGATCTGGGCGGGCACATCGCCAGCTTCGCCAGTGTGGCGACGCTGTTCGACGTCGGCTTCAACCATTTCTGGCGCGGCCCCACGGCCGATCATCCCGGCGACCTCGTTTCACTGCAGGGCCACTCCAGCCCCGGCGTGTATGCGCGCTCCTTTCTGGAGGGGCGCTTCACCGAATCCCAGCTCGACAACTTCCGCATGGAGGTGGACGGCAAGGGCATTTCCTCCTATCCGCATCCCTGGCTGATGCCCGATTACTGGCAGATGCCCACGGTGTCGATGGGCCTGGGGCCGCTGGCGGCGATCTATCAGGCGCGCAACAGCCGCTATCTCGAGCACCGTGGCCTCCTGCCCACCACCGACCGCAAGATCTGGTGTTTCCTGGGCGACGGCGAGTGCGACGAGCCCGAGAGCCTGGGCGCGATCTCGGTCGCCGGACGCGAGAACCTCGACAACCTGGTGTTCGTCGTGAACTGCAACCTGCAGCGCCTGGACGGCCCGGTGCGCGGCAATGGCAAGATCATCCAGGA
>JRYL01002715.1_pt1 | contig 24696 bp, 16 predicted proteins | sample 235391 | NCBI WGS metagenome assembly JRYL01 (sample SAMN03074223, study PRJNA261481) | activated sludge metagenome | biome: Wastewater Treatment Plant; feature: Wastewater; material: Activated sludge; isolation source: activated biomass of a wastewater treatment plant treating wastewater from... ...
GACCTCCTGGTGCGCTTCGACGTGGTGATCAAGTCGCCGGGCATCAGTCCGTACCACGGCGTTGCGGCGCAAGCGCTGGCGCGCGGGGTTCGCTTCACCTCGGGCACCGCGCTGTGGTTTGCCGAAAGCCCGGAGGCGCGAACGATCTGCGTGACCGGCACCAAGGGCAAGAGCACCACCAGCGCGCTGATCGCCCATCTCCTGCGCGCCGGTGGCGTACGTACCGGCCTGGCCGGCAACATCGGCCTGCCGCTGCTGGATTTGCTCGAAGCCGACCCGCCGGCCGAGATCAACGTGCTGGAGCTGTCGAGCTACCAGACCCGCGATGCGGTGGCGCCCGAGGTGGCGGTGGTGCTGAACCTTTTCCCCGAGCACCTGGACTGGCACGGCAGCGAGGAGCGCTACGTCGCCGACAAGCTCGCGCTCGCCACCGTCGCCAATCCGCGCCATCTGGTCCTGAACGCCGCCGATGCGCGGCTGGCGAGTCTGGGCCGCAGCGCGGTGGTGCAGGGCAGTGCCTCGGAAACGAACCTGGGCGCGGAAGCCGGCGGCACTCGCGCCGCGCAGCTTTGGTGGTTCAACGCGCGCCACGGCTGGCACCTGCGCGGCAGCGTGATTCACCGCGGCGAGGAAGAGGTGATGGACGCATCCGCGCTGCCGCTGCCCGGCGCGCACAATCGCGGCAACCTGTGCGCCGCGCTCTCCGCCATCGAGGCCGCGGGCTTCGACGCGCGCGCGCTGGCGCGGCACGCCATGAGCTTTCGCCCGCTGCCGCACCGGCTGCAGGTCATCGGTCACCGCGACGGGCGCGAATACGTCAACGACTCCATCAGCACCACGCCGCACGCCTCGCTCGCCGCGCTTGACTGCCACGCCAACCGCCGCGTCGCGATCCTGGTGGGCGGCTTCGACCGCGGCCTGGACTGGTCGGTGTTCTTCGAACGCATGAACCGCGAGCCGCCGCTGGCCATCATCACCATGGGCCAGAACGGCCCGCAGATATACGACGGGCTGAAATTCGCCTCGCGCGGCGGGCGCTTCGGCCTGTTCCAGGCCCCCGACATGCCCGAAGCCGTGCGCATTGCCGAACAGGTGATCGGCGCCGACGGCGTGATCCTGCTTTCGCCCGGCGCGCCGAGCTTCCCGCGCTACCGCGACTACGTCGAGCGCGGCCGCCACTTCGCCCAGGTCGCCGGCTTCGACCCCGACCAGATCAGCGCGATTCCGGGGCTTGGCGTGGGGTGATCCCTTTGGGTTGTCCGGCCCAACCCCGGATTCACGCGTCGACAGGCAATCTGGTCGAATCCCGGTTGCGCGACGCGCAGCCGCAGGCGCGACGCCCGACTTCCGGCACCCGCCGCGTTCGCGCATCGAGGGTAGGATGCGCTTTCGTTTTCGGTCGCCGGGGAAGGTTCATGCGCGCGTTCGTTCTGCTCGTCGGGGTGTTGTGGGTGGCGCTGGCCGCGGCGCAGGCTCCCGGCTACTACCGCTATCCCGCGATCCACGGCGACACCGTGGTTTTCACCGCCGAAGGCGACCTGTGGTCGGTGGCGGCCACGGGCGGGGCGGCGCGGCGTTTGACCACCCACGCGGGCGAAGAGTCGCGCGCGGTGATTTCCCCCGATGGCGCGCAGGTGGCCTTCACCGCCTCGTACGCGGGAGCGCAGGAAGCCTATGTGATGCCGCTGGGCGGCGGCGCGCCGCAGCGCGTGAGTTTCGAGGAGCTTCCCGCACTGGTGATTGGCTGGACGCCTGCCGGCGAGGTGCTCTATGGCACCCAGATCGCCGGCGGCACGGGCGGTTCGCAGCGCGTGGTGGTGGCGGTCGATCCGACCACGCTGGTGCGCCGGGTGCTGCCGCTGGCCGAGGCCAACGATGCGGCGATCAGCGCCGACGGGCGCACGCTGTACTTCGTTCGCTTCGGCGCGGGTCTGATGAACGACAACCTCAAGGGCTATCGCGGCGGCCTGCTTGGCCAGCTCTGGCGCTTCGATCTTTCGGGGACGGCCGAGGCGCAGCGCATCGGCCCCGCCGACGTCAACCTGCGCCGGCCGATGCTGTACGGCAGCGGGCTGATCGTGATCGCCGACCCGCAGGGCCGCGACACGCTGGCGCGGCTGGATTCGGCGACCGGCGCACTGCAGCCGCTGGCGCTGGATGCGCCGTTCGACGTGCGCAGCGCGGCGATCTCGGGGGATCGCATCGTCTATTCCAGCGGTGCGGATCTGCGTCTGTACGACCTGGCCGCGGGGCGCGATGCGGCGATCCCGGTGCGGCTGGTGTCCGACTTCGCCCAGCGCCAGCCGCGCTGGCTGGAAAAGCCGCTCGGCTTTGCCGAGGCCAGCGTGGTGTCGCCCGACGGCGAGCGCCTGGCGGTGATCGCGCGCGGTCAGGCCGCGGTGGCCGGCGTCGGCGCGCCGCGGCGCGCGCTCCTGGGGGCGGATGAGGGAACGCGGCTGTCCGCGTTGGCGTTTTCGCCGGACCGGCGCTTCGTCTACGCGATTTCCGACGCCAGCGGGGAAGAGGAAATCTGGCGCTATCCCGCCGACGGCGGCAGCACCGCCAAACAGCTCACCCGCGATGGCGAAACCCAGCGCCGGGACGTGCGGGTGTCGCCCGACGGCAAGTGGCTGGCGCACTCGGACAAGCGCGGCCGGCTCTGGCTGCTCGATGTCGACAAGGGCGGCAACCAGGTGATCGACAACGGCGCTGCCGACGGCAGCGAAGGCTACGATGACGTGGTCTGGGCACCCGACAGCCGCCATCTCGCCTTCGTTCGCGCCAGCGGCGTCGCGGGGCGCAGCCGCATCGGGCTGTATTCGCTCGATCGCAAGGCGATGGCGTGGCTGACCGGGGTGAACTACGAATCCGGTTCGCCGGCCTTCAGCCCGGACGGCCAATGGCTGTGGTTCCTTTCCGAACGCGAGTTCAAGCTGGTCAACGGTTCGCCCTGGGGCGACCGCAACACCGGACCGTACTTCGACCGCCGCACCCGCATCTACGCGCTGGCGCTGCAGCCGGGCAACCGCTTCCCGTTCCAGGCACGCGACGAGCTGCAGGTGGAGAAGACGCCCGATTCCGATGCGGGTGCCGGCAAGGACAAGGGCGATGCGCCCGATGCGGTCAAGGCGCTGGTGTGGAACGGCCTGGCCGAGCGCCTGTTCGAAGTGCCGGTGGCCGCCGGCAACTATGCCGGCCTCGCGGCCGACGCCAAGCGCCTCTACTTCCTGGAGCGCGAGGGCGACAAGCAGCACCTGCGCAGCCTCGCCTTCGACGCCGACAAGGCCAAGCTGGAAACCTTCGCTTCGGACGTGAAGGGCTATGCGCTTTCCGGCAACGGCAAGGTGCTTGCGGTGCAGAAGGACGAGGACAGCGCCTACCTGCTGCCGGCCGCTGCCAAGGCACCCGACGACCTTTCCGCCCACAAGGTGCGCCTGGACGACTGGCGTCTGCGGGTGGATCCGGTGGCCGAGTGGCGGCAGATGTTCGACGACGCCTGGCGCATGCACCGCGACCATTTCTACGATGCCAGGCTGCGCGGCGTGGACTGGCAGGCGGTGCGCGCGCGCTACGCGGTGCTGTTGCCGCGCGTCACCGACCGGCTCGAACTCGACGACCTGTTCGGCCAGATGATCGGCGAGCTGAACGCGCTGCACTCGCAGGTGCGCGGCGGCGAGTACCGCAAGGTGAGCGAGGTGCCGAACTTCGCCGGCCTCGGCGCGCGCTTTGCCAAGACGGATGGCGGTTGGCGCATCGAGCAGATCTACCGCACCGATCCGGAGCTGCCTTCGCGCCGCGGCCCGCTGCAAAAGCCGGGCAGCGACATCCGCGCAGGCGACGTGGTGGCGGCGGTCAATGGCCGAGCCGCGGCCGCCGTCGCGCACATCTCCGAGCTGGTGCGCGACAACGCCGGGCAGCAGGTGCTGCTGACCCTTTCGCGCGGCGAAAAAACCTGGCAGGAGGTCGTGGTGCCGGCCGATGCCATGGGCGAAGACGCCTTGCGCTACTCCGACTGGCTGATCTCGCGCCGCGAGGCGGTGGATGCCGCCAGCGGCGGACGCATCGGCTACCTGCACCTGCGCGCCATGGGGCCCAACGACATCGCCGGCTTCGTGCGCGACTTCTACGCCCAGGTCGAGCGCGACGGACTCATCGTCGACGTGCGCCGCAATCGCGGCGGCAACATCGACAGCTGGGTGTTCGAGAAGCTGCTGCGCCGGGTCTGGGCCTTCTGGCAGCGCCCCGGCGGCCTGCCCTACGGCAACATGCAGCAGAGCTTTCGCGGGCACATCGCGGTGCTGGCCGATGCGATGACCTATTCGGATGGCGAAACCTTTGCCGCCGGCACCCGGGCGCTCGGGATCGGGCCGCTGATCGGCACCCGCACGGCGGGCGCGGGGGTCTGGCTTACCGACAGCAATGCGCTGGTGGACAAGGGCCGCGCCCGCGTCGCGGAAATTCCGCAATACGATCTGGACGGGCAGTGGATCGTCGAGGGCACGGGCGTGGCTCCCGACATCGAGGTGGACAACCTGCCGCATGAAAGCTTCAACGGCAGCGACCGCCAGCTTGACGCCGCGATCCAGTGGCTCACGCGCAAGCTGGAGGCCGATCCGGTGAAGCCACTGCGCCGCGGCGCAATTGCGCCGCTGGCGGTGCGGTAGCGCGCGGTTTCCCGGCTGCCGCATGGCTGGCCGGGACATGCAGGAACAGCGCACACAGGCAGCAGAACACGCGCAGCAGCATGCCAATGAATCCCTTGTCGGATCGACGAAGCACGGAAGCATAGCCGGGAAAAACACCTCCTGCGGGTCAAGTGCTGTTGACGCCGAAAGCATGTAGTAGTATTACTTACAAATGCTTCTGACCGACACTCAGCACGCCGTCCTCTCCCTCATCGCCGAACGCATCGAGGCCGACGGCCTGCCGCCTTCACAGGCGGAGATCGCCAGTGCGCTTGGCTTCCGCAGCCTGCGCGCTGCGCAATACCACCTCGAGGCGCTGGAGGCGGCCGGTGCGATCGAGCGATTGCCCGGTCGCGCGCGTGGGATCCGGCTGCGGGTGCCGGTGGCCGGCAGGCAGCCGGAGCTGCCGTTCGCGAAGGCGCAGGCTCCGGACGATGTGCTGCGGCTGCCGATCCTTGGACGCGTGGCGGCGGGCGGGCCGATCGGGTCGGGTGCCGACGCCGGAAGCGACGACACCCTGGCCATTGATCGCGGCCTGTTCCGGCCGTCGCCCGACTATCTCCTGCGCGTCGAAGGCGATTCGATGCGCGACGAGGGCATCCTTCACGGCGATCTCGTCGGGGTCCAGCGCACGGCGCTGGCGCGCAGCGGCCAGATCGTCGTGGCGCGCATCGACGAGGAAATCACCATCAAGCGGCTGGAAACCTCGGCACAGGGCATTCGACTGCTGCCCTGCAATGCCGGCTACGCGCCGATCGTGGTCCCTGCCGATGCCGATTTTGCCGTCGAAGGCCTCTATTGCGGCCTGCTGCGGCCCAATCCCGGTACACGGCGATGAGCGCGTGCCGTCGGGTCGGATGTCGTGATGCGCCGCGCCGCGACCGGGGCGTTTTCCGATGCGCGATCGCGATGGCGGCCGATGTCGCGCCAGCGCGGCGCGCGGGATGCTGGTTGCCGTGGGTGGCTGTCTCAGGATTTGAGACGACGCCCCGATAGACTGCTTTCCATCCACTTCACCCCATCAGTTTCACTACTGCCAATTCACCCCATCCGAGGATTTTCCCATGGACGAGAACAAGAAGCGCGCGCTGTCCGCCGCCCTGTCGCAGATCGAGAAGCAGTTCGGCAAGGGCGCGGTCATGCGCATGGGCGACAAGGTCGCCGAGGCCGTGGAGGTGATCAGCACCGGTTCGCTGATGCTCGACATCGCGCTGGGCATCGGCGGCCTGCCCAAGGGCCGCGTGGTCGAGGTCTACGGGCCGGAGTCTTCCGGCAAGACCACCCTCACCCTGCAGGCCATTGCCCAGTGCCAGAAGGCCGGCGGCACCTGCGCCTTCATTGATGCCGAGCACGCGCTGGACCCGATCTATGCACAGAAGCTCGGCGTCAACCTGGAAGAGCTTTACCTCTCCCAGCCCGACACCGGCGAACAGGCGCTTGAAATCGCCGACATGCTGGTGCGCTCCAACGCCGTGGACATGGTGGTGATCGACTCGGTCGCCGCGCTCACGCCCAAGGCCGAGATCGAGGGCGACATGGGCGACCAGCTACCCGGCCTGCAGGCGCGCCTGATGAGCCAGGCGCTGCGCAAGCTCACCGGCAACATCAAGCGCTCCAACTGCCTGGTGATCTTCATCAACCAGCTGCGCATGAAGATCGGGGTCATGATGCCGGGCCAGAGTCCGGAAGTGACCACCGGCGGCAACGCGCTCAAGTTCTACGCCTCGGTGCGCCTGGACATCCGCCGCATCGGCGCGGTGAAGAAGGGCGACGAGATCATCGGCAACCAGACCAAGATCAAGGTCGTCAAGAACAAGATGGCACCGCCCTTCAAGCAGATCGTGACCGAAATCCTCTACGGCGAGGGCATCAGCCGCGAAGGCGAGCTGATCGACATGGGCGTCGAGGCCAAGCTGGTGGAGAAAGCGGGTGCCTGGTACAGCTATGGCAGCGAGCGCATCGGCCAGGGCAAGGACAACGCCCGCCAGTACCTGAAGGAACATCCGGAAATGGCCGCCGAACTGGAGTCCAGGCTGCGCGAGCGCTTCGTGCCGGAACTGGCGGCCGGCGACGAGACGACTGCCGAGGCCGAAGAGGCGTGAACGCCGATCGGCGTCCGATCCTGCCGGCGGATGCCGCCGGCCTGATCGGGCGCGCTTCCCGCCTGCTCGATCCTGCGCGCGCGGCCTCGCCGCCGGATGTGCGGGTACCGGACGACACCGCCGTGGAACAGCGCCCGGACGCCGCCGCGGTCGGCGCAGCGGGATACGGAGATGCGCCTCGCACATGTGGCCGGAACGCCGACGCCGGCGCGCCCGATCCGCGCCGCAAGGCCATCGAGCTGCTCGCGCGGCGCGAGCACTCGCAGCGTGAGCTGGTCCGCAAGCTCACCGACCGTGGCTTCAGCGCCGATGCGGCGTGCGAGGCGGTGGAGCTGCTTGTCCGGGAGGGTTGGCAGGATGACCAGCGCTACGCCGCAGCGCTCGCGCGGCATCGCGCGCAGGGCGGCTACGGGCCGTTGAGGATTCGTGCCGAACTGCGCACCCACGGGCTGGATGAAGCGCTCATCGCCACCGCGCTCGATGCTTGCGGGATGGATTGGGGCCGCGCCGCGCAGGTGCAGCTGCAGAAGCGCTTCGGCACCCGACGCGCGACCACGCGCCAATCGCTGGCGCGGCAGGGCGCGTTTTTGCAGCGCCGTGGTTTTGATCTGGATGACGTCCGCCGGGCGCTGGCACACGCTGCGGAGGACGACTGAATCAGGCCGGTTCCCGGTGCAGGGCAGGCCGCCGCAGCGCGGCAAGCGCGGGGCCTCGACGCGAGCAGCCCGCCGCAAATTGCGGGATAATCCGAAAAAGCCGGGGCAGTCTCCGGCTTTTTTCGCGTCCGGACCGTGCGTTCCACGCGCGCCACCCCGCACCAGCCTGCCCGATGCAGCCTGGTGCGGCGCGTGCGGCGCGCATGCGATGGGCGTCTTGTTTTCCTGCGGCCCGTCTCCCGATGAGCGGCCGCACAAACATGAAGGAGCAGGGCAATGGGTCAGTCGGTAGTGGTGCTGGGTGCGCAGTGGGGTGACGAGGGCAAGGGCAAGATCGTCGATCTTTTGACCGAAAAGGTCAGCGCGGTCGCGCGCTTCCAGGGCGGGCACAACGCCGGCCACACCCTGGTGATCGGCGGCAAGAAGACAGTGCTGCACCTGATCCCCTCGGGCATCCTGCGCGAGGGCGTGCTGTGCCTCATCGGCAACGGCGTGGTGCTTTCGCCCACGGCGCTGCGCAAGGAAGTCGACGAACTGGAAGGCGAGGGCGTGGAGGTGCGTTCACGCCTCAAGATCAGCCCCGCCACGCCGCTCATCATGCCCTACCACATCACGCTGGATCAGGCGCGCGAGAAGGCCGCCGGCGGCAAGGCCATCGGCACCACCGGGCGCGGCATCGGTCCGGCCTACGAGGACAAGGCGGCGCGCCGCGGCATCCGCGTCGCCGACCTGCATTACCCCAACGAGCTGGCCGAGAAGCTGCGCGCGGCGCTCGATTACCACAACTTCGTGCTGGTGAACTATCTGGGCGTCGAGGCCGTGGATTTCCAGCAGACCCTGGACGATGCGCTGGCGTTCGCCGACTACGTCGAGCCGATGAAGTCGGATGTTGCAGGCCTCCTGCACCAGCTTCGCCGCGAGGGCAAGCGCGTGCTGTTCGAAGGCGCGCAGGGCGCGCTGCTCGACATCGACCACGGCACCTATCCCTACGTCACCAGCTCCAACACCACGGTCGGCGGCGCGCTGGCCGGCACCGGCGTCGGCGCGGACGCCATCGACTACGTGCTCGGCATCGCCAAGGCCTACGCCACGCGCGTGGGCGGCGGACCGTTCCCGACCGAATTGAACGACGCGCTGGGCGAGGAAATCCGCCAGCGCGGAGCCGAGTTCGGTGCCTCCACCGGGCGCCCGCGCCGCTGCGGCTGGATCGACATCGTTGCGCTCAAGCGCGCCGTGGCGATCAACGGCATCTCCGGGCTGTGCGTGACCAAGCTCGACGTGCTCGACGGCCTGCCCAGCCTGAAGATGTGCATCGGCTACCGCTACCGCGGCAAGAGCACCGAGTATGCGCCGCTGGATGCGGCCGGCTGGGATGAGTGCGAACCGGAGTACCTGGAGTTTCCCGGCTGGCAGGAGTCGACCCACGACATCACCGAATGGGGCCATTTGCCACCGGCTGCGCGGGCCTATCTCAGGTCGCTCGAAGAGTTGGTGGGCTGCCCGCTGGCGATGGTGTCCACCGGCCCGGATCGCGGTGCCAACATCATCCTGCGCGACCCCTTTGCCTGAGGCGCGGGCGCGACCGTGCCGACATCAGGCTCCAGCCACCTGAGGTATCTCGTCGCCGGAATGCTGCCGATCCTGCTTGTGTTCGCCTGCGCGTGCGCACAGGCGAACGGCTTCGATCTGGCCCAATACCGGCTGCGCGCGGCTACCGATCGCGCCGCCGGGCTCGAGGAAGGCTGGCGGGTGCTGGCCGATGGGGTATTCCAGGGCAATCCGGCGGGCGAGCGAATGCTGCTCTGGTACATGGGCGCGGCCGCGATCGGTGCATCGGAAGATGACGCGCTCGATGCCATCACCACCCGGCTCGAGCGCCTCGCGCGCGAACACGAGGATGAGGTCGCGCGCAGCTACGCGGGATTCCTGCGCGGCGCGCGCCTGATCGATGCGGGCGACGCGCGGGCCGGCCTGGTGATGGTGCTCGAAGCGGCCAACCGGGTTTTTGCCCAGGACGACCCGCTGGCGCGCATCACCGCCGCCGGCGAGCTTTGCAGCGCCTACATTGCCGCAGACCTTGCGCAGACCGCGCTGGAGCACTGCCACCGTTACCGTCGCCTGGCGCAGGCTTCAGGCGATGCCGTCTTCATGGCGCGTGCGGATTACCTCGACGCCAGCGCGCTCAGCCGCGCCGGCCAGCCGCAGCAGGCGATCGAGCGCTGGCAGGGAGCCAGGCAGCATTTCCTGGCGCTGGGCCTGAAGGGTCTGGCAGCGCGTACCGCAGGATCCATGGCCGGCGACCTGATCATCATCGAGCGCCATGCGGAGGCGCTGGCGATGGCGCAGGAAGCGCTGGATGCGGCAATCGCCGTATCCAGCCCGATCAGCATGGCCATCTCGCGCGGCGTCCGGGCCGATGCGCTGGTCGGGCTGAAGCGGTATGACGAGGCCCAGACCGAGTTGGATCAGGCGCTTGCGCTGGTCGCACCGATGGAACAGCCCCTGCTCCTGGGAGACCTGCTGCAGACGCAGGCGGACCTGCTGCTCGCGGTCGAGGGCGATTCGCCGCGCGCCCGCGAGGTGCAGGCCCGCGCGCTGGCCTTGAAGGACACCGGCATGCATCTGGGCGATGGCCAGGAGCTCGAATCGCTCGAACTCAAGTTCCGCGAGCGCGAGCAGCAGCTGCAGATTCGCGAATTGGAAACCGAAAAGCGCGCCCAGGAGCTGGCGCTGGAACAGGCCCGGCTCGAAGCCGAGCGCAGCGAAGCCGCGCTGGCTCGCCAGCGCCAGGTGATGTGGGCCGTCGGGATCCTGATCCTGGCCCTGATCGCGGGGCTGGCGGTGGTGATCCGGCTGCTGCGCGCACAGCGGCGGCTGGCGGAAGCGCTGCGCGTGCAGGCTTACCGCGATGCGCTGACCGGCATTCCGAACCGGCGCGCGCTCAATGAACTGGCTGGCGCACTGCTGCCCGAGCCGGACAGCGAGGAGCGCGGACACGTGCTGATGATGACCGACCTGGATTATTTCAAGTCCATCAATGATCGCTACGGCCATCCGTTCGGGGATCAGGTGCTGGCCACGGTGGCCGAACTGCTCCAGTCGCTGGTGCCGGCGACGGCGCTGGTCACGCGCATGGGCGGCGAGGAATTCGCGCTGCTGTGCCCGGACCTGGGCAAGGCGGGCGCGATCGAACTGGCCTCGTCGATCCGCCGCGCGGTGGGGTCCCTGGTCCTGGAGTCCCGGGGCGAGCGCGTCCTCGTCACGATCAGCATCGGGGTTGCGGTGTTCGGTCCCGGCACCCGGGATTTTTCCGCCTGGATCCGGGCCGCCGATGCCGCGCTTTACCGCGCCAAGGCGGCAGGGCGCAACTGCGTGGAACTGGCGGCGGACTGAGCGCGCGTGCGGCGCGGTTCAGGGCGCGGTGCCTTCGAGCCCGTCGCTGAAGATCATATCGCCCCAGGTCAGGCGTTCGGAGGCCATCGCAATGGGCGCGCCGCGCCCGGTGGCCTGCCAGAGGTTGTGCAGGGTCTGGCCCCAGTGGTCGGTGGCGTTGCCGTCGCGCAGCGCCTCGATGTAGTGGCGGGTGAGTGACTGGTAATAGAGCGTCGCATCGACCCGCACCGCGCCTGTCGGGAGCGTCACCGAGGTGTCGTGCCAGTACTGGCCATCGGCGTAGCCGATGCCCACGGCCGGCGCGCCGCCGTCGGCAAAGGCGGCGTTGTCGAAGCCGCGCGGCGGGATGCGGGTGTCCTTCCAAATCGTGTCGGCCAGCGCCATGTGGGTGGTGACGCCCGCGGGCTTGCCGGTGGCGGCCGCCGCGTCGTCGCTCAGCGCGACCAGCATTTCGTATACCGTGGTGCCGGCTTCGTCGAGATGGGCCTCGGCCGTGTCGTAGTGGCCGCGCTCCAGCACGAGCGCGCCGCTGGCGTCGAAGAACCGCAGGTTGAGCCAGACGCGGCGGCCTTCGATATGGCCGGTCGGCAGCTTGTGGCCGGTCTGGTTGAGCACCCGCGCCAGCACGGTACCCGCCGTGAGACTCAGCTCGATGGTGGCGGCGCGCTGCAGCATCGAGAGCGCTTTGGCGCGGCCGGCGGCGATGTGCGCGGGATCGACCGCCGGATCGTTGGCCGTGTAGGCCGCGATCAGGTCGAGCGAGGGCACGGCCGCGCCGGCGAAATCGTGGGTGGCCATGTCCTGCCGCACCGGCCCGTAGCTGCAGGCCTGCGATGCCGTCGTCGGCATGTGGCAGTCCTGGCAGCTCGACACCACGTTGCCGCGGCTGCCGCCGAAGCGGCCGCCCAGATCCACGCCACCGTCGGCGAAGGCGGAGAGCTGCCATTCGGTGAAGGTGCGCTCCAGCGGGAACTGCGTCCACGGATCGTGATCGGGTGCCTCGGCGTTGATTGCGTTGTAGCGGTAGCGCCCGTCCGGGAGCTTGGACACCGCGACGTTGCCCACGTCGTGGCAGGTGCCGCACAGGCGCGAGTCGCGCAGGAAGGGCGAGACCAGCAGCTCGTGGTCGGCCTGATGGTCGCTGCGCGGGCCGCGCCGGCGGCCCTGGGGGTCGAGCACGAACATGGCGTTGGCGGTGAACTGTGGCACGTCGGCCAGCGCCGCGAGGATGGCCGCGTCCTCCGGCGGACTGACGCCCGACTGGTACTGCGGGTCGACCATGCTGTGGCAGAAGTGGCAGGTGACGCCTTCCCGGTCGCGCGCGTCGAGCGAGTTGCCCGACGCATCGTCGGCGTGGCCGCTGACGACGGCGACCGGCACGTGGCAGCGCAGGCAGAAGGTGCCGACGTTGGCGACATCCTGGTTGGCGTTGGTCAGTTGCGCGAAGAACAGCGGATCCTTGCCGCCCAGCGCCATCAGGCTGCCGGCCCAGGTCGCGTAAGGCTCGGCGGTTTCGTTGAAATAGCCGTGGCAGCTGCGGCAGTTGTTGGCGGGCCACAGGTTGGAGGCGGGCATGTCGCCGAACTGGGTGCCCGGCACCTTGAAGTCCAGCGGCGTCATCGGCACCTGCGCCAGCGCGACGCCGGCGAGGGCGATCGCCGCGCCTGCCGTCATGAATTGTCCCCAGCGTAGGTGCGCCATGGCCATTCTCCCCGTTCGACCGGATGCTAAGCGGGCGCAGCCGGTGCGGGCCTTGATGCGGGTCAAGCCCGCGCAAGGCGCGTTGAACCGGGGCGCGGATTCATCCCGATCGCTGCATGCCCGCTAGAATCCGCCCATGGACAAGCCCCTGCCGCTCTACCGCTGCGAGGACGTGCGCGCCTTCGAGGCCCGCGCGATGGAACACGACGGCATCGACGCCTACGCGCTGATGACCCGCGCCGCTGCCGCGGCGTTCGCGCGCATGAAGCTCGACTGGCCGATGGCGCGGCGGCTGTGCGTGGTCTGCGGGCGCGGCAACAACGGTGGCGACGGTTTTGTTTTCGCGCGCCTGGCCCGGATGGCCGGGATGCAGGTCAGCGTAGTGGTGGGAACGCCCGAACCGCCTGTCGTCGAGCCGGCGGCGCGGGCATTTTCGCACTGGCGCGAAACCGGCGGCGAGGAAATCCTGTTCGCGCCCGGCGCCGCGCTCCCGGATGCCGACGTGGTGGTCGATGCACTGTTCGGGATCGGCCTGTCGCGCCTGCCCGAAGGCATCGGCGCGGCGCTGATCGCGGCGATCAACGCCAGCGGCCGCCCGGTGCTGGCGATGGACGTGCCTTCGGGGCTGGACGCCGACAACGGCGCTGCGCCCGGCGCGGCGGTCAAGGCGACCCGCACGGTGTCATTCATCTCGCACAAACGCGGCCTCTTCACCGGACGCGGGCGCGCCCTGGCCGGACCGGTGGAACTGGCCACGCTCGATGTCCCGATCGAAACCCGGGCCTCGCAGCCGCCGGCCGCCTGGCTGGTCGAGGTCGGTCAGCTCGGGCGCTGGCTCAGACCGCGGCAGCGCGACGCGCACAAGGGCGATCACGGCCGCGTGCTGGCCATCGGCGGCGACCACGGCTACGGCGGCGCGATCCGCCTGTGCGTGGAAAGCGCGCTGCGCAGCGGAGCCGGGCTGGTCACGGTGGCGACGCGCGAAAGCCACGTCGCGCCGATGCTGGCGGCGCGCCCGGAGGCGATGCCGCACGCGATCAGCGACGCTGCGCGGCTGCGCCAGCTTGCCGCCAATGCCGACGTGCTGGCGCTGGGGCCGGGCCTGGGGCGCAGCGAGTGGTCGCAGTCGCTGTTCCAGGCTGCCGTCGCGCTGGGCCTGCCTGCGGTGATCGACGCCGATGGCCTGAATCTTCTGGCCATCACCCAGACCCGCGTGCCCGACGCCGTGCTCAGTCCGCACCCGGGCGAGGCGGCGCGCCTCCTGGGCACCGATGTCCCCAGCGTGGAGCGTGACCGCTTCGGCGCGGCGCAGGCGCTGGTGGAACGATACGACGCCGTGGTGGTGCTGAAGGGTGCCGGCAGCATCGTCGCGGCGCACGGTGAGGTGCCGATCGTGATCGGTGCCGGCAACCCGGGCATGGCCTCGGGCGGCATGGGTGACGTGTTGACCGGCACCATCGCGGCGCTGCGGGCGCAGGGCCTTCGCGCCTTCGATGCCGCCTGTGCCGGCACCTTGCTGCACTCGGCCGCCGCCGACGCCGCGGCGCGCGACGGTGGCGAACGCGGCCTGCTCGCCAGCGACCTGTTCCCGCACCTGCGCCGCCTGGCCAACCCGTGACCGGACTTTCGCTGCACGCGCCCTCGGATACCGAACGCCTCGGCGCACTGCTGGCCCAACACCTGCCCGAAGGCAGGCTGATCGCCTGGCTGGATGGCGACCTGGGTGCCGGCAAGACCACGACCGCCCGCGCGCTGCTGCGCGCGCTGGGCGTCGCAGGCGGCGTGCGCAGCCCCACCTACACCCTGGTCGAACGCTACGACACCGCCGCCGGCGAGGTCGCCCACCTCGATCTCTACCGCATCGCGGATCCCGAAGAGCTGCACTATCTGGCGCTCGACGAGCTGGTCGAGCGCGCCCGCCTGTGGTTGGTCGAATGGCCGCAGCGCGGGCAGGGCGTGCTGCCGCCGCCCGACCTGGTGCTGCAGCTGCAGGTGGACGGGACGGGGCGCCTCGCGCGCCTTGTGTCGCATTCTGCCGCCGGGCGCGCGTGGGCCGAGGCCGTCCATCGCGCCTGGGTCACCGCGGCGTGAGCCGGGCGGGGCCGGCGCGGCGCGGGTACGGGATTTTCCGGAAGCGATCCCGCAACGCCATGAAACACAAGAAAAAATTAACGATTCGCGGGTGCCTGCTGCGGTGCCGGCCAGGCGAGTATCGTGCTTCGTGATGTAGGAAGGTTCGCTAACACCATGGATTATCAGGAGAAAGCGCTTGCACTCCTGGCGCAATTGGTGATTGAATTGGCACCATGAGGCCGTCCGTATCCTCCTTTGCCGCGATTCTGGCGTTTCTGGCGCTCGCGCTGGTGATGCCCAGGCAGTCGTTTGCCGCCGAAGTCCAGGCGCTGCGCGTCTGGACCGGGCCGGACCACACCCGCGCGGTGTTCGACGTGTCCGGCCCGCTCGGCTACAAGGTATTCACCCTCGAATCGCCCAACCGCCTCGTGCTCGACATGGGCGATGCCTCGATCAGCAAGGCCTTTGCCGCGCCGGCCGCATCGGGCGTGCTGAGCGGCGTGCGCACCGGCAAGCTCGGCGAGCGCGGCGTGCGCGTGGTCTTCGACCTGGCCGAAGGCGTGCGGCCGCAAAGCTTCCTGTTGCCGCCCGCCGATGCGCTGGGCCATCGGCTGGTGATCGACCTGCATCCGCTCAAGGCCGTGGTGCCGGCGGTGCGCACGGTGCAGCAGGCGGTGCCTGCCACCGGACGCAAGGTCGTCGTGGCCATCGACGCCGGCCACGGCGGCGAGGATCCAGGCGCCAGGGGAGCCTCCGGCACGTGGGAGAAGGTCATCACCCTCGCCGTGGCACGCGAACTCAAGCGCCAGATCGATGCCGAGCCCGGCATGGAGGCGGTGCTGATCCGCGACGGCGACTACTTCATCGCGCTGCAGCAGCGTTACCAGAAGGCGCGCGAGGCGCGCGCCGATCTGTTCATCTCGGTCCATGCCGACGCCTTCCACAAGGCGGCGGCTTCGGGATCCTCGGTGTACGTGCTGTCCACCCGCGGCGCTTCGAACGAGGCCGCGCGCTGGCTGGCGGCGAGCGAGAACAAGTCGGACCTGGTCGGCGGTGTGTCGCTCGACGACAAGGACAACACCCTGGCGGCGGTGCTGCTCGATCTTTCCCAGAGCGCCACGATGCAGGCCTCCGACGATGTTGCCAACCACGTGCTGGAGGCGATGAAGCGCCTCGGCAAGACCCACAAGCCGCACGTGGAGCGCGCCAACTTCGTGGTGCTGCGCTCGCCGGATGTGCCCTCGATGCTGGTCGAGACGGCCTTCATCAGCAATCCGGGCGAAGAAAAGAAGCTCAACGATCCGGCGCATCGCACCCGCCTGGCCGCTGCCATCGTGGAAGGCGTGCGCGATTATTTCAGCGTGCAGCCGCCGCCGGGCACCTGGCTGGCAAGCAACGCCACGCCGCGCGCGCGCCAGCACGTGGTCAGCCGCGGCGAGACCCTGAGCCTCATCGCACAGCGTCACGGCGTCACGCTGGCGAGCCTGCGTTCGGTCAATACCATCAAGGGCGACGTGGTGCGAGTCGGCGATCGACTCACGATCCCGCTGGCGATGGGCCCGGGCTGATCCGTCGCGCAGGCGAAGTCATTACCCCAGCTCGATGTGATCGTGGCCCAGATAGAGGGTCAGTGCATCCAGGGTCGCCGCCAGTTCCGCCGCGCAGACGCCCGCCTCCAGAGGCTCGCGCACCGCGTCCTCGATGCGGCCATACAGCACCTGGCGCAGCTGGTCCTCGCTGCGCGCGCGGACCAGCACGTCCTCCAGCACCCGCGCGAATTCGCCCGGCGTGGGTGACATCCCGGCGCGCTGGAACAGCGCCGCCAGCGCCTGGAACAGCGTGCGCGCGTCCTCGCCCAGGCCGTAGTCCTGCGGGCGGTATTCGAGGAAAGCGCGCTGCGCGTCGGTCCAGATGCGGAAGCTGGCGCGCGCCAGCGAATGGTAGAGCGGTGCCTCGGAGATCAGCGCCAGCAGCAGGTGGCGCGGGTTGGCGACCGCACTGACGCTGCCGTGTGGCCACTCGCCGCTGGCGGCAAACGCGTGCAGGCGGATATGGTCGGCAAAGTCCGCGAGCTGGAGCTGGTCGAGGATGAGGATGGTGCGCTCGCCCTCGGAATAGGCACAGGCCTCGGTCACGACGCGTTCGAACGCGCTCATCGGCGCTTCGGTTGGTTCGTGCGGCGGTTCGTCGACCGCGTGGATCGGCGCAGGCGGCGGCTCGCGCTGGCCGAAATCGTGATAGAGGATGTGCGGATATTCCAGCGCCCGCGCCAATGCCGTGGCGAACGCGGTCTTGCGCCGGCCCGCCGCGCCGTCCACGTGCAGCACGCGCAGGTGCGCGGCCTGCGCCTCGAACAGGCAGCGCAGCGCGAACTCGTAGTCGTCGTTGGATTCGAAGCCGTGCTGGGCGAGCGCGTGGCGCAGATTCATCGGAAAAGGGCAGGGCGGATCTGGGGCAATGATGGTGGCATGGCGGGCGCGTCTCAAGCGGCCGTCCGCGCGCCTGGCGTCGTGCCGCCGGGGCTGGCACGACGCCCTCCGGCGCGGGAGCGGCGTGCCATCACGGATTCCAGGGCGGCAGACGACCTGCCGCGGCACCGCTCAGGGCGACACCACCGTGACCGTCTTCTGCGGCGAGGTGCCCATGCCCGAGAGCTGCGGGCGGTACATGTCTTCGACGCTGGGCGGCGGTACCACGTAGGTGCCCGGCGATACCGCGCGCACCAGGTAGAACAGGCGTGCGGTCGAGCCGCTCCAGAGTTTGATTGCGGCCACGTAGCGGTCGTCGCGGTATTCCTCGTGGCGCAGGTCGACGCCGTACTCGCGCTCGGACAGCGACACCCCGTCGATCATCAGTTCGCCGAAGGCGTCGTTGCCGCCCAGCGCGAGGTTTTCGATCTCCACCCCGCCGGGCAGGAGGTCCACCACCAGCGCGTCGGGGATGTATTCGTCGGCCTCCACCGTCACCATCGCGATCAGGCTCTCGCCTTCGGTCAGCCGGGTGCCGGTGAACAGCGTGCCGTCGGTGCGGTACCAGGCGCGGCGCACGCGCAGGCCCGATTCGCCGGGTGCCGGTGCGCTGGTCGGGTAGCCGACGATGTCCTGCGACAGCCAGAACGGCCCGCTGCCTTCCAGCGTCAGGCTCACGCCGCGGCGCAGATCTTCCAGGCCGACCTCGCGCGAGACCAGCGGCCGGCCGCTGAGCGCGTGCGGCGTGCCGGCGATGCGGAATTCGCCCTGCAGGCCGCCGTGGTTTTCCGAGAGTACGGCGCGCCCGAGGCGGAAGATCGCCAGGCGCTCCTGGGTGCTGAACCAGTAGCGCGACATTTCGGGCCGGCGCAGTTCGCGCGCCAGCTTCATCACGCGCCCACCGGTGGCCTGGCTGGCCAGGCCGTGTTCGTACAGCAGGGCCAGCAGCAGCGCCTCGTCACGCACGTCCGAGCCGTAGTCGCCGAGGTAGCCCGGGCGTTCGGAGGTCATTTCCAGGGCCGTGGCGATGGCGGCATCGGCGCGCTTCTCGTCGCCGGCCAGCTTCAGCGCGATACCCAGATGCACCAGCGGCAGCGCCGTGAGCGAGCGATCGCGCTGGTTGTCCCAGAGCGAGCGCAGGGTGCCGAGCGGAGCGCGGTTCACGCGCGCCAGCACGTAGCCGCCGTAGGCGTTGGACGCAAAGCGCAGATGCTGGGAATGGTCGTAGCTGTAATAGCCGTCACCGCCGGTGAGGAGGTCGTCGTTGAGGCGCGTCAGCGCCTTCTCCAGCACGGTTTCGGGGATGGCGATGCCGCTCTGCTTCGCGGTGACGAGGATGTCGGCCACATAGGCGGTCATCTGCGGCATCGGCGAATCCTCGCCGGGCCAGAAGCTGAACTGGCCGTTTTGCCGCTGCATCGCGGCAATGCGGCCGAAGCCGGTATCGAGCATGTCCTTGCGCTTGGCCTCTTCCAGTGGTTCCAGGCCGAACTTGCGCGACGTGGCGGCGTCCAGGTCCACCAGCGGCCACAGCCGGCTGGTGGTCTGCTCGATGCAGCCGTAGGGGTAGCCGATCAGTCCGTCGATCGCGGTGGTGAAGGGCAGCGGCGGGATCGAGGCGATGCTCAGCTGCGCGATGCCCGATTCGGCGAACAGGCCGTCGAACAGGCTGGGGCCGAAGCTGAGCGTCTGCGCGCCGTCGAGCTGCTGCGCCTGGCTGCGCCGCACCGCCGGCCAGGCCGGCCGCACGGTGATCTCGAACTGGCGCGTGAGGCTGGATTCGGGCGACTGCGCGCTGACGCTGAACTTGCCCACCGCATTCTGGCTGCCGGCCAGCAGCGGGAAGTGCAGGGTGGTGCGCGCATTGTCGGCCAGGGTGACTTCGCGCGCCGGTGCCTCGATGCCGATCGGCGCGGTGCCGACCGCGCTGACCCGCCAGCTGGCGCTCTTGCCGCTGAGGTTGTGAAGGTCGACGGTGAGCTGGGCGCGGTCACCCGGTGCCATCACGCGCGGCGTGCTGACCTCCATCACCAGCGGTGCGCGCACCAGGGTTTCGTCATCGGCACGGGCATAGCGATCTTCGGAGAATGCCAGTGCGGCGACGCGCAGGGTGCCGTTGAAGTCCGGGGCGGTGAACTCGACGCTGGCGCGGCCCTGCGCATCGAAGCGCACCGGAGCGGCATGCAGCGCGACGGTCTGTACCTTGGCGGTGGGGCGGCGCGCCTGCGGCAGCGCCGCCAGCGCGGCATCACCGCCGTAGCGCAGGCGTGCGGCGGCACCGTCCAGCGGCGCGATCACGCGGCCGTAGAGGTCGTAGGCGTCGATGCCGAAGCCGCGCGGGGCGAGGAAATGGCCGGCCGCGTCGGGTACCGGATAGCCGGTCAGGTTGATGATGCCCAGGTCCACCGCCTCCACCACGGCGTGCGCCTCCGTGCCCGCGAACTCGGGAGAGGACAGCTCGATCCGGATCGCCTGTCCCGGGCGCGTCAGTTCCGGCACCTTCACCTCGAGGCTGGCATCGCGCTGGCCGCGGGCGATGGGCAGGTGCGCCACGCCAAGCGCTCGATTGGGACCAACGAGGCTGGCCTGGTCGGCGGGCCGGAAGACCAGCGCGGTCACGTAGACGTCGTGGCGCATGAAGCTGGCGTCGACCGGAATCTTGACCGTGGTGGCACCGCGCACCTGCACGTTGCCGCGGTAGAGCAGCCGGTCGGATTCGACCAGCACCACGGCCGGACCGTCGTAGGGCGAGGTCAGGGTGACGACGGCGGTGTCACCGGCACGGTAGCCGCTCTGGTCGAACGCCACCTTCACCTTGTCCGGACGCGCGTCGATGCCCTGGTTGTCGTTGTTCCAGCTCCAGCCGGCGGTGAAGGGGTAGCGCATGGTGAGGCCGGTGGACGGGTCGGTGACTTCGAGCCGGTACTCGCCCCATTCCACGCGTGCCGAGAAGCGCGCCGGCGTGGTGCCGTCGAAGTTCACCGTCGCCTCGGAGTCGGTCTGGTAGCGGCGGGTGAAGTCGGTGTTCCAGCCGCTGCCGTCGACCCAGTGCCAGTGGTAGTTGCGCAGTTCGCGCACCAGCTTGACCGAGAGGTTCTGCGCCGGCTGCAGGTTTCCTTCCGGATCGGATTTCACGATCTCGAAGGCGACCTCGCTGTTGGCATTGGGGCCGTCCTCGGCATCGAACAGCGGGCGCACGCCGACCAGCGCGTCGGCCGGCCACACCGCGCGTACCAGCGAGCGGCGCACCGCGCGGCCGCCGGATTCGAACACGCTGCCGCTGACGATCACCTCGAACGGTGCCTTGGGCGCTTCGGCATCGGGCAGCACCGCGATGGGTTCGTGCAGCTGGCCTTTGTCGTCGAGCGTCGTGTCGATGGACTGTTCGGGCTCCTTGGGCAGCGAGACGGTGGGATCGCCGAAAAAGTAGCCCTTCAGCGCCGGCACCGCGCGCAGCGCCGGACGGTAAAGCACTTCGGCCAGGAAGCGGTTGCCGGCAGCGGGCGCGCCGTAGAGGAAGTCGGCGTCCACGTCGAGCGGCAGCGGCGCGCCGGGCGCGAGCCGGGCAACCGCCGATTCGAGCACCAGCTTGAGGCGCTCGGGCAGGAACTCCTCGATGCGGAACTCGAAGCGGCCGATCGGATCGGCGGCGGTCGGATCGAGCCGGAACTCCAGCGCCCAGCGGCCGGTGGGCACGTCATCGGTCAGAGTGCGCTGGTAGCTGTAGTAGCCCAGCTCGCCCGGCTCCAGCGGCAGGGTGGAGGTGACGCGGCCATCGGGCTGGCGCAGGGTGGCAAACAGCGTCTGTGCTTCGGGCAGCGGGCGTCCGTCGTAGTCGCGCAGCAGCGCCGAGACCTGCAGCACCTCACCGGGGCGGAAAAGGTCGCGTCCGGACCAGGCGTAGACATCCTGCGCGGTCTGGCGGCGGCCGCCTACGGAGAAGTCGGAAAGGTCGATCGCCGGCTGGTTGAACGAAACCACGGCCACTTCACTGCCCTGTCGGGCGATCAGCACGAGCTTGTCCTTCGGCTGCGCCGGCAGCATGGCGGCGCCATCGGAGTCGGTGCTGGCGCTGGCCAGGGTTTCACCCTTGCGGTTCTGCAGGCGCAGCTCCACGCCGTTGCGCGGCTGGCCGCTGGAGAGGGCGGCGGCGTGCACGAACAGCCCGTCCTTCTCCGCGCGTGCGTGCAGGCCAAGGTCGGTGACGTAGAAGTGGGTGGTCTCGTAGCTGCCGTCGAACGCGCCGGCGCGGCGCAGTACCGCGAAATAGACGCCCGGCTCGCGCAGTTCGGCGATGGTCTGCACCGGCAGGAAACTCACCTGGCGCACGTTGCGGCTGGCGTCGACGGCAAAGCGGTTGGCATAGACCGAGTCGGCCAGGGCGTTGATATGGTCCAGCTCCCAATAACCGCGGCTCTCGGCGCGACCGTAGCGCCCGAGGAAGTCCGACAGCGATTTCTCGCGCACGCGGAAGAACTCCACATCCACTTCCGGCGTGTTCACCCCGATGATCGGCAGCCCGCGCGTGCCGCGCGCCGGCAGCACGCTGCCCTGGCTGGCGAACCCGACCGCCGGCGGCAGATTGCCCGAATACACCTCGCGGTCAGGCAGGGCACCGAGGCTGCGGCCGTCCGGCGTCGCCAGCCCGGCCTTGAAGCTGATCGTGTAGGTTTTGTCGCCCTGGACGTAGGGGAAGCGCAGCACGCGCGTGTCTTCCTCATCGAGCGACCAGCTTCCCGGGGCATCCGCGCCTTCGGCATCGCGCACCAGCAGCAGATCGTCGAACGGCAGGTCGGCCACCAGCGGCTGGGAGAACGCGAGCCGCAGCGCGGGGCGGCCGTTCCAGCTTTCCCCGGTGGCCTCGGCCAGGATGAAGGCGTCGGTGGTGGCGGGCTCGGTGGCCACCGGTGGTGCCTGCGGCGGAGCGTCGGGCGTGCCGCAGCCTGGCAGCAGCACCAAAAGGATCAGCGTGGCAAGAAAGGTTGCCGTGAGGCCGAATCGACGCGAGATGCACATGCGGGATGCCCTTGGGAAAGACTGGCCGCAGTATAGGCGAGCGGCGTCACGCTTCCGTGGCAAATCGCGGGCAGGCGCGTGGCGCGGTGCGGCCGATTGGGGCGGCTTGCGCGGATGCGGGGCGACGAAGAACCTGCGGCAGCTCGCGCGGGCTGCCGCAGGCGGGAGCAGCNNTCCTTGGTCTTTTCGTCGAGGACGCCGGCTGCGAGCGCGGCGCGCGAGAGTGCGCCGAAGCCCTGCATCACCTCGGGCAGGTGGCTGCGCATCGGGGCGAGGTGGCGGCTGGTGTTGGCGGTGAGATCCTGGAAGCGGGTGTCGGACATGGGAGTTCCTCGGGAAGGTTGGAGCGGGGCGCACGGGCCGTGCGCCGCGGACGAAGTGCATCAGCGCCGCATCGCGCCCTGGACGAACGGCAGGCCGGCTGCCATCCAGGCATTCATGCCGCCGGTGACGTTGACGTAGCGGTGCCGCGCATCGCGCGACAGGAGGTTCTGGGCGATGCGCGAGCGCATCCCGCTCTGGCAGATCAGCAGGATCTCGCCGCCGTTCGCCGCAGGCGCGATTCCATCCAGTGCCGCCGTACCGCGCACCTGGATCTGCCCCAAGGGCAGCGAGCGCGCGGCGTTGGCGCGGGCACGGGAAAATTCCGCCGGCTCGCGCACGTCGATCAGCACCGCGCCGTCGTTCAGCCGCCTGACGGCCTCGTGCGGCCCGACGCTTTCGCCGCCCAGGCCGAGCAGCGCCTTGATGAACGCGATCATCGGCGACCTCCTCGGGTGGCGGCCTGGTCGGCACCGGGGGCGCAATAGATTCCGTGCAGGGTCTGGATGATCCGATAGGCCGGGCCGGCGGACAGCGCGTAGTAGATGCTCTGCGCCTCGCGGCGGGTGTCGACCAGACCTTCCTCGCGCAGCACGGCCAGGTGCTGGGACAGCGCCGACTGGCTCAGGTCCACCAGCGCATTGAGATCGCCCACCGAACGCTCGCCCTCGGCCAGCAGGCACAGGATCAACAGACGCTTTTCGTTGGCCAGCGCCTTGAGCAGGTGTGCGGCCGAATCCGCGTGCTCGCGCATGGCGCTCGGATCGATGACCGGCACTTCCGGACGCGGGAGCGCCATGTCAGGCTCCCTCGACCGGCAGGCCGGCGCCGGTCCAGCCGGTGAAACCGCCGATCAGGCACTCGACCTTGCGAAAGCCCAGGCGCTGCAGGCTGTCGGTCGCCAGAGCGGCGCGTCCGCCGGAGAGGCAGTAGACCACCAGATGGCGCGAGCGGTCGGCGAGGGTCGGGCTGGTCTCGCAGGCGAGCGCCGGATGGGCTTCAATAGCAAACTCGAGCACGCCGCGCGGCAGGTTCACCGCGCCGGGCAGGTGCCCGGCGGCGAATTCGCCCGGCTCGCGCACGTCGATGAGCAGCGGTGCTTCGGTCATGGCGTGCAGCGCCATGGCGTCGATCTGACGGATGCGGGTGCAGGCGTCGGCGACGAGGTCGTTGGCTGTCATGCCCATTTCAGTTCCTTCTGAATTAGTTGACACTAATATAAGTCAAGGCTAATATTCATGCAAGCGCCGCTGCGCAGGCAGTCCGGTCCACAGTCCATCCGAGCAAGTCAGAAGGTAAGAGTCATGGCAAACATCGTGGTTCTGGGAGCGGGAATCGGCGGCATGAGCGCGGCGTTCGAGCTGCGCGCACTGCTGGGCAAGGAACACTCGATCCAGGTGGTGGGCGAGGGCGGCCGGTTCGCCTTCACCCCGTCCAATCCCTGGGTGGCCGTGGGCTGGCGCAAGCCGTCGGACATCACCCTGGACGCCGAGGCGGCGCTCAAGCGCAAGGACATCGCCTTCGACGGTGTCGGCGCAGCGCGCGTGTATCCGCAGGAAAACCGGGTCGAACTGCGCGACGGCAGGAGCCTGGCGTATGACTACCTCGTGGTCGCCACCGGCCCGCGCCTGGCCTTCGACGAGGTGCCGGGCCTCGGGCCGGAGGGCGGTTTCACCCAGTCGATCTGCACCACGCCACACGCGGCAGCGGCCTGGGACGCCTATCAGCGCTTCCTCGAGAATCCGGGTCCGGTCGTGGTGGGCGCGGCGGCGGGTGCCAGCTGTTTCGGCCCGGCCTACGAGTTCGCCATGATCCTCGACCGCGACCTGCGCAAGCGCAAGCTGCGCCACAAGGTGCCGATGACCTATGTGTCCCCCGAACCCTACATCGGCCACATGGGCCTCGGCGGCGTGGGTGATTCCAAGGCCCTGATGGAAAGCGAGCTGCGCCAGCGCGACGTGCGCTGGATCATCAACGCGAAGGTCTCGGAAGTGCGCGGGAACGAGATCGACGTAGTCGAGATGGATGAAGCCGGCCAGCCGAAGAAGACGCACACGCTGCCGTTCGCCTATTCGATGATCCTGCCGGCCTTCACCGGGGTGGACGCGATCCGCCAGAGCGAAGGGCTGGGCAATCCGCGCGGCTTCACTCCGATCGACCCGTACCAGCGCCACCCGGGCTTCGGCAACGTGTATTCGATCGGCGTGTGCGTGGCGATCGCCCCGCCCGAGCCGACCCCGGTGCCGACCGGCGTGCCCAAGACCGGCTTCATGATCGAATC
>JRYL01000932.1_pt1 | contig 24434 bp, 28 predicted proteins | sample 235391 | NCBI WGS metagenome assembly JRYL01 (sample SAMN03074223, study PRJNA261481) | activated sludge metagenome | biome: Wastewater Treatment Plant; feature: Wastewater; material: Activated sludge; isolation source: activated biomass of a wastewater treatment plant treating wastewater from... ...
CTGCCGAATATTTTGAAAAAGAGAAACGACAGAATATACTGTTGGATGAACATATCGACAAAATCCTGAATACCTATCAGTTCCGAAAAGAAGAAGAACGCTATTCGCGCAGGGTGAGTATGGCTGAAATAGAAGAAAACGGTTTTAATCTCAACATCACCCGCTATGTCAGCACTGCAGAACCGGAGCCCATAGTGGATTTGAAAGAAGTCAACGATAAACTGGCTGAATTGAACAAAACCATAGAAAAATCAAGACAGGAACACAATCAGTTTTTGAGGGAGTTGGGGTTGAGAGAGATTTGATAAAATCTATAGAAAGATGGATAAATCAAAAGTCAAAATAGTTTTAATCGGTAATGGATTTGACATTGCTCATGGATTGAAGACCCGATATGCTGATTTTTTGGAATTTCTCTCCATTGATACATATAAAAACGGCAAAGATTGCCGCAATCGTAAATATTCACAATATAAACACCGCATAGCAAGTAATGACATAGAAGATCCTTGGATTACTGTAAAACTTGACCCAAACAAAGGATATGAATTGAATGTAAATCCACATAATGAGAGGAATTCAATTTACTTTAAGCGATTATTTTTAGAAAAGAAGGATCCCGCATCAATGAAGTGGGCAGACTTAGAAACATTCTATTTTAATCTGTTGATTGAAAAAAAAGATGATTCGTCTGTAATTAAAACGATCAACGAGGAGTTCGCATATATGAAGGTGCTTTTAGAAGATTATTTAATAAACCAGATTGAAACTCTGGGAGTCAATAAATTTGATATAGATAGCAACTCAATCATGAAATTGTTAAATAATGATAAAGATTTTGACCAAATTTATTTTATTACTTTTAACTATACTTCAAAAATCTTAGATTATTATTATGAAAGGCTGAGTATGTCGTCCCTTGTCACTGGTGAGCCTTACAATAAAAAGTTCTTAATGAAGCCTATCCATATTCATGGAAAATTAAATAATGAAAAAAATCCGATAATCTTCGGCTATGGCGATGAGAATTCAGCAGATTATCAGGAATTGGAAGATTCCTTAAACGATGATCTGTTGGTGAATTTTAAAACTTTTCAATATCTGAGAACTGAGAATTATAATCAAGTTTTAGGATTATTGAATACTACTAATGATATCACTGTTCAGATTATAGGGCATTCCTGTGGTTTGTGTGATAAAGCACTTTTAAGAAAAATATTCCAGCATGAAAATGTAAAGAGAATTCAAGCTGTATATCACGGTGACGATTCAAACTATTTCTCAAAACTCTATAGTATTTCCAGAATATTTGATGACAATACTTTAATGAGAGAAAAGATAATTCCATTGGTAAGTACCGCGGGAATTTAGTTTAAACTTTATTCTTTCCTTTTTCTAGAATAGAACCACCGTTCATCAAAATAAATTTTTGGAGCGTTTAATATTGTTTCAAGAATTAATTTAAAAACTCTAAAAGTCAATTCTTCTGAAGCCGGCAAATAGAATAAGACGATAACCGCGAACATGAGTATAAAATATTTTACTATTTTCATAATTGTATTATTTAAAAATCGAAAATAGATGCGAATGATAAGGTGTGTGCTGACAGGTGCGAAAAACCGACTATCTCTCAATAAAAAAACACCTCCAACTCCTTTTTTCCTTACCTTCACTCTGTAACTCCAAAAAACTACAGTTATGAAAATTCCCGGAATTAAATTTTATGCCCGGGTCGGGCTGATGGCTTTTGCCGGGCTGCTGACTTTGAACTCCTGTTCAAAAAATGATGATGACGGTCCCGGACAGCAAGACGGAACAATTGTGTATGCCGCGGTTTGGGAAGAATCAGGCAGCGGAAATGCGATGATCAGATTGATGAAAAACGGTGTGGCTGTCGAGCTGACCGGGGCCGGATCATCAGCCGGTGCAATGTCGGTTTTTGTTCATAAGGGCGACGTATATGTAGCCGGTCATCAGGAAAGCAGCAGCGGAGTTGAGATTGCAAAATATTGGAAAAACGGAGTTTCGATTGATTTGAGCGACGGCGGCGCGGATGCAAATTCAAGTTCGATTTTTGTGGTTGACGAATAATTTGTCGGAAATTAAATTTGATTCAACAAAAAAACGCAACCCTCTCGGATTGCGTTTGTTGTGTGTAGACCGTAGGGGAATCGAACCCCTNNAACCGATAGACGAACGGGCCAACTGTATTTTTATGCCAGTGAAGCGACGTGCTTGGTCAGTTTGCTCTTCAAATTGGAAGCCTTATTCTTGTGAATAATATTTCTCTTTGCCAATTTGTCGATCTTTGAAGATACCGCTGCAAGCTGTTCTTCAGCTGCTTTCTTATCAGTTTCGGCACGCAGATTTTTGATCGCTGTACGTGCAGATTTGTGATAATAACGGTTTCTCTCTGTTCTGACTTCTGTCTGTCTGATTCTCTTTAATGCTGACTTATGATTTGCCATAATTTTTTAATTCTTTTAAAACCGGAATAAATCCGACTTAATTTGGTTTTTCATTCAAATCGAATGAGTGCGCAAAATTAATACAAATTTTAATATCTGCAATAGTTTTGATGAAAATTATTTTGACTGCTTCAATGAATAATTATCGCTGCGAAATTAATACTTTTGCGCTTACAGAAAATTAGAAAATGAATAAATTTAAATTTACACTTTTTGGAATTCTTCTTTCGGGTCTGATGTTTGGTCAGATTCCAAGCGGATATTACGACGGAACAGAAGGTCTGACCGGCTACGATCTGAAAACGAAATTGTTCTACATCATCAAAGATTTCAATGTGCAGAGTTATGCCGCACTCAAAGGTCTCTATCAGTCGGGCAGTTCAAAAAACGGTTTCAAGGACAAATATTATGAAAATGACAATACCGTTCTGGATATTTACTCCGAAAATCCGGACGGCCCCGATCCGTATAATTTTGATCCGAACGATCCGATGGGCTCTGGCGGTTCAGAAGGTGATGCTTTTAACCGCGAACATTTGATTCCGCAGTCTTATTTCAATGAAGAGCTGCCGATGCGAGCAGACGCATTCCATATCTGGCCGGTGGACAGCAAGGTGAACGGCTGGCGCGACAATTATGCACACGGCGATGTGGCAAATCCGGGCAGCGCAAATCCGTGCAACAGCGGCGGAACCAATATGCCGTGTTATACCAAAAACGGTTCGTTGAAAGGGAAATTTACAAAGAATTCTGCAATCACAGTTTTTGAACCGATCGATGAATTCAAAGGTGATGTCGCAAGAGCATATTTTTATTTTGCAACCTGTTATCAGGACAAGATGGCCGGTTTTTACAACAGTTCAAATGCCGAAGTGAAGGTGATGTTTGACGGAACTGCCAATCACGTTTTTAATCAGGATTTTCTTGATATGCTGATTCAGTGGCATGTGATGGATCCGGTGAGTGAGCGTGAACAAAATATCAATGATCTGATTTATTACAATCATCAGAACAACAGAAATCCGTATATTGATCATCCCGAATTTGTACAAATCATCTGGGGTCCGGGTATGGATGTGAACGATATCGACTATCAGAAAAGAAATGATGTTCTGGTGTATAATTCTTCAAAAAATGAGATAACGCTCAAACTTCAGAATCCCAATAAATCAATTGAAAAGATTTCGGTTTATGATTTGAACGGAAGACTGGTCAAAACCATCCAAAATTCAAACAGACAGGACGAAGTTAAAATCAGTCTGTTCCACAAAGGTGTTTATATCATCAAAGCAGAAGGAAAACGGTTGGAATTCAATGCCAAAGCGGTAATCAAATAAAAATTCGATCAATTTATAAAAATCAAAAGCGTCTCAAACCGGGACGCTTTTTTTATGGCTTTGATTTAATTTCTTCTTCTAAAATTTCAGATTGTTTAAAAGATATTTTGGCTAAAGCCTATTGAACAGGATGAATTTGAACTCCGGCTTCAGCCGTGGTCTATTCAATTCAACAACATTCAAATTTTTGAAATTTTGAATAGGAACGGCCCTTTGTCCGTTTATCATAAATTATGTCAATCAGTGGCTTTAGCCAAAACCAAATCCTTTTTTTTTGCTGTTAAAACCTGAAACTCAAACCAGCCAACACATTCATTCCAGCCTGCGGATAATAATAGGCACCTTCGTAATAAAAACCGTTGCTTTCATATTTTCGGTCAAAAAGATTGTTGACCAAAATTGAAAATTCAAGTTTTTTAAATGTTTTGATTTTTGGCTGATAACGAATCAGCAGATCGATCAGAAAATAATCATTTAGCTTTCCGTCATTTAATTTTGTATTGGTCAAATACTGACTGCCCACATATTTTCCGCTGAGATTGAAATACAGATTTTTGACCAACTGCCAATCCAGACCGACCGCGCCCACCCAATCGGGCGAAAAAGAAATCGGTGTATTTCCGTATTCGGTCAGCAGTTCATTTCCGTCCGAGTCATAACCGATTTCGGAATAATCAATATTTCTGCTGATGCTTCGACTCAGATTCCCGAAAAGATCAAGTTTTGATGAAATGATTTCATAACCGAAACTGATTTCAATTCCGGTTCTGAAGCTTTTTCCGCTNNATATAATTTCCGGTCTGATTCAACTGTCCGGTCGCCACCAGCTGATCGAGATAATACATATAAAACAGATTTGCATTCAGTTTCAATCGGCCCGATTTTTTGTAACCCAATTCAAAATCATGCAGTTTTTCGGGATCGAGTTTTCTGCCGTTGTCCAGATAATCGGATCGAATCGGTTCGCGATGTGACAAGCCGTAAAAGAAATAAATCGTCTGATACAAATCCGGATTGTAATTGATTCCGATTTTCGGATTGACAAAATCAAATTGATCATCAAATGCAAAAAAGTTTTCATATTCGTTTTCACCACCCGGTGCAGCCTTGGTTTTGTAAGAAACATGACGATACTGAATATCTCCAAACAGTTCAAAATCATTCAGTTCCAAAACCGCTTTTGAATAAACCGACAGATCGTTTTTGTCAGACAGATTTCTGTAAAATTCAAAATCGGAATTCCAGTTTTCAACATCTTTCAGCCAAATCACTTTTCCGTAATGTTTGTTGTTGAAATGATTGATTGCAAAACCGCCAAAATATTTCAGATTCCCAAGCCGTTGATTTTCAATATTAAAATTCAAACCGTACAGATTGCTGTCCAGCCATTTTTGTCTGACCAGATCCGCTCTTTCGGTGTCTGATTCAATTTTGTACTGATACAGTTTTGCATTCTGTTTGTAATTTTCATAATAACCTTTTCCCCGGGTATAATACATTGTCGCAGAAGATTTCCAGCCTTTTCCGTAATTCTGCTGCCAGCCCAGATGGTTGTGATTCTGTCTGTAATTGTCAGTTTCGTTTTTGTAATAATCAACGATATTTCCGTCCGAATCATAAATCGCACCCGCCGGATTGAATCTGCGGTTGGTTTTCAAAGTCTGTTCATCGATTCCGTTCCACGCCTGATAGGTTTTTTCCTTTCCGTTAAAATTCCAGAATGTAAAAACCGTATTTGAATTTAAACGGTATTTTGCATTCAGGCCAAAAGAATACAGATCGCTGAAAGCACGGTCGATATAGCCGTCCGATTTGATCAGTGAAGCATTCAGATCGAGCGTCAGTCTGCCGTTGAAAATTGCACCGGTTCCGCCTTTGAGCGAATATTTTTGGGTATTGAAACTTCCTGCCGAAGCCGAAAATTCAACAAATTCCCGATTTGACGGATTCTCAGATTCAATATTCATCGCAGCACCAAAAGCAGCCGTTCCCGAAGATGAAGTTCCAACACCGCGCTGAATCAGCACCGACGAAGCATTGGTTGCCAAATCTGGCATATTGACCCAAAACACATTCTGAGATTCGGGATCGTTGAGCGGTACGCCGTTCATTGTGATATTGATATGATCCTGAGCGACCCCTCTGATTCGGATCGACGAATAGCCGACGCCCGCACCCGCATCGCTGGTTACCACCACCGAAGTTTCATTGCTGAGCAGCGACGCCATGTCCTGACCCAGATTTTTTTGATTCAACTGTTTTTTACTGACTTTTTCAGTAGTGAGCGGAAGTTTCTGAATGATTTCAGCCGTTCCGAGTTCGATTTTTGTGGTATCGGCTTCAATGATTTCCTGTGCCGATACAAAGGCTCCGCAAATGAGCCCAAATAAAAAAATCCTACTTTTCATTTTAAATTAATTTTTTAAATGAAAGGCGGATTATCCCTTTTTTTTATTCACTGTTCAATCAATCATCCGGATTCTGCAGCATCCGATGTTTGAGATTTTGAACAGGGAATAATTTTGAAAATTCCCTTGACAGCATTACCTGTCCAGGTTCTTCGGGTATAATCTCAGCCTCCTGACGGAAGCACCCCTTTCGGTTTGTGCTGCGAAGTTAATACTAATTTATGAAAGCCGAAAACTTATAAAATGCTTTAATCAAATCATGAATTAAAAATCAGGATTTAGACTGACCCGCAGCTGCGGGTCAAATATTTGTAGTCCCGATTAAACGGAGCGTCAGCGGAGAGCAAATCGGGGTTAGAGATGGATGAATGTTATCGTTTTGGCGGCATTTTTGTTGCGCAGCAAGACAAAAATGATGACAAAACGTTGTAGTTCAATCCTTGTAAAGAATTGAAATTACCCTTGAAATTTTGAATTGATTTTATAATTTCTTCGCCTTCAGACTGTAATTGTTGTTAATCTCCATTTCTCTGACCAGATTCGGATCTTTGACCGCATCAGCAGGAACATCAGACCGAAGGAGGAAGATCGGAAACGGAATTTCGGCATTGTTGTAATTTGTAAAAATAGGAGTGAGGACGACTTTTGAACCTCTCACATCTGCCGGAAAAAATCCTTCGGGATAGGAAGTGCCCGAACCCGGCTGCTGTAAAAAGTCTTCACCCGGAAAATCCGGAATATTCGGTACAAAAGGAGCCGGTATAAAATTTCGCCAGTTGTCTGCAATCGTATCCGATTCGATCTGACCCATATTCAGATACCAGTCGTTTCCTTCAAATGTTTTGATTAGCCACGCCTGATATCTCAAACCGTGATAATCAAGACCAAGTGTCGGTTCCTTGTTGTCATCGCTTCCCTTAAAAAACCAGATTCCGTTGGTGCCGTAGTTGCCTGCTTCTTCGGGTGGAACAGATGCATTCTGAACCGTGTAGCCTGCAGAAATTTTCTGACCCAAAGTTCTTACGCCGTTTGATGCAATTGCATTTGGACTGAGCTGTGCAGTGTTTCCTTCAAAATCACCAATCAGCAGAACATAATCCGAAGGTGCACCGCTCGAAGTTTCAACCGTAATTGCAAAAGACTGGGCATTGCTCAAATCGCTTGCATCGATCTTTGAAAATCTTGCATAATTGTTTGCAATCGAATCATTTGTGATGGTGCCTGCAGAAACAAAACTGCCGTCAACCAGCAGCCAGCCCTGATAAAAATATCCGTTTGGCAGCTCGGGCAGACTGATGTCTGTAATCTCCATTTCGCCGGTTTCGTTGATGATATCGGTTTCGGTACAGCCGATGAAAATCATCAAAAAACAAAATATCGGAATCAGTTTTTTCATTTCTGTATTCGGTTTGCGGTTACGAAATTAAGCGAATAATATTTTATGCCAAAGTTCGGACTGTGAAAGTTTTCCGAATTTGTATTTCGATTCAAATAAAAAAATCTCTCTCAAAACGAATTGAAAGAGATTTTCTTTAATTTTTTGTCCTTTAATTATACCGGTTTTAATTATTCGACCCTATACCAGGTTTGAGATCTCCCGAGAAGAGATACGCCCAGAAATCCTCTGACGTTCAGTGTGTTTGCGTCAATCAAATTGATTTTGCATTTGTACTGTTTTCCGTTGTTCGGATCGAGGATATGTCCGCCGGACCAGGCGCTGTTGCCGTCCTTTTGAAGTCCCCACATGATTACCATTCCCATGATCGGTTTGTTTTTATTGTCACCGCTGCAGTCTTTGCAGGTTTCGTGTTCCTTGCCAGGAGTAAGGATTTTCACCACTTTGCCCTGAAGTTTTCCGCTTTTGGTTTCATAAATCTGAACGTAGGATTTTTCCTTTCCGGTTTTGTCGTCAATTGTCTTCCAGGTGCCGATCGCCGACTGTGCATAAGCGATTACACCAAAAAGAAAGATAAAGCTTGCCAAGATTAGTTTTTTCATAATTTCAAATGTTTGATAAGGACTAAATTAAAATATATTTTTGATATACACACCATTCGACCCATAATTCAATTTTGAGTCCAACCTGCTGATTTTTTGAAAATGTCGTCCGAAAAATTATTCAAACGAAAAAAATGCATTTTCAATATGGTCGATAAACCATTCGTCCTTTGATTTTTCAATGCTGATGATGTCGAAACGGCAGTTCAGATCGATTTCATTTGATACGATGTATTCATCTGCAGCCGTGATGAGCAGTCTTCGTTTCTTTTTGTTGACAGCCAGTTCGGGCAGCACCAGCGGATCTATTTTTCTTGCTTTGACTTCAACGATGACAAGCTCATTTTTTTCGGAATCTCTTGCGATGATGTCGATTTCTGCTTTCAGAAAAGTCCAGTTTCTTTCGATGATTTCATAACCTTTTTTCTCCAAATAATCGGCAGCCTGTTTCTCTGCTTCAATTCCAAAAAGATTATGATCCGCCATGATTTTTATTTATTGGGTTCCAAACAAACGGTCGCCGGCATCGCCGAGACCCGGAACAATATAGCTCTTTTCGTTCAAACCTTTGTCAAGCGCAGCCAGATAAATCGGAATATCCGGATAATGGCTGTGCACCATATCAATCCCTTCGGGACAGCCGACCAGACAGGCAAGCCGGATTGATTTGACACCATGAGATTTCAGGATTTCAATTGCTTTGACCGCTGAACCGCCGGTGGCAAGCATCGGATCAACGACGATTGCATCACGTTTTTCAATATTGGGCGGCAGTTTGCACAGATATTCAACCGGCTGAAGGGTTTCGTGATCGCGATAAATTCCGATATGACCGATTTTTGCATTCGGAATCAGATCCTGAATTCCTTCGACCATCCCCAGACCGGCTCTCAGTATCGGCACCAAAACGATATCCTCTCCTTTGATTTTATGACCGACGGTTTTGCTGATCGGTGTTTCGATTTCGATTTCTTCGGTTTCCAGATCGCGTGTCAGTTCGTAACACATCAGTGTTGAGATTTCCTTGACCAGTTCTTTGAACATTTTGGTCGGCGTGTCCTTTCTTCGGATTTGTGTCATTTTGCTTTTGATCAGCGGATGATCGAGTACAATTACATTTTTCATTTTTCAGAATTCTATTTTTACACCGCCCGGATCCGATTCCAGACTGATTTCTGTGCCCATGATCAGCGCACGGTTGTCGCCGGTATGACCTGCCGGAAAACCAAAACAGACCGGTATGTTGTAATCTTTTATAAAATTATAAATAATTTCATAAGAAACCGGATCAAAACCGTTTTCATAATCGGGGTTTTCATCTTCAATATCCATTTTTGTGAAATTCCCAACAATCAGACCCGAAATACTGTCAAGCAGTCCGCTGCGTTTCAGATTCATCAGCATACGGTCGAGATGATACCAGTTTTCGAACCAGTCTTCGATAAACAAAATCAGATTTTCGCCTTTGATTTCGGAACGACTGCCGGTCAGACTGCAGATCAGCGACAGATTTCCGCCGACAAGTTTTCCGCCGGCCTTTCCAAAACGATTGTACGGATTGGCTTTGAGGTGATAGTTTAATTTTTCGCCAAAAAGAACTTTTCTCAAACTTTCAAAAGTTTCGGCTGTATATTCGGTTTTCAGTCGTTTGACGGTGACGGCATGCAGGGTTTGGATGCCAAAATTATTCAGATGATTGTGAAAAGCGGTGATGTCAGAATAGCCAATCAGCCNNCAAAACATCTTGAAGATCTGCTGTTCTTTGCTGTTGGGTTCCGGCATAATGATAACCCAAAAAATAATCCTCAAAAATATTTTCTCCGGTTTTGGCGGTCAGCTGCCAGCTTCGGATCAGTTTCAAACCGGCATTCAGTTCTTCCGGGAAAACCCTTCCCGAAGGCGCAACGATTGCAACCTGATCGTTTGGATGGAGTGATTTGGGTTTCAAATTAATTTTTTGACGAAATTAAGAAATTAGGACTCATTCTGAAATGAGATGATACGATTAATCGCAAAACATTTCAGAATGATTTTCTTTTTGGCTGTTAATTAATCAACTGATGAGTTATGAGTTTTTTTTTGTGTTATTTCAGGTGTAATGAATTTAAAAAAGCATTAATCTCGCGGTTCGCAACTTCTGATTCATAAACATAGCCGCCTTCCAGTCTTATCATTGTGTTATTTACCAAAACAAATTTCAAGGATTTTTGTACAGGCACCTCCATTTCAGGGAACTGTAACTCGATTTTCACATTGCGTCCGAAATATTTGCCGAGTTTAAATTTAGATTTTTCAACATTGTCACCATATGAAAATTTTATATATCCGTCAATAAAACCACCTTCAAAATATTCTATCTCAGCTGCAGCAGCATTTTTCTTGAAAACTTCGTACTCAGAATAATTGGGGATGACATTTTTAAAAATTTGAGCCGACAAAAGATAGTCATCGGTTGAAATTTTGTATTCCATTGGGCCATTGTTATGCATTACGGTTTCCGGTTCCTGTGAGAAAGTCACAAAAACACCCTTTGCCAATTCCTTGGAAACCTGACCAAAACTTGTGAAACAGAAAGCTAAGAACACGACCGTAAGTAATTTTTTCATCTTTTATTTTTTTTTAATATTATTTCCCTTTTATTCAATTTTTAAAAATTTACGTATTTCGTTTTATCAACCGGTATCGGTAATTCTTTCCATCCTTCCGAGGAAGCTTCGGTGATGCTGTCGGGGACAACAAGGAACTGTAAAAGAGCAGAATTCTTAGGTTTTAAACTGTCAAAAACTATAAAATATTTCCCCAAAGGTAAATGTGCGTATTTTCCTCTCTCTTTAAAAGATGATCTTCCTCTGTATTTCCAATTATTTACAAAATAATGATAACGATAGTAATTTCTTCTTGTTTCTGTTCTTCTTTGAGTGATTTCTCCTATTGTGTACTTTGAGTTTTCATAAATATTTAAACGATCTTTTGCTGATTGAATATTCATATAAAACCCAAAGATTAAAAAGACAATAAAGCCAATACCGACCATTATAACATCTTTTAAAGTAGGCATAATCTATTTATTCAGATTGTTTGTCAATAAATTGAGAATTTCAATTTCTAAGAAATGATTGCACTCAATTAGTAGTAATGGCACAATTTATCTTGATAACAAAATTAAATAATAATTTTTAATTAAAATTGAAAACAAGAAAAATTGATTTCCGATCAGTCGATCAGTCTTTTTGCGTACAGATATCTTTTTGACCAGTATGAATCGCTGAGCGGAGAAACGATTACTCCTTTTGAAGTCGATGCATGTATAAATTCAACATCACCCTGATCGGAAACATTGTGAACAATCCCGACATGGCTTACACGGCTGCCTCCGTTGGTTGCAAAGAAGATCAGATCGCCGGCTCTCAGTTCGTCTTTTGAAACCGGATGACCTTCTTTTGCCTGTGCAGAAGAAACCCGCGGCAGATCCTGATCAAAGATTTCGAAAACCCGCTGAACAAACGCCGAACAGTCAATTCCGCTTCTTGAAGTTCCGCCGTAACGGTAAGGAACACCCAGATAAGATTCTGCTTCCGAAAGTATGCCAGTTACAAAAGAAGCCATTGCAAATGCGTGGATGTCATTGAGTTCTTCGATTGCGGTTTTTTCTTTTTTGACTTTTACCTGACTTGCTTCGTTGGCTTTGTTTTCTTCAAAAAGAGTTTTGTTGATGATTGAGCTTTCTGCGTAGTAGGAACGGTCAATGGGGAGATAGTTTGTTTTTGCCTGATTTGCGGGAATCAGCGAACCACAGGATGCGGTCACCATTGCAATTGCAATAAAAATTACTAAATTCAGTCCTTTCATTTGTCCCTTAACTAAGAAAAACCCCTTGATTTGCTTACAAAACTAAACTTTAAAAGCTTTAATTTTGGGCTGCTCAACGAACTTTAGTAAAAAATTAACAAATGTTAAAACGAATTAACAAAACATTAAAAAAAATGCCGGCTGAAAACACAGCCGGCAAAAAACTATTGCCCGTAGGTTGGAGATCGAGCAATAGGGCCCTCCAAAATTTAGATTAAGTTTGATCGGTTGGTCGGATAAGGTCAAGTTTGGTTAAAGTATTGAAAAATGATTTGGATAAGTCTTTATTCCCGTTCGGATTCTTCGATGATGGTGACCTTGGATTCGTTGATTTCTTTAATCGGTATGATGATTTTCTGTTCGTCGGTTTTCAAAATCATACAGATATTGTCAATCGATTCGATGATTCCGGTTACCTCATTCATCCTGATTTTCATTCCTGTCTTCAGATTCTTTTTGGTGTAATAGCCCAACAGCAGTCTGTGGATGATGTCTCTGGAACCGAGTCCCACTGCGATGGTGACCGTAACCAGCGCCGCACCGATGATGTACGACAGATTGGTTGAAATGATTGCTGTATCGATTCCGATCTGGTTGATTGCGGTGATCGTCATAAAGATGAAAATCAGATAAAAAACCAGTGAACTGATAAGTTTTGACCCGCCCGCATCAAATGATTTCAGAGTGTTGTAAACCACTTTTTTGAGCTGTGCCGCAATATAGATTCCGATTGAAAAAATCAGCAGTCCCGATAGAAATTTCGGCATATAGGCAAGCAGCACACCGATTTGTTCCGAAATAATTTCAAGATTCAGCATTTCGCTTCCGATGATCAGCAGAATCAAAATCAGAATGAATTTAACAAATCCGACAATGATTTCTGAAATATTGATTTTGAAATTTGAGCTTTCAAAAAATTCAATCTTATTGATTTTTGAATTCAGTTTGTTGATTTTTGAGAATTTCAAAAGTTTTCTGATGACCCAGACAATGATCCGGTAAATCAGAATGGCCAAAATGACAAATCCGATTCCGATCAGAATCTTGGGTGAAACTTCTATAAAATAATCATACAGGTTCTGGAGCAGTTCAGTGGATCTTTCCATAAAGCATACTTTTAATTTTTATCTGAATTTCTGTTATCGTCCTTTTTCTTTTTTGTGGCAGTATTGAGCAGATTGAAGATCGAGGACGGGTATTTGACCGCCACCAGATCAGCCATATCCATAGACAGTTTGATCAGTCTGATGTCGTTCATCACCCGTTCCTTCAATATTTCCGGAACCTGTCGGTGTTCGATTATATTTTTAAACGGATTCTCAATCACTTCAAATCATTATAAAATTTAACCAGATTCATTTTGGCTCTTGACAGCCTCATTTTTACCGCGCTTTCGCTCAACTCCGTTGTTGACGCAATTTCCCTGATGCTGATGTCGTCCTGATATTTCAGCAACAGCATCATCCGATCGGTCGGATTCAGCATTTGAAGCGCTTTTTTCAATTTTTCGGCTTTCAGTTCAAAGATTTCACGATCAGAAATTTCTTCGACCGGTTCTTCTTCCAAATCCTCTACCGCCGTTTGGATGTTATTTTCAGTTTTCATTTCCCTTTGAACAAAATTCACACAGTGGTTGTAGGTAAATGTGTACAGCCAGGTTGAAAATTTTGATTCACCTCTAAAGCTTTTCAGTTTGACAAAGAGCTTCACAAATATATCCTGTGTCAAATCCTGTGCGGCCTCCAAATCCGATGTGAAACTGATGCATTTGTTGTACACTGCGCCCGAATACCGGTCATAAAGCAGTCCGAACAAATGGGTATCACTCGTCTCATTTATTTTTTTGATAAGTGCTTCATCACTTATTTTCTCCTTTGGATTCTGTGCCGCCATTGACACCATACTACTATTTGGACACAATCAATTTGAAAAAGTCACAAACTTTAACATATCGTTAACAATTAAATCAAATAGGATTCAGACTGTTGTCTGAGAATCAGCTGCGTAGATATTTTCGGTCGGCTGATTATTTTTCGGGAATTTTATAAACCACCGCATTGATGTTCATTCCGGCTCCCACCGAACCGAAAACCAGATGGTCTCCCGGATGGAATTTGTGATCGCCGAGCTTGTTTTTTGAAATCAGATCATACATGGTCGGAACGGTTGCCACAGAAGAATTTCCGAATTTCTGAACCGTCATCGGAGCGATGTCTTCCGGAATTTCTTTGATATTGTATAATCTGAAAAGTCGTTGAACCATGGCATGATCCATCTTCGCATTTGCCTGATGCAGCAGCACTTTGTTGATGTCGCTGATGTCAAGACCCGATTTGTCGATCGTTCTTTTGATCAGCGCCGGAACTTTTCTGAGTGCATATTCATACACTTTTCGTCCTCTCATTTTGATGTTGACCTTTGAACCTTCATAATCTGATTTCAGCGATTCGTCATTGGTCAGATAATCCATTTCATCCAGACTGTCGCAAAGCGTATCGTAAGAAATGATTCCTTCTTTTTTATCAGATTCCACAGCTTCGAGAACGACTGCGCCTGCTCCGTCCGAAAAAATCATTGCGGTACGGTCGTGCGGATCCACGGCTCTCGAAAGTATGTCTGCGCCGATCACCAAAGCTTTTTTTGCAGTACCCGACAAAAACAGATGATGAGCCAGGATCATTCCCTCAATCCAGCCCGGACAGCCAAACAGCATTTCGTACGGACGGCAATGGTTGTTTTTGATGCCGAGTTTGTTTTTTACACGGGTCGCAATCGACGGCATACTGTCCACCTGTCTGTACACCGGATCGATGTCTCCGTAGTTGTTGGCAACGATGACATAATCGAGTTCCTCCTTGTCGATCCCGGCTTCTTCCAATGCTTTTTTTGCCGCAATCGCCGCCAAATCAGAAGTGTACATACGGTCGTCCGCATATCTTCTTTCCTCTATTTCTGTGATTTCCTGAAATTTCGCGATGGTCTCTTCAATCGGTTTTTCGATTTTCTGGCCGTCTACTCCGAAGAAATCATAATCCAGAAAAAAATCGTTCTTTATGATCCTTTCGGGTAAAAAATGACCTGAGCCGGTGATGATTGTATTCAACATTGGAAAATTGTTTAGAATGCAAATTTAATAAAATAATGGTGTGAATCGGTTTTAAATTGGAACTGACTTATTTCTCAAATAATTTGCGGGTGATAAAGTCTTTTTCATCATTTCTTCCGCGTGCCGGCGAATATTCCCTGCCGTAATAGATAATCTGAATGTGAAGTTTGTTCCAGACTTCGATCGGAAAAAGTTTCTTGGCGTCTTTTTCTGTCTGTTCGACAGATTTTCCGTTGCTCAGTTTCCAGAGTTTCATCAGCCGGTGAATGTGGGTATCGACCGGAAAAGCCGGATGACCAAATGCCTGTGACATCACCACCGAAGCAGTTTTGTGACCGACGCCGGGCAGTTCTTCGAGTTCTTCAAAAGTCTGAGGGACTTCGCCGTTGTATTTTTCAACCAGTATTTCTGACAGTCGTTTCAGATTTTTCGCCTTTGTATTTGAAAGTCCGATCTGACGGATGAGATGTTTGATTTCATGGACTTCGAGCAGACTCATCGCCTTTGCGTTGGATGCTCTTGCAAACAGCTCGGGTGTGATTTCATTTACCTTTTTGTCGGTGGTCTGAGCAGAAAGTACAACAGCTACCAACAGCGTATAAGGATCGTAATGATCGAGCGGAATGGCAGGTTTTGGATAGAGTTTTTCAAGTTCTTCCATCACGATTTTCGCTCTTTCTTTTTTGGTCATTTGATTAGATTTTTAATTGAATAAAAAACTGCCCTGCCATCAATAAATCCGATGGCAAGGCAGCTGTATCATTCAGAATTTTTAAGAATTCAGGATTTCATTTACATCTTCATATCCACCGGCGCAATAGAGTTCCTCAACGCCGTTTTCAATCAGAAAATTGAATGCCGAAGTCGCGCGGTTGCCGCCTCTGCAAAAAACCACGATCGGTTTTGGCATCTGTTTGATTTCATCCACACGATCCGGAATTTCGGTCAGCGGAATATTGATCGCTTTTTCTATTTTCCCGTCGATTTCCAATTCGTATGCTTCCCTGATATCGATAAAGGTCGCATTTGAATTCTTAACTGCATCTGCTGTAGTCATCTTGATAATTTTTCTTAGAAATAATTTTCTGAATAAACCCTGAACAATCATTTGTTACCAGATTCTGATTCTGTCCTCGGGCGCTTTGTACATTTTGTCACCCGGTTTGATGTCAAATGCTTCAAAGAAACCGTCCACATTGATGATCGGTCCGAATGCTCTGTAATAACCCGGCGAATGCGGATCTGTATTCACCTGATTTTTCAGTGCTTCATCGGTTGATTTGGTTCTCCAGATGGTTCCCCAAGAGATGAAGAATCTCTGTTCGGGTGTGAAACCGTCGATCAATCCCGGATTTCCGTGGTCTTTCAGATACATTTTCAATGCGTCAAAAGCAACGCTTACACCGCCGAGGTCACCGATATTTTCACCCAGTGTGAATTTACCGTTTACAAACGAACCTTTCACCGGTTCATATTTGCTGTACTGATCAGCCAGTGCCTGACCTGCCGCTTTGAATTTTTCTTCGTCTTCTTTTGTCCACCAGTTTTTCAGATTTCCGTCTCCGTCATACAAAGCACCCGAATCGTCAAAACTGTGTGAGATCTCATGTCCGATCACAGCGCCCATGCCGCCGAAATTCACGGCTGCATCTGCTCTGTAATCATAGAACGGATATTGAAGAATGGCAGCCGGAAATACGATTTCGTTGTTTGAAGAATTGAAATATGCATTCACGGTCTGAGGATTCATTCCCCATTCTGAACGGTCAACCGGTTTTCCGATTTTGTCAAAATTGTAATTGTATCTCCACAGTTTCAGATTCATCACATTTTTAAACAAAGCCTGGTCTTCGTTGTGCGAATAAATTTCAAGATTTGAATAATCTCTCCATTTGTCGGGATAACCGATTTTTACAGTGAATTTGCTCAGTTTTTCCAATGCTTTCACCTTGGTCTCGGGCGACATCCATTCCAGATTGTTGATGTGAACCTTGAATGATTTGAACAGATAATCGACCATTTCAACTGCACTTGCTTTTGCTTCGGGCGGAAAATTATCTTTTACATAAATCTTACCCAAAAGCTCTCCTGCAGAACCGTTTACAAATTCAAGCCCTCTTTTGTCGAGCGATCTTTGTTCCAGCTGACCTCTCAGCTGTTTGCTGTAAAATTCAAAACTGAGTTCGTCCAGCTCTTTGGTCAGATAACCGCTTGCGCCGTCAATCAGATGGAATTTCAGATATTCTTTGATCACCGGAAGATTTTCCATATTGATCAATTTGTCCATATTCTTGTACAGATTGATTTCACTGATGATGACTGAATCTGTTTTCACATTCAGATCGCCCAGGAATTTCTTGAAATCAACATTTTTTGAAAGCTGACTCAAATCGTTTACAGCGTAAGGATTATATCTTTTTCTGCTGTCTCTCTGTTCTTCCACAGTCCACATATTGGATGCAATCTGTCTTTCAAAATCAAGAATTTTCGGACCTTTCAGATCTCTGGTCTTTTCGCCTGTGAATCTGTAAATTTTATCGATATAATTTGAATAGAGTTCGAGTTTGTCTCTGTTCTCCTGATTTTCTTTCTGGTAATAATTTCTTCCCATACCCAGATTCATTCCGCCGAGATAAATCGTATTTTCGGCGCTGTTCTTCATATGTGAACGAACATAAAATCCGTAAAGCGAATTGAATCCGAGCGGAGTTACTTCGGTCAGATAATCCTGAAGATCTTTCAGGTTTTTGATTTTGTCTATTTTGTCCAGATAAGGCTGAATCGGTGCCAGACCCACTTTGTTTCTTGCGTCAAAATCGATATAGGATTCGTACAGATCTGCAATTTTCTGTTCGTCGCTTCCCTTCTGGAAATTTTTTCCAAGCAAACCTTTCAGTATCGCCAGAGTCGTCTGGTCTGTATTTTCTCTCAATTCGTCAAAACTTCCCCATCGTGATCGGTCTGCCGGAATTTTTGCGGTTTTCATCCAGTTGCCGTTGACGAAATTGTAAAAATCGTCCTGCGGTCTTATGCCGGTATCCATATTTTCTAAATTAATGGCATGAAATTTATCCTGACTCATACCATTTACAGTCAATAATGCAATACCCATGATTAATAATTTTTTCATTTAATTGGATTTGTTGTATCGGTTATTTGATAAGATTAAGGATACAAATTTAGCAAAATAGTTCATTGATTGATGATATGAATAGCGGCAAAAGACAGAAATCGGTAATTGAAGCCGGTTTTTCCAATTCTGATCCTTGAATTTTATCATTGAATTAAAGCCTGTTTTTTTTGTCAGCCGATTTTGGTTTAAATCTTATCTTTGTACTACTTTTTTTAAGAGAGAATTATGTCAAAAAAAATAATGGTCACCGGAGCACTCGGTCAAATCGGCTCTGAACTCGTGGCATCGCTGAGAAAAATTTACGGAAATCATAATGTGCTTTCAACCGACCTGAAAGAGACCACAGAGACGACTGATGAATATTACGAAAAGCTGGATGTAAACGATACTGAAAGAATTTCGGAACTGGTTCAAAAACATCAGATCGACACCGTTTACCATCTGGCAGCGATGCTTTCTGCGACTGCCGAAAAAATCCCGATGAAAGCCTGGGATTTGAATATGAATTCTCTTTTGCATTTTCTGGAACTGGCACGCGAAAAAAAGATTTTGCAATTGTACTGGCCGAGCAGTATTGCAATTTTTGGAGCCGACACGCCAAAAAATAATACAGAACAAAATGCGCTTGCCATACCGACTACCGTTTACGGAATTTCAAAAAGAGCCGGTGAATTTTGGTGCAATTATTACCACAAAAGATACGGAGTCGATGTCAGAAGCATCCGTTATCCGGGACTGATCAGTTGGAAAACTATGCCGGGCGGAGGAACGACCGATTATGCAGTCGATATTTTTTATCAGGCACTGGAGACCGAAAAATATGAATGTTTTCTTTCAGAAGAAACCGCATTGCCAATGATGTATATGGACGACGCAATCCGTGCGACCATCGAGCTGATGCAGGCTGATGCCGAAAAATTGAGCATCAGAACTTCATACAATCTGAATGCATTGAGTTTTTCACCCAAACAGCTGACTGAAGCGATCCGGAAATACCTGCCCGATTTTGAAATCAGTTACAAACCCGATTTCAGACAGGCGATTGCGGATACCTGGCCGGCGAGCATCGATGATTCGATTGCTCAAAAAGACTGGAACTGGAAACCCGAATTCGATCTGGATGCAATGTGCCGCGCAATGCTCGAAAATCTAAAAATTAAATTGGGGGTTGAAAGCTGATCAGTTCAAAAGTTCACCTTCTTCATTCAGTTTCATGCCGGAATTTTCATAAAGTTTTCTCATCTCACCGATCGGACCGCCGTGTTTTTGTTCGATGTACCAGAAGATATGAAGTCTTTTGTAACCCAATGATTTCAAATAAGGAATCAGCGTTTTTGAATGTTCTTTCCAAAGCTCGATGACCAGCAGCGGTTTGTGTTGGGTCAGAAAATTTCGCATTCCGTTGATCGCTCTTTCTTCATTTCCTTCAATGTCCATTTTGACCATACAGAAATCTTCAAATTCAGTATCCTTCATAAAATCATCAAAACGAACTATCCGAATTTGAGTTTCCGAACCTTGATTTGTATTCATCACAGAAGCTTCACCCATTTCGCGCGGGTCAAAATAAATCGTCTGAGTCCGGTTTTCTTCACTCAGACCAAGATTGTAAACGATTGCGTTTTTCTGACAGTCGTTGAATTCAAGATTTCTGATCAGACTGTTGTAATTGGACTCCATCGGTTCAAAAGTGATTGTTTTCCATCCGCTTTTTGCCATCAGCACCGTAAAACGGCCGATGTGACCGCCGATGTCGATAAAATTTCCTTTTTGATTTTTAATGATTTCAGTCAGAAAGTAAGTCAGATCGGGTTCATAAGATTCAAGACAGGCCCAAAAGTCGATGGTATCGGGTCGGGTGATCAGTGTGATGTTCTGTAATTTGAATTTTGATTCCGGAAAACTGACCTTTTTTTGAATTCCGACGGTTTTGTAGAAATAATGGAGGATGACCAGAAAGCTGAATTTGAGTTTATCGGACGGTTTTCCGACAAATTGATTTCGGATGCTTCTTAGCGCAGCTCTGAAAATTCTAATCTTTTTTTTCACCCGAAAATTGATTATAAGTCGGTTCAAAAATAAGAAATAATTCATAACTTTTTTTCATATCATCCGGAAACGATTCAAATCAAAGTTCAATCAAAAAAGGTCAAAAAAAAGCCCGAAAAATTCAGGGCTTTGATCAGTGAATGTGTTATTGTTTATTCTGCTTTTTTAAATTTCGCCAAAGGTGTCATTCTTGCTTTGTTGAGTGTCAAGACTCCGTCACCGACCGAGATGTTGTCTGCTTCATTCAAAGCTTTTTTCAGCTGATCTTCTGCATCGGAATCAGGGCATGCCATCAGAGTGGAAATTCCGTCACCGACAGTCAGTTTGAAACTGGTTTCGATCACATAAGGCATGGTCATCGTGTTGCAGTTTGCTTTTGCTTTCAGCTCTCCTTTTTCAGAATTGAAAATCAGATAATAATTTTCAGGATTTCCGTTGATTGGTTTTCCGTACAATTCAGTTATTTCCCATCTGATGTCTTCAGCTTCAGGATTTCCGGTTTTGTTCAGTACATAATGATTGGCAAGACTGCCTTCAATGGTTTTTCTTTCGGTGTCCAAATGTCTCACTTTGTTTTCCTCAACTTTGAAATAAGGTGAACCTTCACCCGGTTTGAAACCGTCCAGCTCAATTGTATTTCCGTCTATCCAGCTGAATTTTCCGTTTTGAACTTGAACCTCAGGATCATCTTTTCCCAGATATTCTGATGTCAAAGTGTAATTTCCATCCTCACTGATTTTCAGTGTGGTCCTGATTCCTTCACAGTCCGCACAGGGTTCAACGCCGGTATAGCTTCCGGACCAGTCAAGCGAATTTTGTGAATTGTGTTCATCATTGAGTTGAAGATTTGGTTCATTTTCTACTGTTGATGAGATTGATTGCGGCGAGCAGCTCATTAAACTGAGGCCGGCAGCCAAAATCAGATTGAAAATTGTTGTTTTCATACAATACATTTTTTGGTTCTTATTTGATTGATTATTTTTCTTTTTACTGTTTAAAAAACTAAAAACCTCCCGAACTTTCCAATAACTGTGCCCAAATAAATTGCGGTCAATAAATTTATGAAAAATTGATACTATTCAGGTTTAAGTTACTGTTATTCCTTATTTTTCAGTTTCAAAATTGCTAACTTTGGGCAAAGTTTCGGATGGATACAGAACTTCAAATTTTTTTGGCCGACCACTACAATTCGGAGGCTGCCGACTCGCTGATTCCGTTGGCACAGAGCGGTTCTTCAAGAAAATATTATCGTTTTGAATTTCAGAACAACTCACTGATTCTGACCCAAAGCGACAATATTGAGGAAAACAAAACCTTTGTTTATTTTACTTCTCATTTTTCAAAAATCACAGATCATCTGCCAAAAATCGATCAGGTTTCGGATGATTTCAGCATTTATACACAAACCGATCTGGGCAACCTGTCGCTGATGAACCTGATTGAAAATGACAGAGAAAAGTCAAAAGAAATTTTAATAAAATCAATCCGACAATTGGTGAGATTACAGGTTTGTGGTGACAAAGGGCTTGATTATTCAAAATGTTTCAGCTATCCCGAATTCAATTACCTGCTGGTTTTAAGAGATTTGTTTTCGTTTAAAAATTATTTTCTGAATCTGACAGAAATTGAATTCAATCACGGAAAACTGCTTCAGGATTTTGAGAAATTCGCTTATGATTTTGAGAAAATCCCAAACCGTTTTTTTGTATTTCGTGATTTTCAATCCAGAAATATAATGGTTCAAAACGATCAGCCTTATTTTATAGATTATCAGGGCGGACTGAAGGGACCGGTTCAGTATGATTTGGTTTCGCTGATCTGGCAGGCAAAGGCAAATCTTTCAAATGAATGGAAACAGGAATTTTATGATCTGTATTTGAATGAATTGAATCAAATCGGTCAAAATAATGTGGACAAATCCGAATTCCAAAAAGGCTATCAGCTCTGTCTGATTGAAAGACTGATTCAGGTGTTGGGAACTTATGGTTTCAGAGGAATTTATGAACGAAAACCCCATTTTTTGAAAAGCATTGAATTTGGTTTAAAAAATTTGAATGAGATCAAAAATCTTGATCAGATCAATCAATATTCCGAACTGAAATCTGTGATTGGAAAACTGGCCGAACCTGAATTTTTTATTGAATTGAAACAAAAAATTAATGGATAATAAGCTGAATATCAACATCAGAAGTTTTTCGTACAAAAACGGAATTCCCGCCGATCCTTCTGGCAACGGCGGCGGTTTTGTATTTGACTGTCGAGGCATACTGAATCCCGGAAGATTTGAAGGATACAAACGACTGACCGGAAGGGACGGGGAGGTGATTGAATTTCTGGAAAGTAAAACCAAAATTCACGAATTCCTGGATGCTGTTTATCGGCTTTTGGATCTGACGATTGAAGATTATCTGAACAGAGGATTTACAAATCTTGAAGTTAATTTTGGCTGTACCGGCGGTCAGCACAGATCGGTTTATTCGGCTGACCGGACTGCCGAACATCTGACAGGAAAGTTTTCGGGAATAAATATTACGGTTGAGCACGTAGTTCAGGACGGAAAGAATTGGAAAAATTGAATTTGCCCGGATGTGGGGTGTTGGGCGTGGGGTGTTGGATGGATACTAAAAAAATTAGATATGAGTTTTAAATTTGAAAAATTGATTATCTGGCAGGAATCAATGAAGTTTGGAGAATTAGTATTTCAACTTTCCAAAAAGTTTTCTGAAACTAAAAAATTTAATTTAACCTCTCAGATTCAACGTGCCGCAGATTCAATTGCCCTAAATATCGCAGAAGGTTCTATACTTCAGTCAAAATTGGAATTTCAAAGATTCTTGGGTTATTCCATCAGATCAACAGCAGAAGTTGTAACTTGCCTGTACAAGGCTAAGGAAAGAAATTATATCGATGAAACTGAGTTTAAATCAGTTTATGAATTTTCATATAAATTGATGAATACGATTATTTCATTCAGAAAAAAGGTCGAATAATGATGAACATCAAATTCACCCAACATCCCACGCCCAACATCCAACAAAATCAAACTCATGAACAGATCACAACTAATCACCGCCGGCCTCCCAAAAGCAATGATCTTCGCTGCCGGAATGGGAACTCGGCTGAAACCTTTTACCGACCATCATCCCAAGGCGCTTGCAGAAGTGAACGGAAAGACGCTTTTGCAACGAAATATTGAGTATCTGAAAACAATCGGAGTAACCGAACTGACGATCAATGTTCATCATTTTGCAGATCAGATCATCGATTTTTTAAAACAAAACAGCAATTTTGGTATCCATATTCAGATTTCGGATGAAACCGCAGAACTGCTCGAAACCGGCGGCGGTCTGGTCAAAGCAAAAGAGCTGATCGGCGACCAGTCTTTTCTGGTGATGAATGTGGACATACTTACCGATCTGAATCTCGAAGATCTGATTCAGTTTCATTATCAGTATCAGCCATTGGTCACACTTGCGGTTTCTGACCGAGACAGTAGCCGGAAACTGCTGTTCAAAAAAAACAGACAGCTTGCCGGATGGAAGAACCTCAATACGGGAGAGGAAATTCTGACCACAGACGAACCGTTGAAAGAGATGGCATTCAGCGGTATCCACATCATCAATCCGAGGATTTTTGAGATGATGCCTTCGTCCGGAAAATTTTCGATCATGAAAACCTATATGGAACTGATGAAAACCGAAGAAATACTCGGTTTTGACCACAGCGGCAGTCATCTGATCGATGTCGGAAAGCCCGAAAGCATAACCGAAGCCGAAAAGATTTTCAAATAACCTCTATTTATTTTCAGACTGCCATCCGATTGCTGACAATGCTTAACTTTGTCAGATGATTTCAAAGGATCAGATTTTCAATATCCGAAACCGTCGTGAATTTGGAGAAGCCGCAATGGAAGTCTTCAATTTTCAGGCAAAAAACAATCCGGCGTATGCTGAATTTATCGGTTATCTTGGAGTTGATCCCAATCAAATCAAATCAATTGAAAATATTCCTTTTTTACCGATCCGATTTTTTAAAAGCCATCGGGTGATTACAGGAAACCAGAAGGTTGAAAAAACCTTCACCAGT
>JRYL01003091.1_pt1 | contig 24383 bp, 25 predicted proteins | sample 235391 | NCBI WGS metagenome assembly JRYL01 (sample SAMN03074223, study PRJNA261481) | activated sludge metagenome | biome: Wastewater Treatment Plant; feature: Wastewater; material: Activated sludge; isolation source: activated biomass of a wastewater treatment plant treating wastewater from... ...
AGCATCACCGGCGGCTTCGAGGGGGTGCCCGACGAGCACGCCCAGCGCGGCCACAAGAACGGCTGGCGCCACGCCGGCCTGCCGTGGCGGCAGAACTGACGGCGCGGTTTTCAAGCCTTTTTGGCCCCCAGCGCTTGCTGGACGGGCGCAGGCAGCTATCAAAAACGTAGTTCAGACGGCCTCTGCCCAACGGGGGATGGCGCTGCGCGCGCGTCGCCGCTAGGCTGTGGGCTTCTGCCCAGGAGGCGCCGCCATGCCACCCGACCTGTTTCCGCCCGAGGCGTTGCTGCGCGACAGCGCGCCGCCGCTGTCCGACTACGGCTGGCGCCTGCTGGCCGAGGGCGACTCGTGGTTCAGCATCACCGCCACCGGCCGCTACAGCCCCAACCTGCTGGCCGAGTTGCGCCTGCCGCGCTCGGCCGCCATCGTCAACTGCGCCGCGCCGGGCCACACGCTGCAGCGTATGGTGGACCGCCGCGCCGACGGCCACTGCGAGCGCCTGCTGCACCACCGCCGCCTGGCCCGCTACTGGGACGCCGTGCTGTTGTCGGCCGGCGGCAACGACCTGATCGTCGCCGCCGCCACGCCATTGGCCGATGACGCCGGCGTGCCGACGCCCGAGGCGCAGCGCCTGCTGCGCACGTTCGAGGAAGTGGGCCACGCCAGCGCTGCTGCCGACTGGATCAGCGAGCCCGGCTGGGCGCGGCTGGCCGACCACCTGCGCGCCAACCTGGCCGCCTTCGTCGCCTGGCGCGACCAGGGGCCGAGCGCCGGGCGCCCACTGCTGCTGCACACCTACGCCACGCCGGTGGCGCGCCCGTCCGGCGCCGGGCTGGCGCTGCAGGGCTGGCTGTACCCGGTGCTGCTGCGCTACGGTGTGCCGGCGGCCTGGCAACAGGCGTTGACCGAGCTGCTGTTCGAGCGCCTGCGCCGCCTGCTGATGGGCTTTGACCAAGCCAGCGGCGGGCCCGACGCCACGCCCGGCGTGCACGTGTTCGACTCGGCCGGCCAGGTGGCGCTGCTGCCGGCCTCGCCCGACGACGCGGGGCCGTCGGGCGACTGGATCAACGAGATCCACCTGAACGCCAGCGGCTACCGTAAGCTGGGCCGCGCCTTTGGCGCCTGGATCGGCGCGGTGATGGCGCGCTACCCCTGAAGCGGCGGCTGCACCGCCAGCCAGTCGCCGATCGCCTGCTCGTACGCCGTCGCTAGCCGCAGCACGCCCGCGTCGTCCTGCGGCTTGCCGATCAGCTGCAGGCCCATCGGCAGGCCCGCGGCGTTGAAGCCCGTCGGCACGCTGATGCAGGGCAGGCCGGCGAAGGTGGCGTAGATCACCACCTCCATCCAGCGGTGGTAGGTGTCCATGGCGCGCCCCGCGATCTGCCGTGGCCAGCGTTCGCCGATGTCGAACGGCCACACTTGGGCCGCGGGCAGGGCCAGGAAGTCGTGCTGCTCGAACAACTTCAGCATGCTCTGGTGGAACTGCGTGCGCGCCACGCTGGCGGCCAGGAACTGGTTGGCCGTGCAGCGCTGCGCCTGGTCGAACTCCCACACCGCCTCGGGCTTGATGCGCGGGCGGTTGGCCGCCTGCAGAAAGAAGGGCGCGATGCGCGAGGCCACCAGCACGCGGCGCCAGATCAGCCAGGCGTCCCACACGCGGGCGGGCGGCATGTCCAGCCGCGCGGGCGCGACAGCGCAGCCCAGGCCTTCGAGCCGCTGCAGGCCCTGCGTGCAGGCGTCCAGAATGCCGGGCTCCATGGCCAGGTAACCGTCCAGATCGCCCAGCCAGCCGATGCGCTGGGATTTCAGGTCGAATCGGCCTTCAGCGACCGCCCAATCAGCGCTGGCAGCTATAGAAAGCGGAGTATCCGGCGACCAGCCGGCCTGTGTCTGCAGCAGGCGCGCCACGTCGCGCACACTGCGGCCCATGGGGCCTTCGGTGACCAGCTGGTTGATCCACACGTCCACCGCCGGCCACAGCGGCACGCGGCCCTGGCTGGGGCGCATGCCGAAGCCGTTGTTCCAAGCCGCCGGGTTGCGCAGGCTTCCCATGAAGTCGGAGCCATCGGCCACCGGCAGCAGGCGCAGCGCCAGCGCCACCGCCGCGCCGCCGCTGGAGCCACCGGCCGATTTGGCCGGGTCGTAGGCGTTGCGTGTGGCGCCGAACACCTCGTTGAAGGTGTGCGAGCCGAGGCCGAACTCGGGCACGTTGGTCTTGCCGATCACGATGGCGCCGGCGGCCTTCATGCGCGCCGTCATCAGCCCGTCCTCCTTGGCAATGAAGTCGGTCATCAGCGGCGAGCCCAGCGTGGTGGGCAGGCCTTCGGCGTGCGCCAGGTCCTTGATGGCCTGCGGCAGGCCGTGCATCCAGCCGCGCGATCCTTGGCCCGATTTGCCGCGCGCCAGCTCGGCATCGCAGGCCTCGGCCTCGGCCAGCAGTTCATCGTCGGGCCGCAGGCTGACGAGGGCGTTGTACGTGGGGTTGAGCCGGTGGATGCGCGCCAAGTTGGCCTGCATCACCTCGCGGCACGAGATGCGCCGCGCATGGATGGCGTCGGAAAGCGCGCAGGCGTCGAGCGCGGTGATGTCGTCGGGGGCGAGGGCGGTCATGCGCCGCACTCTACGCCGCCCCACGCTGGCGCCGCAAACGACAAAGGCACCGGAAAGTGCCTTGTTTGCTCATGAAATCGGGCTGCAGCGCTTGCGGGGCAAGCGCGGGCAGCTATCGAAATCAGAGGGCCGGAATGCGCAGCTTCTGACCGGGGTAGATCTTGTTCGGGTCCGACAGCATCGGCTTGTTGGCCTCGAAGATCACGTTGTACTTGTTGGCATCGCCGTAGTACTTCTTGGAGATGGCGCTCAGCGTGTCGCCGCTCACCACGTCGTGGAACTGCGATGCCGTACCCGCGGGGTACTGCAGGTTGTTGTCCACGTCGGACACGCTGGCCACGTTGCCGGCGGCCAGGCCGGCCTTCTCGGCGGCTTCCTCGCTGGGGGCGTTGCCGCTCAGCGTGACGCGGCCGGTGGCACCGTCGAAGGTCACGCCCAGGCCCGACAGGCCCAGGTTCTGCTTCTCGATGTAGGTCTTGATGGCGTCACCGGCCTTCTGGTTCAGCTCGGCGATATTGGGTGCGCTGGCAGCCGCTGCCTGCTCGACTTCCTTGCCGCCGAACAGCTTTTCACCGGCTTCCTTGATGAAACTGAACAATCCCATTGCTTTCTCCTTGGTTGGTGGTCAGGTAATCACGGACTGTACCCGCAACGCATGACGTCGCCAGGACGACGCCCCCGAATCGGGTGTAGGACAAAACCGCTTATATTGCGCCTCATGACGTTTCTGGCCCTCGACGTCGGCAACACGCGCCTGAAGTGGACGTTGTACGACCAACCCGCCGCCGGCGCGCGCATGCTGGCGCAGGGCGCCGAGTTCCTGGAGCAGATCGACCGCCTGGGCGATGGCGTGTGGTCGCAGATACCCGAGCCCACGCGCATGCTCGGCTGCATCGTGGCCGGCCAGGCCGTGAAGCACCGCGTGCAGGAGCAGATGGAGCTGTGGAACGTGGAGCCGCGCTGGGTGGTGGCCGCCGAGGCCGAGGCGGGCCTGACCAACGGCTACGACTTTCCGCCCCGCCTGGGCGCCGACCGCTGGGTGGCCATGATCGGCGCGCGCCACCACATGCTGCGGCGCGGGCCGGCGCGGCCCATCATCCTGGTGATGGTGGGCACGGCGGTGACGGTGGAGGCCATCGACCAGCACGGGCGCTTTCTGGGCGGGCTGATCCTGCCCGGCCACGGCATCATGCTGCGCGCGCTCGAATCGGGCACCGCCGGGCTGCACGTGCCCACCGGTGACGTGGTGGAATTTCCCACCAACACCAGCGATGCGCTGACCAGCGGCGGCACCTTCGCCATCGCCGGCGCCTGCGAGCGCATGTACCAGAACCTGTTCCGCCACTGCGACATGCAGCCGCTGTGCCTGATGACGGGCGGCGCCGGCTGGAAGATGCTGCCGTCGATGACGCGGCCCTACGAGCTGGTGGAAAGCCTGATCTTCGACGGTCTGCTGGTCATCGCGCAAGGGCGCGAGGCGCTGAACGGCGCGTTCTGATACCAGTTTGAAGGGGAGTATCGGTCACCAGCGCCCAACTGGCGGGCGCTGGCGGCGGGGTATGTTGGGAGTATATGATGCCGATGCGCTGTCAGTCGTCATCGTCGTCGTCATCACGTGACCTGCGCCCCCGGCGGTCGTCGTCATCGTCATCATCATCGTCGTCCCGGTCGGCACGATGGCCGCGCCGGCCGCGGCGGTCGTCGTCGTCGTCGTCATCGTCCCGGTCGGCGCGACCGCCACGGCGGCCGCGGCGGTCATCCTCACCGCGGTCGTCGCCGCGGACGATGCGCCGCTCGCCCATCACGGTCAGCAGGTAGGGGGCCAGCGCGCCGGGCGCCAGGCCATCGGCCACGGCCGGCGTCAGCGGGTGCGGTGTGTGGGCCTGTGCGGCGGCGCCCAGCGTCAGGCTGGCGGCGGCGAGGGCCAGGGCGGTCAGGGTGCGGGTCATGGGCGGTCCTTTCGGTGTGGTGCGGCGGGCTTGCCTGCACCGACAACGCCCCAGGGTGCCGCCTTATTCCCGCCCCGCGCCAGCGGCCTGGTGACAGGATGTGTGCGCTGCCCGGCTCAGGCCGGCGAGCCGGCGCCTTGCGCCAGCCCATCCACGGCCTGGAACAGCGCCTGCCGCGCCTGGCTGACGATCTGCCCCTTCCAGGCATCGGTGTCGGTGTAGAAGGCGCGCAGCAGCCGCGCCTTGATCTGCGCCGCCAGTTCGGCCGGCGCCCCGGGGTGCAGCGCCAGCCAGTGGTCGCCGCGCAGGGCGTCGATGATTTCGGGGATGGGCTCGGTGCCGTATTCCAGCGCGATGCCGGTGAACTGGGCCTGCGGCGCGGCGTCGTAGATGGCGTTCCACATCAGGCCCGTGAGCAGCGCGCTGGTCGATGAGCCGTCGTAGATCGAGGTGACCTCGTCGCCCCACCAGCGGCGCGCGCGGACCACGGCGGCGGCATCGTCGCGGCCGGCGTAAATGCGCTCGCCCACGCCGCTGGGGCCCAGGCCGGTGTGCAGGTCGATCCAGGCCACCTGCTGCGCCCGGCCGGCGTGCTGCGCCAGCACGGCGCGCAGCGTGCGGTGGCTCCAGGTGGGTGCCTGGCCGCCGAAGAACAGACCGTCGGCAAACTCATACTGCCCGCCCGAGACGGCGGCCTGCCACAGCGGCAGCCCCTCGCGTTCGATGAGGGTTTGCACGGCGGCCTGGTTGGCGGCGTCGGGCGGCCAGGCGGCGGGCAGCAGCAGCTCGTGCACGCGGCGGTAGCCTTCGTTGACGGGCAGCGGCTGGCTGAAGTCGGGGAAGTTGCGGTTCAGGTCGACGTTCTCGTGCGTCACGCGGCGCAGGTGCGAGAAGCCGTAGGGGTTCAGCGCGTGGATGTAGAGCACGGCCACGCCGGCATCGCGCGCCCTGGCACGCCATTCGGCGTCGTGCAACGCGAACACCTGCACACCACTGCCGCAGTAGCCCTCGACGCCGTGGCAGGCGCTGCTCACGATGAGCAGGCGCTCACTCTGCTCGGGGCCGTCGAGCGCCGTGTCCATTGCCAGCACCTCGCCGTCGCGGCCGGGCAGAGGGTGGTTGTGCGATGCGATGCGCGTGCCGGCGGTGGCGGCGGCCTCCAGGAACTTGACGCGGGCCTGCGCGTAGCGGGCGGAGAAGGCCTGGGGGATCGGGATCATGGCGCTGCGCTCACTTTGAAATTGATAGTGGCTTGCGCCCGTCCTGTATGGATTTCAAGCGGAAAATGCCTGAAACCTTTGTCTATCAAGCGCAAGCAGCTATGGTTTTTGGGGTTTCCGTGGGAGCGGGCAGAAGCGCGTCAGCCCTTGACCGGCATCGGCCGGTCGGCCGGTGGTTCATGCGCCAGCCATTCCTCGGCCAGGCGCACCCAGTAGGTGCCGCCCAGCGGAATCAGCTCGTCGTTGAAGTCGTAGTGCGGGTTGTGCAGCGTGCAGGGGCCGGCGTCGTGGCCGCCGCCTTCGTAGGTGGCGCGGTGCGCGCCGTCGCCGTTGGCGATGAAGCAGTAGGCGCCGGGCTTTTCCAGCAGCATGTACGAGAAGTCCTCGGCGCCCAGTGTCGGCTCCTGCGGCAGGGCGTTGCCTTCGCCGACGATGCCGGCCATCACCTGGCGGCAGAACTCGGCCTCGTAGGCGGTGTTGATGGTCGGCGGGTAGTTGCGCGTGAACTCGAACGTGCACTGGGCGCCGAAGGCCGCGCTGACGCCTTCGGCGATTTCCTGCATGCGGCGCTCGACCAGGTCCAGCGTCTCGAAGCTGAAGCAGCGCACCGTGCCCTGGATCTCGCAGGCGTCGGGAATCACGTTGGTGGCCTCGCCGGCGTGGATCATGGTGGCCGAGATCACGGCCGATTCGATCGGCTTCTTGTTGCGCGTCAGGATGGTCTGGAACCCCAGCACCACCTGGCAGGCGACCGGCACCGGGTCGATGCCGGTGTGCGGCAGCGCGGCGTGGCCGCCCTTGCCGGTGATGACGATGCGGAACTCGTTGCTCGACGCCATCACCGGCCCGGGCGAGACGGCGAACCTGCCGACCGCCATGCCGGGCCAGTTGTGCATGCCGAACACTGCCTCCATCGGGAACTGCTCGAACAGGCCGTCCTTGATCATCTCGCGCGCGCCGCCGCCGCCTTCCTCGGCCGGCTGGAAGATCAGGTACACGGTGCCGTCGAAGTCGCGGCTGGCGGCCAGGTGCTGCGCCGCCGCCAGCAGCATCGCGGTGTGGCCGTCGTGGCCGCAGGCGTGCATCTTGCCGTGGTACTTGCTGGCGTGCGTGAAGGTGTTGAACTCGGTCATCGGCAGCGCGTCCATGTCGGCGCGCAGGCCGATGGCCCGGCCCGACTTGCCACCGTCGCGCCCGTGCACGACGCCGACAACGCCGGTGGTGCCCAGGCCGCGGTGCACCGGAATGCCCCACGCGGTCAGCCTTTCAGCCACGAGATCGGCGGTGCGCATTTCCTCGAAGCACAGCTCGGGATGCGCGTGGATGTCGCGCCGCAGCGCGGTGATGGCAGCGGCCTGCGCCAGGATGGGTTCGATCAGGTTCATGCGCGCAGTCTAGCGCCAGCGGCGCCGATTCGTGGCAGCTGCGGCCACCGAAATCCGCGGGTGTTGGCGGGCTCGAACACCGTGCAGCCGGTGCGTGCCCGCGCCGCCGGCGCGGCGCCCGGGATCGCCGGTATCCTGTGGTCCGCGGCGCGCCATGGAACCGGCGCGGCGCCCGCGTGATCGCATTGCACAACCCATGCCCGGATCGATCTGCCGACGTTTTCCTGCACGCGCGATGCGGCTGCTGGCCGCCGCCGTCAGCCTGGCCGCGCTGGCCTCGTGCAGCTCGGCCGGCTATTACTGGCAATCGGTGCACGGCCACCTGTCGCTGATGAACGCGGCGCGGCCGATCGAGGAACTGCTGGCCGATCCGGCACTGGCCGCCGACCTGAGACCCAAGCTGGAGCAGGCGCGCCGCATCCGCGCTTTCGCGGTCAGCGAGCTGGCGCTGCCCGACAACGCCAGCTACCACCGCTACAGCGACCTGAAGCGCCGCGCGGCGGTCTGGAACGTGGCGGCGGCGCCGCCGGATTCGCTGACGCTCAAGCGCTGGTGCTTCCCGGTGGTCGGCTGCGTCGGCTACCGCGGCTACTACGACGAGGCCGAGGCGCGCGCACTGGCGGCGCAACTGGAGCGCGACGAAGGCCTGGAGGTGCGCGTGTACGGCATACCGGCGTACTCGACCCTGGGCTGGCTGAACTGGGCCGGCGGCGATCCGCTGCTGTCGACCTTCATCCGCTACCCCGAAGGCGAGCTGGCGCGCATGATCTTCCACGAGCTGTCGCACCAGGTGGTGTACGTCCATGACGACACCATGTTCAACGAGTCCTACGCCACCGCGGTGGAGCGCCTGGGCGTGCAGCGCTGGCTGCAGGCGCAGGCCAGCGCGCAGGCGCGGCGCGAGTACGAGACCTTCGATGGCCGCCGCCGCGACTTCCGCCGCCTCAGCCGCGACACGCGCCGCGAGCTGACCGAGGTGTACGCGCGCAAGGACGAGTTGGCGCAGGATCCGGCGGCGCTGCCGGCGTTGAAGTCGGCCGCCATGGCGCGCTTTCGTCAGCGCTACGCCGAGCTGAAGGCCAAATGGGCGGCTGCCGGCACGCCGTTCGACGGCTTCGATCCGTGGGTGGCGGGCGCCAACAACGCCTTCTTCGGCATCCAGGCAGCGTATGACGAGCTGGTGCCGGGCTTCGAGGCGCTGTTCGCGCAGGTCGGTGCCGACTGGCCGCGCTTCCACGCCGCGGTGCGCGAGCTGTCGCGGCGGCCCAAGGCCGAGCGGCAGGCGCGGCTGCGGGCGCTGGGCGAAACCGCGACCGCTGGCGCGGCGGTTGGGGCTGGCACGGGCGGCTGAGCCGGCTCGGTCGCGCCGCGACGCTCAGCCCTGGCGCAGCTCCTCGATCAGATCGACGTACTGCTGCATCGCCTCGTCGGCCGAGGTGCCTTCGAGCTTCTTCCAGGCGTCCCACTTGGCGCGCGCCACGATGTCGGCGAAGCCCGGCTTGGCGTCCTCGTTGTCGCCTTCGGTGGCCTGCTTGTAGAGCGAGTAGATCTTCAGCAGCGTCACGTTGTCGGGGCGCTCGCTGAGCGTCTTGGAGTTGGCGACGGCTTGCTCGAAGCGGGCTTTCAGGTCGGACATGGCGGTTCCCTGGTTGCGTAGTGAAGCTGAAGCGCCGGCGCAATGGGGCCGGGCCGGCGCGGGGTGAAAGGCGATGGTACTGGAGCGGGTGACGCGGTTTTAGGCGAATCCTTCCAGAACCGTGCCCGCCGGCCTACAGCGCCAGGCTGGCGCGCGCCAGCTCGACCCACAGGCGTTCGGCGGCATCGCGCGGCTGGATCGCGGCGGCCTGCTCCTGCAGGCGCGTGGCTTCGCCCAGGCGGGCCTCGCCTTCCAGCATCAGCAGCGCGGCGGCGTGTTCCATCAGCACGGCGGCCGAGTCGGGCGCCAGCCGTTCGGCCTCGCGCAGGTGCCAGAGCGCGCGTTCGGCGCTGACGCCATAGCTCATGGCGCCGATCAGCGGGCCGACCTGCTCGATCACCTGGGCGTGAAAGCCGCCCAGCGCGGCGTGCGCGAATGCGTGCGCGGGCGCCAGCGCCAGCGTGGCTTCCAGCGCGCCGTGCAACCGGGTGCCGATGCCCTGGGCCAGCGCGCGCGCCATCCGCACGCCCTGTGCGTAGCGCGCCAGCGTGCGGCCGTGCCAGTACCAGGCGCTGGCCTGCTGCGGGTGCTCGCTGGCCTGGGCGCGCGCGCGGGCGGCGATCTGCCGGTAGAGCGCCAGGCGCACGGTCTCGCGCGGCTCCAGCAGCGTGGCATAGGCGCTGGCGGCGCGGTTGGCCACCGCCATGCCGGCCGCTCCGGCGCGCAGGCCGGCGGCCTCGGCTTGCTCGAACGCGCCCGAATGGAACAGCGCCCAGGCCGCCAGCACGTCCTCGCGGTCCGGCAATGGTTCGGCGTCGAGCGCATGCAGCCGCGGCCACTGGGTGCGCACCGCGTCGGTGTCGAAGCGATGCTCGACACGCCTGTCGGCGCGGTGCGGGCGGGGCAGCCGTTGAGGCATGGCAGGGGCGTGCGCGCCGGTCTCAGAGGGCAACCGGCTGGTAGGCCTCGATCAGCGCCAGCAGGTGCGAGCGCGGCTCGTGCTCGAGGTGCGGCGCCAGCAGCCCGAGCACGTGGTAGGCGCCGCGCAGCAGCGCATCCTCGGCGTTGTCGGGCTCCAGCGCGCGGCGCGGCTGCAGCACGTACTCGTAGCTGAGCCAGTAGGTCAGCAGCACCACCATGCAGGCGGCCACGGCGTCGCGCGCGCGCTCGTCGTCGGCCGAGGCCGGCTGGTCGGCGCGCAAGGTGTCGAGCAGCTGCCGCAGCGCGCCGCGCTTGCGCATCAGGATGGCGGGGAAATGCGTTTCCAGCCGCCGGTTGCGCGACAGCAGGTGGTTCAGGTCACGGTACAGGAAGCGGTACTGCCAGATCAGCTCGAACAGCGTGTGCAGGAAGAACCAGGCGTCCTCGACGTCGTGCACATCCTCGCTGGCGCCCAGCAGCTCGTAGAGGCTGCCCTCGTACTGGTCGAACAGCGTGTTGACCAGCTCGTCCTTGGACGGGTAGTGGTAGTACAGATTGCCCGGGCTGATGTTGAGGTCGGACGAGATCAGCGTGGTCGAGACGTTTGGCTCACCAAAGCGGTTGAACAGCTCGAGCGTGGTGACCAGAATGCGCTCGGCGGTGCGGCGGGGTGCTTTCTTGGTCATGGGGTTGATGCCGGCGCTCAGCGCGCCTCGTCTGGCTGGTTGTTCTGCATTTCAATGGCCTTGCGCGCCACCTGGTCCTGCATGTCGCCATTGGCATCCAGAGTGCGCCAGCGGGCCGGCATGTAGTCCAGCGACGGTGCCAGCCAGGCCTCGATGCTGGGTGGTGCGTCATCCGATGTCTGGTGCGCCAGATGGACTGCTTTCACAGATTTGCCTTCCAGTGCAGTCAGCGTTTCCTCGCCCAGTACTTTGAACGTCAGTTCGCGGATGCCGCCGGGCTCCATCACAGGTACAGTGAGCACCATGCCCGTTGCCAGATCCTTCCCATGGGCGGCCGCCAGTGCCGCCAATTGCACCATCAGGCTGAGGCTGTCCTGCGTGCCGGGCTTGAACTCCATCGGCAGGGCGTCGGCGGCGCCAGCGATTTGCCGGCTGGCATAGTCGAAGCGGAAGCTGTGACGCTCGTGATCCAGAATATCCGTGCTGACCACCGGCGCCATCCCGTGAGCGGTGACGATGCCATGACTGAAGCGGCGGCGATTGCCGGCCATCGTGCTCAGAAAGTCGGAATTCAGGCTGTAATGCCTGCCGTCATGATGCCAGTCGAGCGTGACGGGGATTTCGTTGTAAGGCGTGCCGTTGGCGCTGCCGGAAGTCGCGTAGCTGATGCGCACCGAGCGTGGTGGCAGTACGTGCTGGCCGGCATCGTGTTCCATCGCAGTGGCGACCACCGCATCCTCCGCCTCCGTGGTGTGCGTTTGCACGGATACTCGATAGCCCACCGGACCCGCCACGAACCCTTGGTGTATCTCGAACAGGGATGATTCGCCGCTGCCCTGGGGGCCATTGACGACTTGGGTGCTCGGCAGCTCGGGTGTCGGCGGCTCAACCTGCGCAGGCGCCTTCGGGCGCGGCTTCGGCTTGCGTCTAGGCTTGGGCTTGGGCTTGGGCGGGGGCAGCGTCTTGGGAGCTTCGGCGACCAGCGTGGGCACCGCCTCGGTCGGGCTGGGTTCAGCTTCCGCCGCGGGCTCGGTCGCCGGCGCGGCGGCAGGCGTGGACAGCGGGACGGCCCGCGTCATCATCACCGGCCCCTTGTTGCCGGTGGGCTGAACGAGCTTCCACTGCGGCAAGCCGATCAGCAGGACGAGGTGCAACCCCGTCACTGCCAGCGAGGTCCAGATCAGCGATCGTTGCTCTGCCCGCATCATGCGAAAGCGAAGGACGGCGCCCATCGGGCGTGGTGGACGAGAGGGTTCATGACCAGCGGGACAAGCCGCACAGCCGGATCGACCCGGGACGGCGGGGTGTTCACGGTGCCGGGCGTTTGCGCTGGGTGCGCCGGGCAGCGGGTGCGCCGGTATTCGATTCGGTCTTTGGCGTGGCCGACCCGTCCAGCGCTTGCTCCAGCCGCTCCACCCGGGCCATCAGATCGGCCCAGGCCTGTGGCGTTGGCATGCCCAGTGCGCCGAGCGCCTGTGCGACACGGCTCTCGAAGATGTGTTCCAGTCCGGGCCAGCGGCCAGCCGCGCGCGTCACGCCCTGGTTGAGCGTCTCCATGCGCTCGGTGAAGGCGTCCATGCGCTGCTGCGCCATGTCCTGGGCTGCGCGCTGCGCGGCAATGCCCTCCTTGACCAGGGCCTCGAAGGCCTTGCTGCCTTCCGCCTGTGCCTTGGCCAGCGCCCCCAGGCCGGCCAGCCAGATGTTGTTGGCGGCGGCCGGATCGGGCGCCGGATGCTCGGCTGGCGCGGACGGTTGCGGCTTGGACGCGGGCGCGGCCGTGGTGCGGGAAGGGCGGGGTTTGGTGGCCAAGATAAGCTCCGTTGGAATGCAGGGACGGCGCCATGAAGACGTGCCCAAACCGGTATTTTCGCTCGGACGCGCGGGCTGGGTGCCCGGATGTCGCAAAATCAACAGCTTTGTTCGAACGGGCCGGGGGACTTTTGTTCCCGCCCTTATCCGGCCTCGGAGGCGACCCAAGATGATTCTGATCACCGGCGGAGCCGGCTTCATCGGCAGCAATTTCGTGCTCGACTGGCTGGCGGCGGGCACCGAGCCGGTGCTCAACCTCGACAAGCTCACCTACGCCGGCAACCTGGCCAACCTGGCCTCGCTGCAAGGCGATGCGCGCCACACTTTCGTGCAGGGCGACATCGGCGACCGGGCGCTGATCGAGCGCCTGCTGGCCGAGCACCGCCCGCGCGCCATCGTCAACTTCGCCGCCGAAAGCCACGTCGACCGCTCCATCCACGGCGCCGAGGACTTCATCGCCACCAACATCGTCGGCACCTTCCGCCTGCTCGAAGCCGCGCGCGGCCACTGGAGCCAGCTGCCTTCTGATGAGAAGACCGCCTTCCGCTTCCTGCACGTCTCCACCGACGAGGTCTATGGCAGCCTGGCCCCGGATGCCCCGGCCTTCACCGAAGAGCACGTCTACGAGCCCAACAGCCCGTATTCGGCCAGCAAGGCCGCCAGCGACCACCTGGTGCGCGCCTGGCACCACACCTACGGCCTGCCGGTGCTCACCACCAACTGCTCCAACAACTACGGCCCGTATCACTTCCCCGAGAAGCTGATCCCGCTGATGATCGTCAACGCCCTGGCCGGCAAAGCCTTGCCCATCTACGGCGACGGCCGGCAGGTGCGCGACTGGCTCTACGTCAGCGACCACTGCAGCGCCATCCGCCGCGTGCTCGAAGCCGGCCGGCCGGGCGAGGTCTACAACATCGGCGGCTGGAACGAGAAGACCAACCTCGAGATCGTCCACACCCTGTGCGAGCTGCTCGACGAACTCCAGCCCTGTGCCAACGGCCAGAGCTACCGCAGCCAGATCACCCACGTCACCGACCGTCCCGGCCACGACCGGCGCTACGCCATCGACGCGCGCAAGATCGAGCGCGAACTCGGCTGGCGCCCGGCCGAGACCTTCGACACCGGCATCCGCAAGACCATCGAGTGGTACCTGGCCCATCCCGACTGGGTCGCCAGCGTGCAAAGCGGCGCCTACCGCGACTGGGTCGCTGCGCAATACGGCGCGGGCGCAGCGGAGCAGGGCGCGTGAGGATCCTGCTGCTGGGCAAGAACGGCCAGCTCGGCTGGGAGCTGCAGCGCAGCCTGGCGCCGCTGGGCGAGCTCGTTGCGCTCGATCGCCAGGGTGCGGACGGCCTGTGCGGCGACCTGGCCGATCTGCAAGGCCTCACCGCCACCGTGCGCCAGCTTCAACCCCAGCTCATCGTCAACGCCGCCGCCTACACCGCCGTCGACCAGGCCGAGCGCGAGCCCGAGCTGGCCCGTCGCATCAATGCCGAAGCCCCCGCCGGGCTGGCGCGCGAAGCCGCGGCCAGCGGCGCGCTCTTGGTGCACTACAGCACCGACTACGTGTTCGACGGCAGCGGCAGCACGCCCTGGCAGGAGGACGACGCCACCGGCCCCTTGAGCGTCTACGGCGCCACCAAGCTCGAAGGCGAGCAGGCCATCGTCCAGTCGGGCTGCAAGCATCTCATCCTGCGCACCAGCTGGGTCTACGCCGCGCGCGGCGGCAACTTCGCTCGCACCATGCTGCGCTTAGGCCAAGAGCGCGAGCGCCTCACGGTCATTGACGACCAGTGGGGCGCGCCCACCGGTGCCGAACTGATCGCCGACGTCACCGCGCACGCCATCGTGCAGACGCGTGCGCAGCCGGCCAAGGCCGGCACCTACCACCTGGCGCCGGCGGGCGAGACCAGCTGGTTCGGCTATGCCAGCCACGTGATCGCCCAGGCCCGCCAGGTGCTGCCCGCGGGCCGCATCAAGGCCACCGAGATCGCCCCCATCCCCAGCAGCGACTACCCCACGCCGGCGCGCCGGCCGCACAATTCGCGCCTGGACACCCGCAGATTGCAGGCCACCTTCGGCCTGCGCCTGCCACCCTGGCCGCAGGGCGTCGAGCGCATGCTGGCCGAAATCCTGTAGAACTGACCCAGACAACCCGATCCATGACCCCCCGCAAAGGCATCATCCTCGCCGGCGGCTCCGGCACCCGGCTGCACCCGGCCACGCTGGCCATGAGCAAGCAGCTGCTGCCGGTCTACGACAAGCCNNACGCCGCAGGACACGCCGCGCTTCGAGCAGCTGCTGGGCGACGGCAGCCAGTGGGGCATCAGCCTGAGCTACGCCGTGCAGCCCAGCCCCGACGGCCTGGCGCAGGCCTTCATCATCGGCGAGCGGTTCATCAACGGCGCCCCCAGCGCCCTGGTGCTGGGCGACAACATCTTCTACGGCCACGACTTCGAAGTGCTGCTGTCCAATGCCGACGCCCGCAGCCAAGGCGCCACCGTGTTCGCCTACCACGTGCAGGATCCCGAGCGCTACGGCGTGGTCGCCTTCGACCAGGCCGGCAAGGCCGTCAGCATCGAGGAGAAGCCGACCAACCCCAAGAGCAGCTACGCCGTCACCGGCCTGTACTTTTACGACCGCCAGGTGGTCGACATCGCCAAGGCGGTCAAGCCCAGCGCCCGCGGCGAGCTGGAGATCACCGCGGTCAACGACGCCTACCTGCAGCAAGGCCAGCTCAACGTGCAGATCATGCAGCGCGGCTACGCCTGGCTCGACACCGGCACCCACGACAGCCTGCTGGACGCCGGCCAGTTCATCGCCACGCTGGAGCGCAGGCAGGGGCTGAAGATCGCCTGCCCGGAGGAAGTGGCCTGGCGCAAGGGCTTCATCGACAGCGCGCAGCTGGAACAGCTGGCGCAGCCGCTGGCCAAGAGCGGCTATGGGGATTACCTGATGCGGCTGCTGATCCAGCAGGCGCCGCGGCGGGGCCGCATGTGATGGCGCCACCGCCCCTTGCCAACGTCCCGCTGTTCTCGGCCGAGGCGGCCGCGTTCGGGCTCGACCTGGGCCAGGTGCTGCACGAGGTGCTGGACAGCCAGCGCTACATCCTCGGCCCGCAGGTGCAGGCCTTCGAGCGTGCGTTTGCAGCCTACGTCGGCGTGGCGCATGCGGTGGGCGTGGCCAACGGCACCGATGCGCTGGAGCTGGCCTTGCGGGCGCTGGGCGTCGGGCCCGGCCAGCGCGTGGTGACGGTGGCCAATGCCGGCTTCTACGGTTCGACGGCGGTCCGGGCGGTCGGTGCCACGCCGCTGTACGTGGACGTGGACGAGGCCACGCTGACGCTGTCGCCCGCCGCGCTGCGGCAGGTGCTGGCCACGCAGGCGGTGGGCGCGGTCATCGTCACCCATTTGTATGGCCAGCTGGCCGACATGGCGGCCATCGCGGCGCTGTGCCAGCAGGCGGGCGTGGCGTTGATCGAGGATTGCGCGCAGGCGCACGGTGCCCGGCGCGATGGCCGCTGCGCCGGCGCCTGGGGTGAGATCGGCTGCTTCAGCTTCTACCCGACCAAGAATCTCGGCGCCCTGGGCGATGGCGGCGCCCTGGTGACCGACGATGCGGCGCTGGCCGAGCGCCTGCGCAGCCTGCGCCAGTACGGCTGGCGTGCCAAGTACGAGGTGGTGCTGCCGGACGGCTGCAACAGCCGGCTTGACGAGCTGCAGGCGGCGGTGCTGGGCGCCAAGCTGCCGCGTCTCGATGCCGCCAATGCCGAGCGCCGGGCCATTGCCGTGCGCTACCAGCGGGCCTTCGCCGATCTGCCGCTGCGCCTGCCGGCTTCGACCGGCGAAGACCACGTCATGCACCTCTATGTCGTGCGCACGGCGCGCCGCGCCGCCCTGCGGGCACACCTCGCGGCCGCCGGCGTGGCCACCGACATCCACTACCCGATCGCCGATCACCTGCAGCCGCTGCTGGTCGCTGAAGCTGAGCCACCCGCCTTGCCGGCGAGCGAGGCCGCCTGCGCCGAGGTGCTGACCCTGCCGTGCTTTCCCGGTCTGGGCGACGAGCAGGTGCAGCGCGTGATCGACGCCGTGCGCGGCTTCCACGAAGGTGGTGCATGAGGGACCTGAGCCTGATCATCCCGGTCTACCGCAACGAGGCCTCGCTGCCCGATCTGCTGGCCGCGCTGCGCGACCTCGACCGGCAGCTGGGCGATCGGCTCGAAGTGGTGTTCGTGGTCGACGGCAGTCCTGACCGCTGCTTCGAGATCCTGCGCGAGCGCCTGCCGGTACAGCCTTTTTCCGCCACCCTGGTGCTGCTGTCGCGCAACTTCGGCTCGTTTGCCGCCGTGCGAGCAGGGCTGGCGCAGGCGACCGGTCGTTTTTTCGCCGTCATGGCGGCAGACCTGCAGGAGCCGCCTGAACTGGTGGAACAGATGTTCGCTGCGCTGCAATCGCAGCCGGTCGACGTGGTGGTCGGCGTGCGCAGCGCGCGCGACGACCCGGCGCTGCAGCGCTGGCAGGCCAACCTGTTCTGGGCCGCCTACCGACGCTGGGTAGTGCCCGAGATGCCGCCCGGCGGTGTCGATGTGTTCGCCTGCAACCAGGCCTTCCGCGCTGCGCTGCTGGCCTTGGAAGAGCGCCGCAGTTCGCTAATCGCGCAGCTCTTCTGGCTCGGCTTCCGGCGCATCGAACTGCCCTACGAGCGGCGCGCACGCGCGCACGGCGAATCGGCCTGGACCTGGCGCAAGAAGCTGTCCTACCTGGCCGACAGCGTGTTCGCCTTCACCGACCTGCCGATCCGCGCGCTGCTGCTGGCCGGCAGCGCGGGCGTGCTGGTGGCCAGCGTGGTCGGTCTGCTGGCGGTGTTCGGGCGCCTGATGGGCTGGATCGTGGTGCCCGGCTACGCCATGACCATGGTGGCGATCCTGTTCTTCGGTGCGCTCAACCTGCTCAGTCTGGGGATCGTCGGCTCCTACGCCTGGCGCGCCTACGAGAACACCAAGCAGCGGCCGCAGGCGCTGGTGCTGTCAGTGCAGCGCTTTGTCGATCAGGGAGGGCGCAGCGATGACTGAGCCGCGGATTCATCCTTCGGCGGTGGTGCAGGGCCGGTTGCTGGGCAGCGACGTGCGCGTCGGCGCGCTGGCCTGCGTCGCGGCGGGCGCGATCGTCGAGGCCGGCGTGCAGGTGGGCGAGGGCGCGCTGATCGCGGCCGGCGTGCGCGTCGGCGCGCGCGCCCGGGTCGAGCCGGGCGCGGTGGTGACGCGCGACGTGCCGCCCAACGCCGTGGTGCAGGGTCATCCGGCGGTGATCGTCGGCTACGTCGATGCGCCTGCACCCTTGCCACAGCAGCATGCCGCCGCCGCGGCGCAGCCGGGCGTGCAGGCCAGCCGGGTGCGCGGGGTGCAGCTGCACACGCTGCGCGAGGTGCAGGACATGCGCGGTTTCCTGTGCGCCACCGAGGTCGGTCACGATCTGCCGTTCGTGCCGCAGCGCTGCTTCTGGGTTTACGCGGTGCCCAATCAGCAGCTGCGCGGCGAGCACGCGCACCGCCAGTGCGCCCAGTTCCTGGTGGCGGTGAAGGGGCAGCTGCGCGTGGTTGCCGACGACGGCGCGCAGCGTGAGGAGTTCTGGCTCGACCGGCCCAACCTCGGCCTCTACCTGCCGCCCATGACCTGGGGCATTCAGTACGGCTATTCCGAGGACGCAGTGCTGATGGTGCTGGCCTCCGATCCCTACGATCCGCAGGACTACATCCGCGACTACGAGGAGTTCATGCGTCACGTGCGGAGCGCCCATCAGCCGGCCAGGGAGCCCTCGGCGTGAGCCCGCAGTCGGTTCTGCCGCGCTACCTGATCGCCGGGGCGCTCAACACCTTGCTGAGCTATCTGCTCTATCTCGCCTTGCTGCCGGCCGCCGGTTACCGGGTTTCCTATGTGGTGTCTTTCCTGGCCGGCATTGCCGGATCCTTCGTGCTGTTGCGCTTCGCCGTGTTCAAGGCGCCGGGGCGGCGGCTGTCGGGCATCTACGTGACGGCCAGCCACCTGATCCAGCTGGGCCTGGGCCTGGCGATCGTGGAAGCCTGGGTGTCGCTCCTGCACGGGCCACCGGCACTGGCGGCGCTGGTGGCGATCGCGATCTGCGTCCCGCTGATGTTTCTCGCGCAGCGCTGGATCTTCATGTCCGGTCGCCAAAGGGGCAAGCCTTGAGCCGGCCGCCGGGACACGCGAGCTGGCAACGCCTGGTCCTGGCGCTGCCCGTGCTGATGCTGGCAGCCAACGCGCTGGCCTGGCTGCGCTTCGGCACCGATCTGCCCTTCTACGACGACTGGACCGCGTACGCGCGCGGCAACATCGAATCGCTGGAGTGGCGCCGGCTGTTCCGGGCCGAGAACAACACCATGGCGCCGCTCGGGCTGGCGCTCGATGCGCTGGCCCAGCGCTGGCTCGACGGCAATACCATCGCCTATCAGCTGCTTTCCATGCTCGTGGTGCTGGGCTCCTTGCTGTGGCTTCAATGGCGGCTGCTGAGCTGGGCGGTGAGCGACCCGTCGGTGCGCAGCGTGGCGTTCGCGTTCACCCTGCCGATGCTGCAGACGCACACCTACTGGGGCGCGCAGAACCTGGCCTATCACCAGGCGCTGCCGCTGGTGTTCCTGCTCACCGCCCTGCACATCATCCTGCTGGGCCGCTGGCGCGGGCTGATCGCCGGCACGCTGAGCTTCGTGCTCGCCCTGCTGGCCGGGCTCTCGTACATCTCGGGAGCGTTTGCAGGCCTGGCTGCCGGCGTCGGCCTGCTGCTGATGGCAGCGCGAGCTTCGCTGGATCCGCCATTGCGCCCGCGGCTGCGGCAGGGCGGTACCGGCCTGCTGATGGGCGGCCTGCTGACGGCTGCATTGCAGTTCTACGCGACCCGGGTGGCGCCGGACACCGATGGTTCGCGCCGCATTCCCCTGGCTTGGCCGCATGAATCTGATTTCTGGATCTACCTGATCGGCAAGGTGGGGCGCAGCTTCGGTCGTGGCTACGAGGCGGTCGGCGTCGAAATGGCCTTCGCATTCGCGCTCGGCACCCTGCTGCTGGCAATCGCCGTGGTGCTCGCGTTCGGCTGCTGGCGGCGTCGCGACCTGGCCACCGAGCGGATGACGGCGGTGTACCTGCCGCTGTTCCTGATCGTCACCACCTACCTGTCGCTGGTGTCGCTGGGCCGCGCCGGCTACCGCGATCCCGAGGTCCAGGGCATGGTGGCCGTTTTCCTGCATGCCTATCAGCGTTTCCATTTCTTCTGGGTGACCTTGCTGCTGCCGTGGCTGGTGGCGGGCCTGCCCTGGCTCTGGCACCGGTTTTCCCGCCCGTCCCGGTCGGCGCCGGGCAGCCGCGGCCCCTGGCTGCTCGGCGTCGCCGTCGCCGGCCTGCTGTTGGGCTTCACGCGCGAGCTGTTCGACGTGACCAGCTATTACCGCGACACCGGCCAGGCGCGCGCCGCCGATATCCGCTGCTTCAGCCGCCAGCTCGGAACCGGGGCGCCGATCCAGTGCCCGGGGTCCTCGACGATGGCCGACTGGACGCCCGCCTACCGCCATGCGCGCCAGCTCGGGGCGTCCTTCGTGCGCTACCTGCCGATCGTCGAGCACGAGCCACCCCGCCAATGGCTGCTCGACTGGCCGCAGGCGCCGGTCCGTGGCCAGCTCGATTGGCACCAGCTGGAACCGGTCGCCGGTGGCCCCGAGTATGCGGCGGGCGTGGATCCGCAGGTGGTGTTCACCAGCAGTGACCGCCAGGCGTTCGAGCGCTGCCTGATCCTGGAAGTGCAGGTTCGGCTGCGCCCATCCGCGGCATCCGGGGTGCAGGTGTTCGTCCAGCCCCGGGGCAGTGCCGGGTTTACCGAGATCGACTCGCAGCTCAAGCATGTGACGACGACCGACCAGGCCGTGGAGCGGCATTTCTTGTTCGAGCGCACCCAAGGGTTCGAGCCGGTGCTGCGCATCGACCCGGTCGATGGCGTCAGCGGCGTGCAGCTGCATGCCCTGCGGGCCGCCTGCCGCCTGTCGGCGGCGGATTGAATGTTCGTGATCGAAAGCAGGAGACCCACATGGCGACACACACCACAGCCACAGCGTCAGGATCGGATGGCGCGCAGGCCGACCAGCTGCGGCAGGCGCGCGATCCGGCCACGCCACCCGAAGCCCTTGCGCGGCTGGCGCAGGCCGAGGACGAGGTGGTGCGCGCCGCGGTGGCGCTGCACCGGTCCACGCCGGCGCCGGTTCTGGCCAGGCTGCTGGCTGATCCCAGCCCCTGGGTGGCCGATTGCGCCCGCCAGCGCAACGAGCGCGATGGGGGGGCGCCCGCGATCCATCCCACCGCCATCGTCCACCCGCGCGCGCGCCTCGGCGCCGACGTGGTGATCGGGCCGTTCACCGTGGTGCACGACCGCGTGCAACTGGCCGAGGGCGTCATCGTCGGATCGCACTGCGAACTCGGGCATCCGGCCCATGATCCCGAGCAGGGCGGCACGCTGCGCATCGGCCGGCAGTCGCTGATCCGCTCGCACAGCGTGTTCTACGAGGGCTCGAGCTTCGGCGACCACCTGGTCACCGGCCACCGGGTCAGCGTGCGCGAGCGGACGCAGGCCGGACCGGGGTTGCAGATCGGCACGCTGAGCGACATCCAGGGCCATTGCCAGTTCGGCGACTACGTGCGGCTGCACAGCAACGTGCACATCGGCCAAGGCTCGGTCATCGGCAACTACGTCTGGATCTTTCCCTACGTGGTCCTCACCAACGATCCGCATCCCCCCAGCGAAGTGCGCATGGGCGTAGTGGTCGAGGACTACGTCGCCATCGCGACCATGTCCGTCGTCCTGCCGGGCATCACGATCGGGCAGGGGGCGCTGGTCGGTGCCCACAGCTCGGTGGCGCGCCAGGTGCCGGCCGACACGGTGGTGGTCGGCGTGCCGACCCGCATCGTCGGCAGCACGCACGACATCAAGCTCCGGGATGGCTCCGGCGCCAGCGCCTATCCGTGGCGCCGGCATTTCCACCGCGGCTACCTGCCGGAAACGGTGGCGCGCTGGATCGCCGAGTTCACGCCGAACCAGAATTGAGCAGCGCGCAACGGTGCCGCGATTGCGGCATGCAAGCACTATAGACTCGAGCCATCATGCATGTGACGCCCACCGCCATCGCCGGAGTGCTGATCCTCGAGCCGCGCGTATTCGGCGACGACCGCGGTTTCTTCATGGAAAGCTACAACCGCCGGGGATTTGCCGCCGCGACCGACAGCGACATCGATTTCGTCCAGGACAACCACAGCCGCAGCCGCAAAGGCGTGCTGCGCGGCCTGCATTACCAGTTGAAGCAGCCGCAGGGCAAGTTGGTGCGGGTCGTCAACGGCGCGGTCTTCGATGTCGCGGTGGACATCCGCCGGGGCTCCTCCACCTTCGGTCGCTGGGTTGGCGTCGAGCTGAGCACCGACAACCACCGGCAACTCTGGGTGCCGGCTGGCATGGCCCACGGTTTCTTGGTCCTGAGCGATACCGCAGACGTCCTCTACAAGACCACCGAATACTACGCGCCCGAGCATGAGCGCTGCATCGTCTGGAACGATCCCGCCATCGGCATCGACTGGCCGCTGGTCGCCCACGGCATCGAGTCGCCACTGCTGTCCGAAAAGGACCGCCTGGGTTCTTGCCTGGCACAGGCCGAGCTGCTGGCCTGATCCTGGCCTCCTGTTTCCCGGAACAAGTGTGCAGATCACTGCCTCGCTCGTGAGTCACGGTCACGCTGACGAAGTGGCGGCGCTGCTGGCGCAGATGGCGGCGCTCGGCGGCTTGCGCCCGCGCCGTGTCATCCTGACGCTCAACCTGCCCGCGCCCGCGCTGGCCTCGGCAGTGCGGGCGCGCGACTGGCCGTTCGCGCTCGAGCTGGTGGTCAACGATGTGCCGGTCGGTTTCGGCACCAACCACAACCGCGCCTTTGCCCGGGACCGTGTGCTCGGGGGCAGCGACGCGTTTGCCGTCATCAATCCGGACATCCGGTTGCTGGGCAATCCCTTCATCCCGATGGTCGAGGTGTTCCGCTCCCGACCCGCAGCGGGCTGCGTGTACCCGCGCCAGATCGACCGCCATGGCCGGCAGCAGGACAGCGAGCGGCTGCTCCCGACGCTGCGCCGGCTCCTGCGTCGCCATGTCGGCGGACGTCGGCACGAGGTCGCCGACGGCGCCCGGCCGGACTGGGTCAATGCCGCGTTCCTGCTGCTCAGAAGGCAGGCCTACGCCGAGGTGCAGGGGTTCGACGAGCGCTACCACATGTATTGCGAGGACGTGGATCTGTGCTTGCGGCTGCAGCTGCGGGGCTGGCAGCTGCTGCGGGCGGATGCCGCCGTGGTCGAGCACCGTGCCGAGCGCGCCAGCCACCGCCTGCTGTCGCATCTGGGCTGGCATCTGCGAAGCCTGGCGCGCCTGTGGCGCTCCAGTGCCTACAGAGACTATCGCGCGCTTCACCGACCCTGACACTGGCGCCGTGGCGAAGAACAAACCTGCCCTCAAGCGCAATTTCGGACTGGATTTGCTGCGCTCCGTGGCCATCAGCATCGTGCTGATCAACCATGCCTTCATCGGGCTTTTCCTGGCCAATGGGGCCGCGCGATGGGAGGGCTGGAAAACCGCCTGGAGTGCCTCTGCCGTCTTCTCCATCGAGTGGCTGTTCATCCTGAGCGGTTTCCTGATCGGCTCGATGATGATTCGCAGCTTCGAAACCCGCAGCACCTGGTGGGGGCGTGCCAAGGACTTCTGGCTGCGGCGATGGTTTCGCACTCTGCCGAACTACTACCTGTTCCTGCTGGTCAACGTGCTGCTGGTCGCCTGGGGCATCGCGGAGGGGCGTTTCAGCTTCAAGTTCGTGGTGTTCTCGCAGAACCTGGCCTGGGCCGAAGATCAGCCGCTGTTCTTCGCCGAGGCCTGGTCGCTGGCGCTCGACGAGTGGTTTTACTTCGTCATGCCGCTGCTGCTGGGCATCGCCGGGCTGCTCATCGGCTCCTGGGGGCAGCGCGCGTTCTTCATCGTCGCCTTGCTGCTGATCGCCGTGCCGACGGTCTTGCGCTTCACGGTGGCCCCTGCGGCGGGGTTCTTCGAATGGGACGCACACATCCGGCGCGTCACCGTTATGCACCTCGATGCGACCGGGTGGGGCGTGTTGGCGGCAATCCTCAGCAAGTGGCAGCCTCAATGGTGGGCGCGGCGCGCCGGTACCAAGGCTGTGCTGGGAGCCCTGCTCACCCTGGGTGCGGTGGTCGCCATGTTCTCCTTCATGCTGCACGACTGGCGCTGGCTGGCCGGTGGCTGGCTGAACGACACGCTGCTCATCGCCATGCCCGCCATCGGCGTGGTGCTGCTGCTGCCGTGGCTGACCAGCCTGCAGGTCAGGGCGCGCTGGGCCCTCTGGCTGGCGGCCAGGGTCGGCGACTATTCCTACTCGGTTTACCTGAGCCACTTTCCGCTGGTCTGGGTCTTCAACTGGGGCATGAGGCAGGCCGGGCTGGACTTCGCCGCCTGGTCCTGGGTCATCGTGGCGCTCTGGGTGCTCACGGTGTTCGCCGTTTCGGCGCTGGTGTTCCACTCCTTCGAGAAGCCCTTGTCCGACCTGCGCGAACGCTTCACCCGACGCGTACAGGCCGGCCCGTTCGGCTGAATTCCCCGCAGTCCGCGGGGCCGGCGCTGCAGTCCACGCCCCAAGGCTGACCGGCCTGCCGGGCTGCCACTGGTGAAAGGGGCGAGGATGCTAGCATTGCCTACTCGCCTCGCGCCGGCATGGCAATCTGTCGCCGGCCCTGATCCATGGTTTCTCCCTGCAATCCCATCGCCTCATGTCTGACGCTTCGCCGTTGACGGAACCCACGCTGGACCACCCATCCGACGGCGCGGATCCCTGGCAGCACTTCGGTGACATCCTGGTTCGCGCCGGCAAGCTCGGCTCGCGCGACCTCGAGCGTGCCATGGCGGCGCAGCGCGAGATCGGCGGCTCGCTCGATCGCGTGCTGGTCAGTCTCGGCCTGGTGTCCGAGACCGATGCAGCGCGCGCGCTGGCAGAGCACCTGGGCCTGCCGTTCGTCGCTGCCGAGGCCTTCCCCGACCTCCTGCCCGAGCCCGAAGGCCTGCTGCCCGAGTTCCTGA
>JRYL01001035.1_pt1 | contig 24283 bp, 26 predicted proteins | sample 235391 | NCBI WGS metagenome assembly JRYL01 (sample SAMN03074223, study PRJNA261481) | activated sludge metagenome | biome: Wastewater Treatment Plant; feature: Wastewater; material: Activated sludge; isolation source: activated biomass of a wastewater treatment plant treating wastewater from... ...
GGCATCGAGCGCGGCTTCGTCGACGTCGCAGACGTGCACCGTGGCGCCGGCCGCCACGAAGGTTTCCGCGATCGCGAGTCCGATGCCTTGCGCGCCGGCGGTCACCAGCACCCGCTTGCCGTTCATCGATGTGTCCATGGCCTCCCCGGTTTCGTTCGTTCGACAGCCGGCCATTCTAGAGCCTGCGGCAGGGGGGCATTCCGGTTCGCCCGGCGTCTCTGGTAAGTTCTTCGAATGTTCGCCGCATTCAACGAACTCATCGAACGACGCATCGACGAGGCGCGCCGGCAGGGCGCCTTCGACGACCTGCCGGGTGAAGGCAAGCCGATGGACCTCGACGACGACCGGCTGGTGCCGGAGGAGTTGCGGGTGGCCTTCCGCATCCTGAAGAACGCAGGCTACGTGCCGCCCGAGGTCGAGGCGCTGCGAGACCTCGATTCGATGCTGCGGGTGGCGGTCGACGCGCCCGAGGATTCGCCGGAGGCGAAGCGGGCGGGCCGCAGGCTGCTCGCGCTGTCCATTGCGCTCGAGGCGCGCGGGGCAGCGCTGACCACCGGCGCGGCGCTCGATTATCGGCGGGCGCTCCTCGAACGTTTCGACAGGGAGAAGGCATGAATCGGCAGGTCGCGATCCTGGCAGGCGGCTGCTTCTGGTGCACCGAGGCGGTGTTCAAGGAAGTGCGCGGCGTGCTGGACGTGGAAAGCGGTTACAGCAACGGGCAGGCAACGGCGCCCAGCTACGAGCAGGTCTGCACCGGCCGCACCGGCTGTGCGGAAGTCGTCAAGCTGAGCTACGACCCGGCGCAGGTCAGCCTGCGACAGCTGCTGGAGATCTTCTTCGCCACGCACGACCCCACGCAGCTCAATCGGCAGGGCAACGACGTCGGCACGCAGTACCGCAGCGGCATCTACTTCACCACGCCGGCGCAGAAGGACGTGGCCGACGACATCGTCCGCGAGATGAGCCAGGACAAGCTGTTCGGCGCGCCCATCGTGACCGAGGTCGAGCCGCTGGCGCACTACTTCGCCGCCGAGGACTACCACCAGGACTTCTTCGAGCGCAACCCGCACCAGGGCTATTGCCTGGCCGTGGCCGCGCCCAAGGTGGCCAAGTTCCGCCAGACCTTTCGCGCGCTGGCGAAGGGATGAGGGCTGAACAGGAAATTGCGGGTCAAATGGCTCGCGGGGCCTTGCGTAGCAAGCGCAAGCAGCTATAAGTTGCATAGCTATCCAGCGCCTGCCGCGACCGGCGCACGGCATCGGTCAAAATCGCTGACGCCATGTCCCATCTGATCGATCATCTGCACCTGCGCGCCAGCGCTGTCCCCGCTGGAAATGTCAGCCGCCTGGGGTGGGTGCCTGGGGCGATGAAATGAGTCGTGAACTGCGCCAGGGCCGTGGCTTCGACCTGTTCTGCCTTGCGCTGGCGCTGGCCCTGCTGGCGGCGTTGATCGCGCTGTCGGCCTGGCTGTGGCAGGGGCGGCAGCAACCGCTGCTGCTGGCGCCGGCCATTGGCGAGTTGAGCGACTGCCTGGAAATGGCCGCGCCCGCCCAGCCGCTGGAGGCCGCATGTACCGGCGAGCACGGCTCGGCCGCCGCCCGCATCGAGTCGACGCTGCAGGCCGTCGGCCCGCGCCGCAGCGCCGATGGGCGCTTCGAGCTGGGCTACACGCTGCTTGTGCCCCTGCTCAATCTGTTCGAGCCGCGCGCCGGTGGCTGGGTGGTGGACGCGCAGGCCGTGCGGCGCATCACGAACACGGTGCAGGGCGTGGATCGCCCGGTGGTGCTGTACCTGTTCTCGACGCACTTTTCCGAGCATGCGCCCATCGAGCCGGTGCTAGCACAAGACCCGGCCAACATGGCCCACACGCCGCAAGGCCCGCTGCCGGTGGACCGGTACATGAGCTGGCCGCTCTACCCCTGGAGCATTGCCCGCACCGACAACGCCATCACCCAGCGGCGCGAGCAGGCCATTGGCGCGCTGACGCAGGCCCTGTGCGCATTGCCGAGTGAGGCGCGCCAGCGCATCGCCGGCATCAACCTGCTGGGCGAGGTGCACCACCTGTACCCCGATTTCGAAGCCGGCATGGGGCATGGCCTGCCGTATGTGCTGACGGACTATTCGCCGACTTCGCGCGCAGGTTTCCGCGCCTGGCTGCGCCAGCACTTTCGTGGCGACATCGCGGCGCTGAATGCGCAACTGGGCTCCGGGTTCGCGTCGTTCGACCAGATCGAGCCACCCGCGCGCGACATCCGCCACGAGCGACTGGACCACTTCTGGCAGCACATCGACGACGCGGCCGCTGGCACGCTGGCCATCAGCGGCTGGGCGCACGACGCTGCGCTGCCCAAGGGCGCCACGCCCTGGGTGCGCGTGTACCTCGATGGCCAGCCGGTCGGCCGCGTGCCGGCGCATTTCGTGCGGCAGGACGTGGGACAGGCGCGCCCCGAGTTCGGTACCGACAAGGTCGGCTGGCGCTACGACCTGCGCTTTGCCGACCAACCACCGGGCGTGCACCGCATCGACGTCGTGCTGGAAGGCGAGGGCGGCCGCCTGCGGGCATTGGGCACGCGCCACATCGCGGTGATGGGGCGCGACCAGGCCGCGCCCGTGCCGATGCCGTTGCGCCAGCCCTTGCCGCCGATGTCGCCGCCTGGCCCGCAACTGCAGTTCTGGATCGACGCGCCGGCCGACGGGCGCGCCGTGTTCTACAACCCGCTGGTGCCGCTGTGGCACGCCTTCCGCAACCAGCAGGTGGTGGACTACCTGGCGCACTTCGACCGCCTGCTCGACGACAGCTGCCTGGCCGGCGTGCCGCATCGCACGCAGCAGATCTACCCGGCCGAGAAGGCCGGCTGGGACGGCACGCGCTTCGCGTCGGAGCAGTCGCTGCTGCCGTTTCGGGACGTGCGCCTGGGCATCAACCTGTACGGCGAGGCCACTTACGACGATTCGTTCTTCGACTGGCTGGCGCGATCACGCCAGCCGGTGTACAGCGTGACCGAGTTTCACCCGCTGCGCGCCATGGGTGCTGACGAACTGCGCCGCGTGCTGTTGCGCCACCGCGCGCACGGGGCGCAGAGCCTGTCGTTCTTCCTGCACCTGCCGCCGGCTGGCGGCACGCGCACCGAGCCGTTGGCCAACCCTTTCGCGCTCGATCCCGCCAACCCGCTGCATGGATCGGACGCGCTGTACCGCGCCGTGCAGCAAATCATGCAGGGCCGTGCGGCTGCACGTGATTGAGAAGTTTTCGGGCTGCAGCCCTTTTGTCATCGGCGCCAGCCGCTTCGATATCTGTAGCGATTGATCGCTTGCCGCGATCGCCTACTTCGTGCCGAAGATGCGGTCCCCCGCATCGCCCAGCCCCGGCAGGATGTAGCCGTGGTCGTTCAGTTCGCGGTCGATGGCGGCGGTGTAGATCGGCACGTCGGGGTGGGCGGCGTGCAGGGTGCGGATGCCCTCGGGCGCGGCCAGCAGGCACAGGAACTTGATCGAGCGCGGGCCGGCGGCCTTGAGCTTGTCGATGGCGGCCACAGCGGAATGCCCCGTGGCCAGCATCGGGTCGACGGCGATCACGTCGCGCTCGGCCATGTCGGCGGGCATCTTGTAGTAGTACTCCACCGCCTGCAGCGTGGCCGGGTCGCGGTACAGGCCAACGTGGCCCACGCGCGCATTGGGCACCACGCGCAGCAGGCCGTCGAGCATGCCGTTGCCGGCGCGCAGGATCGAGGCGAAGACCAGCTTCTTGCCGTCGATCATGGGGCTGCGCATGGTCTCCAGCGGCGTTTCGATCTCGACCAGCTGGGTGGGCATGTCGCGCGTGATCTCGTAGGCCATGAGGGCCGCCAGCTCGCCCAGCAAGGTGCGGAAGGTGGTGCTGCTGGCGTCCTTGTTGCGCATCAGCGTGAGCTTGTGCTGCACCAGCGGGTGGGTGACGTGGTGGACCTGGGCAGCGGTGTTCTTCGTCATGGGGGGTGGTTGGTTCAAAAAAGATAGCTGCTTGCGCCCGATTCAAAAGGATTTCAGATCGATTTCTCTTGAATCCGTTGTTGAACAAGCGCTAGCCACTATGAAAAACGTAACGATCAGTGGGGCATGGAGGCGTTCGAGTGCGGCGTTGCCGCACTTGGCGCGGTACCGGTTCAGCGCCGCCGCCCGCCCAGCAGGCTGCCCAGTGCGCCGCGCACCAGCTCGCGGCCCATGCGGCGCATTTCGCCCTTGACCACGTTCTGCACCAGGCCGTCGTACTGGCCGCCGCGCGGGCCGGTGCGGCCGAACAGGGCTTCCTTGCCCCATTTCAGCGCCTCGTCCATCAGGCCGCCGCCCTCGGCCGCCGCACCACCGGCAGCGCCAGCGCCGCCTGCGCCCGGCGCTGCCCGTGCGCCACGCTGGGCCAGCATCTCGTAGGCGGATTCGCGGTCGACCGTCTGCTCGTAGGTGCCGGCGATCAGCGAGTTCTTGTTCAGCTCGGCGCGCTGTGCGTCGGTGATCGGGCCGATCTGGCTGCCAGGCGGGATGACGTACACGCGCTCGGTGATGCCAGGGCGGCCCTTGGCGTCGAGAAAGCTCACCAGCGCCTCGCCGGTGCCCAGCTCCGTGATGGCGGCTTCGACGTCGAGCTGGGGGTTGCCGCGCATCGTCTCGGCGGTGGCCTTCACGGCCTTCTGGTCGCGCGCGGTGAAGGCGCGCAGCGCGTGCTGCACGCGGTTGCCCAGCTGCGCTAGCACGGTGTCGGGCACGTCGATGGGGTTCTGGGTGACGAAGTACACGCCCACGCCCTTGGANNGAACAGCAGGTGCGCCTCGTCGAAGAAGAAGGCGAACTTGGGCTTTTCCGGGTCGCCGATTTCGGGCAGGCGCTCGTACAGATCGCTCAACATCCACAGCAGGAAGGTGGCGTACAGGCGAGGCGATTGCATCAGCTTGTCGGCGGCCAGGATGTTGATGACGCCGCGGCCAGCGACGGTCTGCATCATGTCGTCGAGGTTCAGCATCGGCTCGCCGAAGAACTTGTCGCCGCCCTGGCTTTCCAGCGTCAGCAGACCGCGCTGGATGGCGCCCACGCTGGCGGCGCTGACATTGCCGTACTGCGTGGTGAACTGCTTGGCGTTTTCGCCGACAAAGCTCAGCATGCTGCGCAGGTCTTTCAGGTCCAGCAGCAGCAGCCCGCTGTCGTCGGCGATCTTGAACACCAGGTTGAGCACGCCGGTCTGTGTCTCGTTCAAATCGAGCATGCGCGACAGCAGCAGCGGCCCCATGTCGCTGACGGTGGCGCGCACCGGGTGGCCCTGTTCGCCGAACACGTCCCACAGGGTGACGGGGCAGCTCGTCGGCTCGGGCAGGGGCAGGCCGCGCTCCTTCAGGATGTCGGCCATCTTGCCGCCGATGGTGCCTTGCTGGCTGATGCCGGTCAGGTCGCCCTTCACGTCGCTCATGAACACCGGCACGCCGATGGCGCTGAAGGATTCGGCCAGCTTTTGCAGCGTCACCGTCTTGCCGGTGCCGGTGGCGCCGGTGATCAGCCCGTGGCGGTTGGCCAAGCCTGGCAGGATGAAGGTTTCGATATCGCCATGCTTGGCGATGAGGATGGGATCGGCCATGGGAGGGGTGTGGAGGGCACGAAAAGTAGAATGGACCGATTATCCCGATACTTGAAATCAGAGGCAGAGCGATATGGCTGGTCACAGCAAATGGGCCAACATCCAGCACCGCAAGGGGCGGCAGGACGAAAAACGGCAGCGCATCTGGACCCGCGTGGTGCGCGAGATCATGGTGGCGGCGCGCACCGGCGGCGGTGATCCGGCGGCCAACCCGCGCCTGCGCCTGGCGATCGAGAAGGCCAAGGCGGCCAACATGCCGGCCGACACCGTCAAGCGCAACATCGACAAGGCCACCGGCAACCTCGAAGGCGTGAGCTACGAGGAAATCCGCTACGAGGGCTATGGGCTGGGCGGTGCGGCCATCATCGTCGACACCATGACCGACAACCGCGTGCGCACCGTGGCCGAGGTGCGTCACATCTTCAGCAAATATGGCGGCAACATGGGCACCGAGGGCTCGGTGGCGTTCCAGTTCAAGCATTGCGGCCAGTTGTTCTTCGCCCCCGGCACCGACGAAGAGAAGGTGATGAACCTGGCGCTGGAGGCCGGTGCCGAAGACGTGATCACCGACGACGAAGGCGCCATCGAGGTGCTGACGCCGCCGGCCGAGTTCGAGGCCGTCAAGAACGCCCTGGAGGCCGCGGGCCTGACGCCCGAGGTGGCCGAGGTGACGATGCGCCCCGAGAACACCATCGACCTGGCCGGCGACGACGCGGCGAAGATGCAGAAGCTGCTCGACATGCTGGAAGACCTGGACGACGTGCAGGACGTGTTCCACAACGCCAACGTGGAGGTGGCGTGACGCCCGGGCCGCGGTCGCGCCTGCTGGCGGCGGTGATCGTGGCCGCGAGCGTGCTGGCGGGCTGCGGCGGCGGCACCGAAGTCTCCTGGTGCCTGGGTGGCGATGGCTTTTCGGCCGGCTACAACACCAGCCAATGCCCGCCTGATCCACACGATAAACCGGCCGAAGCCACGCCCTGATGGCGCTGGCAGCTCTTGTTTTTGAAGTAATCCCATGAAGATCCTCGTCATCGGCGGCGGTGGCCGTGAACACGCGCTGGCCTGGAAACTCAGCGCTTCGCCCAAGGTGCAGCAGGTGTACGTGGCGCCCGGCAACGGCGGCACGGCGCTGGCGCCCAACCTGAAGAACGTGCCGATCACCGACCTGGTGGCGCTGCGCGATTGGGCGCTGGCCGAGAAGATCGCGCTCACCGTGGTCGGGCCCGAGCAGCCGCTGGCCGCCGGCGTGGTGGACGACTTCCGTGCCCATGGCCTGCGCATCTTCGGGCCGACCAAGGCCGCCGCGCAGCTCGAAAGCAGCAAGGCCTTCAGCAAGGACTTCATGAAGCGCCATGGCATCCCCACGGCGGCTTACGACACCTTCACCCATCTCGCCGCCGCGCACGCCTATGTGGACAAACTGGGGGCGCCCATCGTCGTCAAGGCCGACGGGCTGGCGGCGGGCAAGGGCGTGGTGGTGGCCACCACCACCGAAGAGGCGCACGCCGCCATCGACGACATGCTGGGCGGCAACACGCTGGGCGTGGCGCACAACGAGGGTGGCGCGCGCGTGGTGATCGAGGAGTTCCTGCACGGCGAGGAAGCCAGCTTCATCGTGCTGTGCGACGGCAAGAACGTGACCGCGCTGGCCAGCAGCCAGGACCACAAGCGCCTGAAGGACGGTGATCCTGCCCACCATCCGCGGCATGGACAAGGACGGCATTCCGTTCACCGGCTTCCTGTATGCGGGCCTGATGATCGACGCCGACGGCAAGCCGAAGACGCTGGAGTTCAACTGCCGCATGGGCGACCCCGAGACGCAGCCGATCATGATGCGCCTGAAGTCCGACCTGGTGGATGTGATGATGGCTGCCACCTCGGGCAAGCTGGACGAAGTGGAACTGCAATGGGACCGCCGCGTGGCGCTGGGCGTGGTGCTGGCGGCCGGCGGCTATCCGCTGAATCCGAAGAAGGGCGACCTGATCACCGGATGCCCCAAGCCCACCGACGACGTGGTGGTGTTCCACGCCGGCACCGTGGCCGACGGCGAGCAGGTCAAGACCTCGGGCGGGCGCGTGCTGTGCGTCACCGCGCTGGCCGATTCGGTCAAGCAGGCGCAGGTCAAGGCCTACGACGCGGCGCGCGGCATCCACTTCGACGGCATGCAGTACCGGCGCGACATTGGTTTCAGAGCAGTCAAGGCCGGCTGACATGGCGCGGATCGATCCTCTCGTGGTACGCGACTATCTGGTTGGCCTGCAAGGCCGCATCACCGACACCGTCGAATCGCTCGACGGCCAGGCGAAATTCCTGCGTGACGAGTGGCGCAAGGCGCCGGGCGAGCCGCTGCAGGGCGACGGCATCACCAAGATCATGGAAGGGGGCGCGGTGTTCGAGCGCGCCGGCTGCGGCTTCTCGCACGTGCGCGGCCCCCGGCTGCCGCCTTCGGCCACGCAGCACCGGCCCGAGCTGGCCGGCGCGCCCTTCGAGGCCATGGGGGTGTCGCTGGTGTTCCATCCGCTCAATCCCTATGTGCCCACGGTGCACATGAACGTGCGCATGATTTCCGCCGGCCATCCCGGGCAAGGCGCCGGTCGCCTGGTTCGGCGGCGGCATGGACCTGACGCCGTACTACGGCTTTGATGAGGACTGCCAGCACTTCCACCGCGTCTGCCGCGATGCACTGCAGGCCTTCGGAGACGACAAGTACCCGCGCTTCAAGCAATGGTGCGACGAGTACTTCTACAACAAGCACCGCAGCGAGCCGCGCGGCATCGGCGGCATCTTCTTCGATGACTTTGCCGAGGGCGGCGCCGACAACGGCTTCGCCCTGATGCGCTCGGTGGGCGATGCCTTCCTCGATGCCTACGTGCCCATCGTGCAGCGCCGCGTCGGCATGGCGTGGGGCGAGCGCGAGCGCGAACACCAGCTTTACCGACGCGGGCGCTACGTCGAGTTCAACCTGGTGTGGGACCGCGGCACGCACTTCGGCCTGCAGTCGGGCGGGCGCACCGAATCGATTTTGCTGTCGATGCCACCGCTGGTGCGCTGGGCTTACCAGCACCAGCCTGCGCCCGGCACGCCGGAGGCGGAACTGACCGAGCGCTACCTGAAACCGCGGGACTGGGTTTGAGCCGTACGCCCCAGCGCATCGGCCTGTTCGGCGGTGCCTTCGATCCGCCGCACGACGCCCATGTGGCGCTGGCGCGTGCCGCCATCGACGAGCTGCAACTCGATCGCCTGCACATCGCCCCCACCGGCGACGCCTGGCACAAGACGCGCCCCTTGAGCCCCGGCGTGCACCGCCTGGCCATGTGCCGGCTGGCCTTTGCCGATGTGCCGAAAGTGCTGGTGGATGACCGCGAGCTGTTGCGCGACGGCCCCACCTACACCATCGACACGCTGACCGAACTGCGCGCCGAATACCCCGGTGCCGGGCTGTTCCTGCAGATCGGGGCCGACCAGGCGGCGGCTTTTCACACCTGGCGGCGGGCCGCCGATATTCTGCAGATTGCTACACTATCAATAGCTGTCCGCGCCGATTTGGCGGGTGCTGAAGCCACTTTTGACTTGAAAAATCCCTTGCCCGGCCTCAGGCCCGATGCGGGCCGTGTGCGTGTGCTGTCGCTGCCCGCCATGCCGCACAGCGCCACCGACGTGCGCCGCCGCGTGGCGGCGGGCCAGCCCATTGGCCATCTGGTTCCCGCGCCCGTCGCCGGGTATATTGCCGACCACCACCTCTACCAAGCCAACCAAGCCCCCACCTGATGAGCGAATCCGCCGCCAAAAAAGACATCCAGAAACTCCAGCGCGCCATCGTCGATGGCCTGGAGGACGTCAAAGCCCACGACATCCGCGTGTTCAACACCGAACACCTGTCGCCGCTGTTCGAGCGCGTCATCGTGGCCAGCGGCAGCAGCAACCGCCAGACCAAGGCGCTGGCCGCCAGCGTGCGCGACAAGGTGCGCGAAGGCGGCTTTGCCAAGCCCCGCACCGAGGGCGAGGACAACGGCGAATGGATCATCGTCGACTGCGGCGCCGCCGTGGCGCACATCATGCAGCCGGCCATCCGCCAGTACTACAACCTCGAAGAAATCTGGGGCGAGAAGCCGGTGCGCCTGAAAGGCCCGGCCGCCAAGGCCGCCGCCAAGCGTGCCGCCAAGGAGAAGGAAAAAGCGTCCGCAGCGCCCGCCAAGAAAGCGCCGGCAGCTACCAAGAAAGCAGCGCCCGTGACGGCGCCAGCCAAGCAGGCGGTCGTGAAGGCACCGGCCAGGAAAGTGCCCGCCAAGCAGGTGGCCGCCAAGTCACCCGCGCGCAAGTCGGCGGCTGGCACCGCGGCCGCGCCGCGCAGGCGGGCCGGCAGCGCCGCTGCGCCGCTGAAGACCGTGGTGGTCAACAAGCCATCGGCCCGCAGCGCGGCCAAGGCGCCGGCGAAGACGGCCGCCAAGACCGCAGCGAAGACGCCTGCCAGGGCGCCCGCCAAAGCGCCGGCCAGGAGCGCCGCGAAGAAACCCGTGCCCCGCACCGGCCGCTGATCGGCGGCCATGAAGCTGATCGTCGTCGCCGTCGGCCAGCGCGTGCCCGACTGGGCCCAAGCGGCGTGGGACGACTACGTCAAGCGCTTTCCGCCCGAGCTGAGGGTCGAGCTCAAGACCGTCAAGACCGAGCCGCGCGCCGGCGGCCGCACCACCGAGCAGGTGAAGGCCGCCGAGCGCCAGCGCATCGAAGCGGCCGTGCCGCGGGGCGCGCGCCTGGTGGCGCTGGACGAGCACGGCACCTCGCTGACCACCGTGGCGCTGGCCGCCCGCGTGCGCCAGTGGCAGCTGGGCGGCGGCGACGTGGCGCTGATGATCGGCGGGCCCGACGGGCTCGACCCGCTGCTGATCCAGGCCGCGCACGAGCGCATCCGCGTGTCCGACCTGACCCTGCCGCACGCCATGGTGCGCGTGCTGCTGGTCGAGCAGCTGTACCGCGCCTGGTCGATCAACGCCGGTCACCCGTATCACCGAGAATGAGCCGAGCCGAGCATTCGGCGTTCATCGTGGATACCGGATGCTCATGAATTGATAGTTGCCAGCGCTTGCCCAGCAATGATTTCAAGAGAAAATAGACTGAAACCATTCATTGAAAAGCGCAAGCAGCTATGGTTTTTGATAGGCCACGCACCGCATGATCTACCTCGCCTCCCAAAGCCCGCGCCGGCGCCAGCTGCTCGAGCAGCTGGGCGTGCCGCACGCGCTGCTGCTGCCCGATGACGCCGACGCGGCCGAGGCGCTGGAGGCGGTGCGCCCGGGCGAGGCGCCGGGCACCTATGTGCGGCGCGTCACGCGCCTGAAGCTCGAACATGCGATGCGTGCCCTGGCCCAGCGCCAGCGCCCGCCGGCACCGGTGCTGTGCGCCGACACCACGGTGGCGCTGGGCCGCGCCATCCTCGGCAAGCCGCGCGACGCGCAGGACGCCGCCGCCATGCTGCGCCAGCTCTCGGGGCAGACGCACCGTGTGATCACCGCTGTGGCGCTGCACGCGGCTGACGCCGTGCACGAAGCCGCCAGCGAATCGCGCGTGCGCTTCGCACCCTTGGGCGACGACGACATCGCCGCCTACGTCGACAGCGGCGAATGGCAGGGCAAGGCCGGCGCCTACGCCATCCAGGGCCGGGCGGCGGCGTTCATCGCGCACATCAGCGGCAGCTACAGCGGCATCATGGGCCTGCCGCTGTTCGAGACGGCTCGAATACTGCGTGCGGCCGGCGCACAATAAGCGCAGGCAGCTATTGAATATGCAGCAAGACATCCTCATCAACTGGTCGCCGCAGGAAACGCGCGTGGCCGTCATCGAGCACGGCGCGGTGCAGGAGCTGCACGTGGAGCGCGCGCTGGAGCGCGGCCTGGTGGGCAACATCTACCTGGGCAAGGTGGCGCGCGTGCTGCCGGGCATGCAGTCGGCCTTCATCGACATCGGGCTGGAGCGCGCCGCCTTCCTGCACGTGGGCGACCTGTGGCAGAAACCGCTGGAGGGCGAGGGCCTGCCGGCGCACCGCAACGGCGGGCCGCCGCGGCCGATCGAGAAGCAGGTGTTCGAAGGGCAGACGCTGATGGTGCAGGTCATCAAGGACCCCATCGGCACCAAGGGCGCGCGCCTGTCCACGCAGGTCAGCATCGCCGGGCGCATGCTGGTGTTTCTGCCGCAGGACGACCACATCGGCGTGTCGCAGAAAATTCCAGCCGGCCTGCGCGACGAGCTGCGCACGCGCGTGCAGGCGCTGGCCAGCGCGGGCGTGGCCGGCGGCAAGACCGGCGGCTTCATCCTGCGCACCAATGCCGAAGACGCGACCGACGCCGAGCTGGCCGACGACATCGCCTACCTGCGCAAGGCCTGGGCGCGCATCAAGGACGCTGCCACGCGCCAGCCGCCGGCCAGCCTGCTGCACGAAGACCTGAACCTGCTGCAGCGCGTGCTGCGCGACCTGGCGGGCGATCACACGCAGGCCATTCGCATCGATTCGATGGAGCAGTTCCACGCGCTGATGGCGTTCGGGCGCGAGTTCATGCCCGCCGCCGCCGGGCACCTGCAGCATTACAAGGGCGAGCGGCCGATCTTCGACCTGTATTCGGTCGACGAGGAAATCGGCAAGGCGCTGGGCCGACGCGTCGACCTGAAGTCGGGCGGCTACCTGGTCGTCGACCAGACCGAGGCGCTGACCACCATCGACGTGAACACCGGCGGCTTCGTCGGCGCGCGCAACTTCGACGACACGGTGTTCAAGACCAACCTGGAGGCGGCGCAGGCCATTGCGCGGCAGCTGCGGCTGCGCAACCTGGGCGGCATCGTCATCATCGACTTCATCGACATGGCGCAGGCCGAGCACCAGCAGGCGGTGCTGGCCGAGCTGCGCAAGCAGCTGGCGCGCGACCGCGTGAAGACGCAGGTGGGGGGCTTTTCGGCGCTGGGGCTGGTGGAGATGACGCGCAAGCGCACGCGCGAATCGCTGGCGCAGCTGCTGTCGGAAACCTGCGACCAGTGCCAAGGCGCCGGCCGCGTGCGCACCGTGCGCACCGTAGCCTACGACATCCTGCGCGAGATCCTGCGCGAGGCGCGGCAGTTCGACCCGAAGGAGTTCCGTATCGTCGCCGCGCCGGCGGTGATCGAGATGCTGCTGGACGAAGAAAGCCAGCACCTGGCGGGGCTGTCGGACTTCATCGGCAAGCCGATTTCGCTGCAGGCCGAGAGCGGCTTCGGGCCGGACCGGTACGACATCGTGCTGCTGTAGGCGGCGCGCCGGGCGCGACGCGCCTCGTCGCGGGCCAGCTCGCTTCCACGTCAAGTGTGTGGCCGGTTGGGCGGGCAGCGGGGCATATACTCCCCATACACCTATCCGCCAGCGCCCGTCCATCAAGCGCTTTAGGCAGATACTCCCCTATTCACTGTCAGGAAGCTTCGGGCTCCCCCGCCTGCACGCCAGGGGTCGCGGCGGGCGAGGGCAGGCTTTGCAGCCGTGCATACATGCCGCCGGCGTCCTTCAGCTCGGCGTGCGTGCCCTGTTCGACGATGCGCCCGCGCTCCATCACCACGATGCGGTCGGCGTGCTCGATGGTGGACAGCCGGTGCGCGATCACCAGCGTGGTGCGGCCCGCCATGGCGCGGGCGATGGCCTGCTGCACCAGGCGCTCGCTTTCGGTGTCGAGCGCGCTGGTGGCCTCGTCCAGCAGCAGCACCGGCGCGTCCTTGTACAGCGCGCGGGCAATCGCCAGGCGCTGGCGCTGCCCGCCCGACAACTGCGTGGCGTTGTGGCCCAGCACCGTGTCGATGCCCTGCGGCAGCGTGGCGATGTGCGCGGCCAGGTTGGCGTCCTGCAGGCAGCGCTGCACGCGCTCGCGGTCGATCTCGCTGGCGCCCAGGGCCACGTTGGCGGCCACGCTGTCGTTGAGCATGGTCACGTCCTGGCTGACCAGCGCGAACTGCGCGCGCAGTACGGCCAGCGGCCACTGCGTGAGGTCGGTGCCGTCCAGCAGCACCTGGCCGCGCGTGGGCAGCACGAAGCGCGGCAGCAGGTTCACCAGCGTGGTCTTGCCCGAGCCGGACGGGCCCACCAGCGCCACCGTTTCGCCGGCGCGCACATGCAGGCCGATGCCGGCCAGGGCCGGCTCGGCATCGGCGGCGTAGGCGACGGTGACGTCGCGCAGGGCCAGCTCGCCCCGGGCACGCGGCGCGGGCGCGGCGGCGCCGTTGGCCGGGCTGGCCTCGGGCAGCACCTCGGCCATCAGGTCCAGCCCGCGCTCCAGCGCCGCCAGGCCGCGCGTGATGGGGCCGACCACGTCGGTCAGCCGGCGCAGCGGCTGGATCAGCATCAGCATGGCGCCGATGAAGGACACGAAGCCGCCCACGGTGATGCTGCGCCCGCCGCTGCTCTGGCCCTGGTACAGCGCGATGCCGATGACCACCGACAGCGCCACGGCGGCCGCCATCTGCGCCAGCGGCATGGCCGCGGCCGAGGCGCTGGCGGTCTTGATCGACAGGCCGCGCAGCTTGCCGCTGAGCAGGTCGAAGCGCGCCGCCTGCTGCGGCTGCGCGCCGTGCAGGCGCACCATGCGGTGGGCCAGCACGTTCTCTTCCACCACGTAGGCCAGCTCGTCGGTGGTGGCCTGCGACAGGCGGGTGTAGCGGTACAGCCGCCGCGACATGGTCTTCATGATCAGCCCGACGATGGGCACCAGCACCAGCACGATCAGCGTGAGCGACCAGTTCAGGTACAGCAGGTAGGCCATCAGCGCCACCACCGAGAAGCTGTCGCGCCCCAGATTGAGCAGGGCGGTGACCAGCAGCGTGGTGCCGGTCTGCACCTCGTAGACGATGGTGTTGGCCAGCTGGCTGGCGCTCTGGCGCGAGAACAGCGACAGCTCGGCCGCCAGCAGCCGGTCGAACAGCTGGCGCCGCAGCTTGACCATGCCCTCGTTGGCGATGCGCGCCAGCGCGTACTGGCTGGCAAAGTGCGCGAAGCCGCGCAGCGCGAACAGCCCGACGATGGCCGCCGGCACCAGCCAGATCGGCAGGCTGCCCTGCGTGAAGCCTTCATCCAGCAGCGGCTTGAGCAGGGCGGGCACCGAGGCCTCGGTCAGCGCGCTGACCAGCGTGCCGGCGATGGCGATGACCCAGCCCAGCCGGTATTCGCTGAAATACGTCCACAGCCGCAGCAATCGCGCGCCCAGCGGCCGCTGCGCGGAAGGCGAGGCGGGGGGCTGGGCGGGCTTCGGGTCGGGCATCGGCGGGCGGCGGGGTGAAGCCGTGGATTCTACGGAGCGCCTTTGCCACGCCATCGCTCGCGCAGCGGCCGCCAAGCCGGGCCGGGCGGCGCGGCAGGAAAATGCGGGGAACTTCCCGCCGGCGCCATGGACAAATTCACAGTTTGAAACGTCGCCATGGTCAGGCTTGTTACCATTGCCCCGGTCTATCGGCCCGCCGGCGTTGCATTTGTCTGCCGCAGCCTCTCGATATGAAATTTCATCCCCAAGCCCCAAGCATCCCCCCCAACTGGCAACGCCGTGGCCTCGTGGTCGCACTGGCCGCCTCCCCGGCGCTGCCGGCCCTGGCGCAGTTCCGCGTCGAAGTCTCCGGCGTCGGCCTGACCCAGCTGCCCATCGCTCTGGTGCCGTTCCGCGGCGAGGACGCCGCACCCCAGAAGATCAGCGCCATCATCCGCGCCAATCTGGAGCGCACCGGCCAGTTCCGCTCGGTCGACCCGAGCGGCCAGGCCATGGACGAAACCACGCGGCCTGACATGTCGGTGTGGCGCCAGCGCACGGCCGATGCGCTGGCCGGCGGCAGCGTCACCCGCCTGGGCGATGGCCGCTATGACGTGCGCTTCCGCCTGTGGGACGTGGTGAAAGGCCAGGACCTGGGCGGCCAGGGCTACGTGGTGCCGCAGGCCGACCTGCGCCTGGCGGCCCACAAGATCGCCGATTACATCTACGAAAAGCTGACCGGCGAGAAGGGCGTGTTCTCCACCCGCCTGGCCTACGTCACCAAGGCGGGCAGCCGCTACACCCTGTGGGTGGCCGATTCCGACGGTGAGAACGCGCAGGCCGCCCTGGGCAGCCCCGAGCCCATCATCTCGCCCACCTGGTCGCCCAACGGCACGCAGTTGGCCTACGTGTCGTTCGAGTCGCGCAAGCCCGTCATCTACGTGCACGACGTGGCCAGCGGCCGCCGGCGCCTGCTGGCCAACTTCCGCGGCTCCAACAGCGCGCCGGCCTGGTCGCCCGACGGCCGCCAGCTGGCCGTCACGCTGTCGCGCGATGGTGGTTCGCAGATCTACTTGATCAGCGCCGGCGGCGGCGAGCCGCGTCGCCTGACGCAGTCGCAGAGCATCGACACCGAGCCCACCTTCTCGCCCGACGGCGGCACCATCTACTTCGTCAGCGACCGCGGCGGCGCGCCGCAGATCTACCGCATGTCGGCCAGCGGCGGCGCAGCGCAGCGCGTCACCTTCAGTGGCGGCTACAACGTGTCGCCGTCCGTCAGCCCGGATGGACGTTATCTGGCATACGTGTCGCGCAGCGGCGGCTACAAACTGCAGGTGATGGAGCTGGCCTCTGGCAACGTCACCGCGGTCACCGACACGGCGGAAGACGAAAATCCGAGCTTCGCGCCCAACAGCCGCCTGATCGTGTACGCCACACGCCAGGGCGGCCGCGAGGCGCTGATGACCACCACGGTGGACGGCAAGATCAAGGCGCGTCTGGCGGGCCGCAGCGGCGACATCCGCGAGCCCTCGTGGGGTCCGTTCCAGCGCTAGTGTTTCAAGGGGCTGCGGGGCAGCCCTGGTTTCTTCCAATCGTCAATTCAGGAGTGAGAACAATGATGAAGCGTTATCTGATGGTGGCCGCACTGGCGGCGGTGCTGGCGGGCTGTGGTTCCAACGTCAAGCTCGATCCCCCGATCCAGGGCAGCGGGGCCGACGCCACCGCTACCCAGGGTGCGGGTGCCGGCGCGGCCGGCGCAGGTGCGGGTCAGAGCACCGTCACGCAGGTACAGGCAGGCCCAGCCGGCGCCGATGCCGCAGGGCCGGCCGGCGTGGGCCGCGTCATCTACTTCGACTTCGACAGCTTCACCGTCAAGCCCGAGTACCAGGGCCTGGTGGACCAGCACGCGCGCTTCCTGCAGGGTAACCGCGGCCGCAGCGTGGCCGTCGAAGGCCACACCGACGAGCGCGGCAGCCGCGAATACAACCTGGCCCTGGGCCAGAAGCGTGCCGAGGCCGTGCGCCGCGCGCTGACGCTGGTGGGCGCCACCGACGCGCAGATCGAGGCGGTGAGCTTCGGCGAGGAAAAGCCGGCGGTGAGCGGCTCGTCCGAGGATGCCTACTCGCAGAACCGCCGCGTCGAGATCCGCTACCGCTGATCGCGCCGTGATGCGGATGAATCTTCTTCGGGCCGCCGTGCTGGCGGCCACCTGCCTGATGGCGCACGGCGCCGCGCAGGCGCAGCTGTTCGGCGACGACCAGGCGCGCCAGGCCATCCTGGACCTGCGCCAGCGCTTCGACCAGTCGGTGGCGGCGCAGAACCGCCTGGTGGACGAGAATACCCAAATGCGCCGCAGCATGCTCGATCTGCAGCAGCAGATCGAATCGCTGCGCGGCGAACTGGCGCGCGCCCGCGGCCAGGAAGAGCAACTGACGCGCGACCTGTCCGAGCTGCGCAAGCTGCAAACCGCGCAGCAGGCGCTGGACGAGCGCCTGCGCAAGCTTGAGGCCGCTGAAACCGCGCGGGCTGCCGATCCGGCCGCTGGCGCCACGCCCCTGCCGCTGCCCAACGAATCCGCCGCCGGTGGCGAGAAGCAGGACTACGACGCCGCGCTGGCGGTGTTCCGTGCCGGCGACTTCAAGGGCGCGCAGACCGGCTTCGCCAATTTCATCAAGCGCTACCCGCGCAGCAACCTGGCGCCGTCGGCGCTGTTCTGGCTGGGCAATGCGCAATACGCCACGCGCGACTACAAGGAAGCCATCACCAACTTCCGTTCGCTGCTGACGGCTTCGCCCAACCACCAGCGCGCGCCCGAGGCCATGCTGTCCATCGCCAACTGCCAGATCGAACTGAAGGACACCCGCGCCGCCCGTTCCACGCTGGAGTCGCTGGTCAAGACCTACCCGCAGTCCGAGGCCGCGCAGGCGGGCAAGGAACGGCTGGCGAGGTTGAAGTGACATCCCCCTGAGCGGCTCACGCCGCTTCCCCCTTCTTGCTTCGCGAAGGGGAACAACGCCAGCGGGCGGGCCAAGCCCTTCCACGGCGTTCGCTGGCATGGCCTGCTCCGCGGCCCTTTCTGGGCTTGCTGCGCAGCCCGGTGTTGGCTCCCTCCCCCGCTGGGGGGAGGGTTGGGGTGGGGGCCAGCAGCGCATCCAAAGCGTCGGATGCGAGTTGAGGCTCACGGCGCCTCGCTCATCGCCAGCCCCGATGTATAATGCCAAGTTCCCTTGCCGCACCCCGAACAGACGCCGGGGGCGGCTTTTCTCATCCACAAGGAGAGTCAATGCGTCACTATGAAATCATTTTGCTGATCCACCCGGATCAGAGCGAGCAGGTTCCGGCCATGCTGGAGCGCTACAAGGGCATGATCACCGCCGGCGGCGGCAAGATCCACCGCCAGGAAGACTGGGGCCGCCGTCAGCTGGCCTACCAGATCAACAAGCTGGCCAAGGCTCACTACCTGTGCCTGAACATCGAGGCCGACCAGGCCGTGATGGGCGAGCTGGAGCACGCCTTCCGCTTCAACGACGCCGTGCTGCGTCACCTGACGGTGCAGAAGAAAAAGGCCGAGACCAACCCTTCGTCGATGATGAAGACCGTCGAGCGCGAGGAAGCGCGCAAGGCCCAGCAGGCGGAAACCACCAACTGAGCATGCGCCGGCGCGCGCGCCGGTCGGCCTGAGCCGAGGTGAACCAGACCCGCCTCACGGCCTGCATCGTCGAGATCGGCGTCCTGCGCCTGACCCCCGCCGGCGTGCCGGCGCTCGATGCGAGACTCGAACACGAGTCGCAGCAGGAAGAGGGCGGCAGCCCCCGGCAGGTCAAGGCGGCATTGAGGGCGGTGGCCCTCGGCGCCGTGGCCGAAAGGCTGGGCAAGCAGGCGGTGGGATCCACCTGGTGCTTCACCGGCTTTCTGGCCAGTCCGCGCAACGCCAAGCATGTGGTGCTCCACATCCAGGATTTTCAGCAAGATCAGTTTCAAGGAGGCTCTTAAATGGCCACGTTCAAGAAATTCAACAAGGACAAGCGTCCCAAGCGCAACACCCAGTCGCTGCTGTTCAAGCGCAAGCGTTTCTGCCGCTTCACCGTCGCCGGCGTCGAAGAGATCGACTACAAGGACGTCGACACCCTGCGCGACTTCATCAGCGAGAACGGCAAGATCGTGCCCGCGCGCCTGACCGGCACGCGCGCCATCTACCAGCGCCAGCTCAACACCGCCATCAAGCGCGCGCGCTTCCTGGCGCTGCTGCCCTACACCGACCAGCACCGCGTCTGATAGGAGAACCCTCATGCAAGTCATTCTTCTGGACAAGGTTGTCAACCTGGGCAACCTGGGCGAGATCGTCAAGGTCAAGGACGGCTACGCCCGCAACTTCCTGATTCCCTCGGGCCGCGCCCGCCGCGCCACCGAGGCCGCCAAGGCCGAGTTCGAGGCCCGCCGCGCCGAGCTGGAAAAGCAGGCCGCCGAGAAGCTGGCCGCCGCCCAGGCGCTGGGCGAAAAGCTGAACGGCCAGACCATCAAGCTGACGCAGAAAGCCGGCGTCGACGGCCGCCTGTTCGGTTCGGTCACCAACCACGACATCGCCGACGAGCTCAAGAAGCAGGGCTTCGACGTGCACAAGTCGCAGGTGCGCCTGCCCAACGGCCCGATCAAGACGGTGGGCGACAACACGGTCGAGGTCTCGCTGCACACCGACGTGGATGCCGAGATCACCGTCTCGGTGTACGGCGAAACGGCCTGATCGAGCCGCCGTACCGGCTGTCGACCCCGCATAAGCCGCCCGCCGCCAGGTGGGCGGCTTTTGTTTTGGTGTTGACTCGCAGGCGCCGGATGATTCAAAAAAAATAGCTGTTTGCGTTGATCCATTAAGGATTTCAGATGCTTTTCTTTTGAATCCATTGCTGGACGAGCGCCACCCACTATAAAAATCATACCGATGCGGTCTTCACCGGCTCCGCATTCTCCACAGCTTCACAACACCAGTTCACCGCTGCTGCACCGCTTGTCCACAGGCTTGTCCCATGACAAGCGGAGCCACGGGGCGTAGCATTGACCACGCCTTCCCTGCCGCAGTTCGCCGCTGCCTCGCTGCCCTCGATGTCTTCCGTCTTTCCTCCCGCCTACGCCGACCTCGGCGACGACCTCCCCACCGACCGCCAGGTCGCGCAGCTGCGCATCCCGCCGCACTCGCTGGAGGCCGAATCCAGCGTGCTGGGTGGCCTGCTGCTCGACAACAACGCCTGGGACCGCGTGGGCGACGTGCTGATCGACAGCGACTTCTACCGCTACGAGCACCGGCTGGTCTATGCCGCCGTCGGCAAGCTCATCAACGAGACCAAGCCGGCCGACGTCATCACCGTTTACGAAGAGCTGCAGCGCCAGGGCAAGGGCGACGAGATCGGCGGGCTGGCCTACCTGAACGCGCTGGCGCAGTACGTGCCCAGCGCCAGCAACATCCGCCGCTATGCCGAGATCGTGCGCGAGCGCTCGATCCTGCGCAAGCTGGTCAGCGCCAGCGACGAGATCGCCACCAGCGCCTTCAACCCGCAGGGCCGCGCCGTGGACAAGATCCTCGACGAGGCCGAGGGCAAGATCTTCAAGATCGGCGAGGAAGGCTCGCGCATGAAGCAGGGCTTCCAGGCCATGGACAGCCTGGTGGTGCAGCTGCTCGACCGCGTGCAGGAGATGGCCGACAACCCGAACGACGTGACGGGCGTGCCCACCGGCTTCATCGACCTCGACCGCATGACCGCCGGCCTGCAGGCGGGCGACCTGGTGGTGCTGGCCGCGCGCCCGTCGATGGGCAAGACGGCGTTCGCCATCAACATCGCCGAGCACGTGGCGCTGAACGAGGGCCTGCCGGTGGCTGTGTTCTCGATGGAAATGGGCGCCGCCCAGCTGGCGGTGCGTATCGTCGGCTCCATCGGCCGCATCGACCAGGGCCACCTGCGCACCGGCAAGCTGACCGACGAGGAGTGGCCGCGCCTGACCGAGGCCATCGAGCGCCTGCGCAACGTCAGCCTGCACATCGACGAGACGCCGGGCCTCACGCCGTCCGAGCTGCGCGCCAACGCCCGCCGCCTGGCGCGCCAGTGCGGCAAGCTGGGCCTGATCGTGGTCGACTACCTGCAGCTGATGAGCGGCTCAAGCTCCGACGGCGAGAACCGTGCCACCGAGCTGGGCGAAATCTCGCGCGGCCTGAAGGCGCTGGCCAAGGAGCTGCAGTGCCCGGTGATCGCGCTGTCGCAGCTCAACCGCAGCGTGGAGCAGCGCACCGACAAGCGCCCCATGATGAGCGACCTGCGCGAATCCGGCGCCATCGAGCAGGACGCCGACATCATCATGTTCATCTACCGCGACGACTACTACAACAAGGATTCGCGCGAACCCGGCGTGGCCGAGATCATCATCGGCAAGCAGCGCAACGGGCCCACGGGCACCGTCAAGCTCACCTTCCTGAAGCCGCTGACGCGCTTCGAGAGCATGGCCTTCGGCGGCAGCGACGACTTCTGAGCGCGGCGCCAGGCTGGGCAAGAGGGGGGACTTGCCAAATTTTCTTGATAATGAAAATAGCTGCTGGCGCCCGATTGCCGGGCGCAAGCAGCTATCATTATTCAATCAAGAAACGACGCCAAATGGCTATCGCCTGTTTTCAGGCTGCTGGCGCCGCTGACAGCGTCAGATCACCTTGGCGATCGACGCGCACACGTGGCCGATGTTCTTCTCGTTCAGCGCCGCCACGCACATGCGGCCGGTGTCGGTGCCGTACACGCCGAATTCGTTGCGCAGGCGCACCATCTGGTCCTTGCTGAGGCCCGAGTAGCTGAACATCCCCACCTGCGTGGTGATGAAGCCCATGTCCTGCTGCACGCCCGCTGCCTTCAGGCCGTCGACCAGGGCCTGGCGCATGGCCTTGATTCGGGTGCGCATGCCGGCCAGTTCTTCTTCCCACTGGGCGCGCAGCTTGGGGTCGTCCAGCACCATCGCCACCACGGCGCCGCCATGCGTGGGTGGGTTGCTGTAGTTGGTGCGGATCATGAGCTTCAGCTGGCTCAGCACCTTGGCCGCTTCTTCCTTGCTGGCGCACACCACCGACAGGGCGCCCACGCGCTCGCCGTACAGGCTGAAGCTTTTGCTGAACGAGGTGGAGACGAAGATGTCGAGCCCCGCGGCCACGAACTGGCCGACCACCGCGCCGTCTTCGGCGATGCCCTGGGCGAAGCCCTGGTAGGCCATGTCGAGGAAGGCGGTCAGCTTGCCGGCCTTCACCACCTCGATCACCTGGGCCCATTGCGCCGGCGTGATGTCGTAGCCCGTGGGGTTGTGGCAGCAGGCGTGCAGCACCACGATGGTGCCGGGCGCAGCGGCCTTCAGATCGGCCAGCATGCCGTCGAAGTTCAGGCTGCGCGTGGCGGCGTCGTAGTAGCGGTAGGTGCCCACCTCGAAGCCGGCCTGCGTGAACAGCGCGCGGTGGTTCTCCCAACTCGGGTCGCTGATCAGCACCTTGGCGTCGGGGCTGAGCTTCTTCAGAAAGTCGGCGCCGATCTTCAGCCCGCCCGTGCCGCCCAGCGCCTGCACCGTGGCCACGCGGCCCTGCGTGACGACGTCGGAATCGGCGCCGAACACCAGCTTCTTCACCGCGTTGTCGTAGGCGGCAATGCCGTCGATCGGCAGGTAGCCGCGCGGCTTCGGCGCGTCCATCAGCGCCTTCTCGGCCGCCTGCACGCAGGCCAGCAGCGGCAGCTTGCCGTTCTCGTCGAAGTACACGCCCACGCCCAGGTTGACTTTGTTGGGGTTGGTGTCGGCGGCAAACTGCTCGTTCAGACCCAGGATCGGGTCGCGGGGGGCCATTTCGACGGCGGAAAACAAAGACATGGTGGTCAATCCTGTGGGCTGAAAAGGGCGGACAAAAGGCGTGCGGCGGTGTCCAACTGGCCCGCATGCGCTACGCTGGAGGGAAAACCCTTGAATTTTAGCGGCCCGCCCCGAACCGTTTCATCTGTATGACCACCATCGCAGCGGCCGAGACGCCGACCACCGGCCAGTTCGTCACCTTCCCCGACTCGCCGTTTCAGCTTTTCCAGCCGTATCCGCCGGCGGGCGACCAGCCCACGGCCATCGACGCGCTGGTCGAGGGCGTGGAGAACGGCGAATCGTTCCAGACCCTGCTGGGCGTGACCGGTTCGGGCAAGACCTTCACCATGGCCAACGTGATCGCGCGGCTGGGGCGGCCGGCGATCGTGTTCGCGCCCAACAAGACGCTGGCGGCGCAGCTGTACAGCGAGTTCCGCGAGTTCTTCCCCAGGAACGCGGTCGAGTACTTCGTCAGCTATTATGACTACTACCAGCCCGAGGCCTATGTGCCGCAGCGCGACCTGTTCATCGAGAAGGACAGCGCGATCAACGAGCACATCGAGCAGATGCGCCTGTCGGCCACCAAGAGCGTGCTGGAGCGGCGCGACACGGTGATCGTGGCCACGGTGTCGGCCATCTACGGCATCGGCGCGCCCGACGACTACCTGCAGATGCGGATGATCCTGAAGGTGGGTGGCAAGCAGGGCCAGCGCGACGCCATCGCGCAGCTGGTGCGCATGCAGTACCAGCGCAACGACATGGACTTCGCGCGCGGCACCTTCCGCGTGCGCGGCGACACCATCGACGTGTTCCCGGCCGAACACAGCGAGCTGGCGGTGCGCATGGAGTTGTTCGACGACGAGGTGGAAAGCATCAGCCTGTTCGACCCGCTCACCGGCCGCATCCAGCAGAAGGTGCCGCGCTTCGTCATCTACCCCAGCAGCCACTACGTGACGCCGCGCGAGAAGACGCTGGCGGCGGTCGAATCGATCAAGCTGGAGCTGGCCGAGCGCCTCAAGTTCTTCGTCGCCGAAGGCAAGCTGGTCGAGGCGCAGCGGCTGGAGCAGCGCACGCGGTTCGATCTGGAGATGCTGAGCGAGCTGGGCCACTGCAAGGGCATCGAGAACTACACGCGCCATCTGTCGGGCGCCGCGCCGGGCGATCCGCCCGCCACGCTGACCGACTACCTGCCGCGCGATGCCATCATGTTCCTGGACGAGAGCCACCAGATGATCGGCCAGCTGAACGCCATGTACAACGGCGACAAGGCGCGCAAGACCACGCTGGTCGAATACGGATTCCGCCTGCCCAGCGCGCTGGACAACCGGCCGCTGAAGTTTGCCGAGTTCGAGCAGCGCATGCGGCAGGTGGTGTTCGTCAGCGCCACGCCGGCCGACTACGAGAAGACGCATGCCGGCCAAGTGGTGGAGCAGGTGGTGCGTCCCACGGGTCTCGTCGACCCCGAGGTCGAGGTGCGCCCGGCCACGCACCAGGTGGACGACGTACTTCAGGAAATCCGCCTGCGCACCGAGAAGCACGAGCGCGTGCTGATCACCACGCTGACCAAGCGCATGGCCGAGCAGCTGACCGA
>JRYL01000037.1_pt1 | contig 24268 bp, 25 predicted proteins | sample 235391 | NCBI WGS metagenome assembly JRYL01 (sample SAMN03074223, study PRJNA261481) | activated sludge metagenome | biome: Wastewater Treatment Plant; feature: Wastewater; material: Activated sludge; isolation source: activated biomass of a wastewater treatment plant treating wastewater from... ...
GGCCGCGCCCGCCCGCAAGCGCCCGCCACCCGCCGCCGCGCCCGCACCAGCCGCCGCCGGCTTGGCCGACCCGAAGCAGAGGTGGGGCGCGCTGACGCAGCAGTTCCAGCAGATCGCCGCCAACGCCATGCGCGACGCCGCGCCGCCCGCCACCACGGCGCCGGGTGCTTCTGATTCAATAGCTGCTGGCGAAGAAGGGACGGGCGCTACAGCCCAAGAAGACTCTCAAAAGAAACCCGCCACCAAGCGCCCGGCGAAGAAGGCTGCCAAGAAGGCCAGCGCCCCCGCTGCACGCAAGGCCCCAGCCAAGAAAGCCGCCGCCAAGAAAACCGCGGCGCGCAAGAAGCCCGCCGCCAAGCCCGCGCCCGCCAAACCCGCCGCTGCCGGCTGGCCGCTGCCCCCGCCCTTCAAGTTCGGGCGCTGAGCGCGCGCGCTGCCTTGCCCCGCCGCGATCACCTCTCAGAATTGTGGGAGCGGGCATGNNAGCCCGCTCCCACAGTGCCGTGCTGTGCGCGCTTGGGTCGATGGCTCGCCAATCATGACGGCGCCGACCATCACAAAGAAAACCCCCTCTCCCTCTGGGAGAGGGCAGGGGTGAGGGCCGACAGCGTGACTCGCCCCACGGAAACCTCCATAACCCACACGCCCGATGGCAACGGCCTTGGCCGCGATGCAGCGCCTCCTTTCCCACCACCGCCCCATCGCGGGCCAGCCCGCTCCCCCAACGCCGCGCGGCAACCGTTGACGATCGACCTGTCATGACCCTCTTCCCCACCGGCCACGCCACCCACCCGCAATGGCGCATGGCCTGCGGGCTGGTGCTGGCGCAGCTGCGCGCGCAGATGGCGCTGCCCGATCACGCCGCCGCGCCCACCCTCGGCCTGCTCTACATCACCGACCACTACGCAGCCGAAGCACGCGCCATCCTCGACCACCTGCAGGCCGAGCTGCCCCAGGTGGCCGACTGGGCCGGCACCGTGGGCGTCGGCGTGTGCGCCAACAACGCCGAATACATCGATGAACCCGCCCTCAGCGTGATGCTGTGCGAGCTGCCGGTGGACCAGTACCGCGTGTTCTCCGGCGTCGCGCCACTCAGCAGCGGCACCGGCTTCACCCCCCACACCGCCCTCATCCACGCCGACGCGCAGACGCCCGACGTGGCCGAGCTGATCGCCGAAATGGCCCAGCGCACCACCACCGGCTACCTGTTCGGCGGCCTGGCCGCCAGCCGCGGCGCCGTGGTGCAGTTCGCCGCCAGCGGGCACGGCAACGCGCCGGGGCAGGGCGCGGCGGGCGGCGTGTTCAGCGGCGGGCTGTCGGGCGTGGCCTTCGGCGAGGGCGTGGCGCTGGTGTCGCGCGTCACCCAGGGCGCGCAGCCCATCGCGCCCGAGCGCGCCGTCACCGCCGCCGACGGCAACGTGCTGCTCACGCTCGATGGCGAGCCGGCGCTCGATTTGATGCTCGACGACCTGCAGGTCAGCCTGCAAGAGCCGCGCGCCGCGCTCGACGTGGTGCGCCGCACGCTGGTGGGCCTCTCCAGCCCCGGCGACCAGGGCGTGAGGCGCACCGGCAACTTCGGCGCCGACGTGCTCGTGCGCCACATCATCGGCGTCGACCCCGGCCGGCGCGGCGTGGCCATTGCCGAGCACCCGCGGGTCGGCCAGCGCGCCGCTTTCTGCCAGCGCAACGTGCACGCTGCGCGCGCCGACCTGATGCGCATCTGCGCCGAAATCCGCGAAGAGCTGGAGCCCGAGGAAGTCACCGAGACCACCGCCGCCGTGCTGGCCGCGCCGCACGAGGAATCCTCACCCCACCCCGCGCGACGCATCCGCGGCGCCATTTACGTGAGCTGCGCCGGCCGCGGCGGCTCGCACTTCGGCGCCCCGAATGCCGAACTGCAAATCATCCGCCACGCGCTGGGCGACGTGCCCCTGACTGGCTTTTTCGCCGGCGGCGAGATCGCGCGGCATCACTTGTATGGATATACGGGCGTGTTGACGGTGTTTGTCTCAGCGAACAAGGATTGTTGATCTCACGCAACTGTCGCGCAGCCCCGACACCCGGCCCCTCACGCCAGTTGGTCGCAGCGTTATACGGATTGAGATGCCGATGTCTGACATTCTTTCACTCTTCAATTCTCCCGATCGTCTGATCGAATCAGTCGAAGAGTTCAACTCCGCTTGCGAGCATATCGTCCTGTTACTCGAGGAAGCTGAAGGCATCTTCCAGAGTGGGGGATATTCCACGGCTACCTTCTTGGCGATAACCGCGATAGAAGAATCAGCAAAAGCCCATCTTGGTGCTTTTACTGGAGGAGGTCCGAACCCCGAAAAGCGGAAAAACAATATCTTCTATGACCATGGCAAGAAACATCAGTTGGCGGCCATGCCCACTATTTCCATGGGCCAGCGCTTGCAGGCAGCAATCGGCGAAGAAGCACTCGTTCGGATTCTGGCGATGTCCCGTACCAAGGAACTACTTCGTATCAGAGAATCTTCGTTGTACTTTGAGAGACGGAACGGCGCGCTCCATTGCCCACGAATCGCCATCGACAAGAATCTGTCGCGTTCCATCTTGCTATACGCAATTGAAGTCTTTGATGACGCGTTGGTCGGTTTTACAGATTATTCGATGAAAATATCAGGCAGAACAGATGAGATTTTTAGTCGTGTCGCATCGGCAGAAACCTGCAGTTCATCGGACGCTGCGCGATAAAGCTACGCAGGGCCGTAGGCTGGGTTTCGCTTCGCTCTACCCAGCCTATGGCGGGTCGACTTATTGACCAGTAAACCGCGCCGCCCGCTTTTCCACAAACGACCGCACCCCTTCCGCCGCATCGTCCGAATTCGCCAGGCGCTTTTGCGTCGTCTCGAACTCGTGCATCGCGGCCATCGGGCCTTCTTCCAGCACCTTCAGCACGTTCAGCCGCGTGGCGACCACGGCCAGCGGGGCCTGGGCGGCGATTTGCTCGGCTATTTGCAGCGCCTCGGGCAGCACCTGCTCCGGCTCCACCACTTTTTGCACATAGTTCAGGCGCAGCGCCTCGGCGGCGCCGAATTCGTCGCCGGTCAGCAGGTGCAGCATCGCGTTGCCCAGACCGGATCGCTCGGCCATGCGCAGGGTGGCGCCGCCGGTGGCCATGATGCCGCGCTTGACCTCCAGTTGCGAAAAGCGGCAGTCGGTGGCCGCCACCACGATGTCGGCGGCCAGCATCAGCTCGATGCCGACGGTGAAGGTGATGCCCTTCACCGCCACCACCATGGGCTTGGTGCGGCGGCGGTAGCGCGGCATGCCCAGATCGTTGGGGTCGACAAGGCCATCGGGCACGGCGCGGTCGCCACGCTGCATCAGCGGCGCGACCGAGGGCAGATCGAGCCCGGCGGTGAAGTGGTCGCCCGCCGCGTGCAGCACGCCCACGCGCAGCGCGGGGTCGTCGTCGAGCCGGGTGTAGGCCTCGGCCAGTTCGCGGAACATCCTGGCGGTGAAGCCATTGCGCTTGGCAGGGCGGTTGATGCAGATCAGCAGCACATGGCCGCGCACTTCGCAGTCGATGCGGCCTTCGGTGTCGGGGGTGGGGTGGGGCGTGTTCATGCGCCCATGCTAGGGCGGGCGCGGCGCGGCAGGTGTCACGCAGGTGCGGGGTGGGTTCTAAGCCAGATTGGCTTTTAGCGCTCGTCCAGAAAGCGCGAGCAGCTATGAATTTTGTAGGATCGGGCTTGCCCGCGATGGGGCGACAGCATGGCCGGATGCGCCCTATCGCGGGCAAGCCCGCTCCTACAAGGTTTCAAGCAAAATTGGCCTCTAGCGCTTACCAGATAAGCACGAACAGCTATAAAAACAGAAGCGTCAGCGCCGCAGCCGCGTGAACGCCTCGAACTCCCAGCTGCGCATGCCCAGCAGCAGGGTGTAGCCCTCGCGGTCTGAGTCTTTCAGCTTCTGGTCCATCTGGTGCTGCTGCGCAAAGTCCTGCGCCACGCGCTGCAGCCGCTCCAGAAACGAGGGCGCGAGCGCACGGCTGACGCTGCCGTGCACCAGCAGCAGGCCTTCGGCCGGCCCGTCGAAGCCGCCGCTGAAGTAGTCCAGCACCACGTGTTCGCGCACGTACTGCATCACCGGGCCGTGCGGGCGCCAGCGGAAGGTCTTGGCGACCTTCAGGCGGTAGCGGTTGAGCGGTTTCAGCTCGATCACGCCGATGCGGTCCAGCTGCGCCAGGTACTTGATGACCTCGGCCTCGCTCAGGCGGTAGGCGGCGGTCATCTGCTCCAGCGTCCACTGGCTCAACACGTTGGTGGCCACCAGCAGCAGCTTTTCGTCGGCCACCACGGCGCGCTCCTGCTCGGCCGTCAGCTCTTTCAGCAGCGGCTGCGCGTCGGCCACGCGCTGGGCCAGCTCGGCAAAGTCCATCTTCAGCGCGCGGCAGATGGCGTCAATGCGCGACAGCGGCATGTCGCCCTTGGCCAGCATGCGCTTGACGCTGCTCTCGGCCATGCCCAGCTCCTTCGCCAGATCGGCGTAGGTCATCTGGGCGGCCTTCAGCTCTTTCTTGAGGACGGTGACGAGGTCGGCGGTGGTGCTCATGTGGAGGCATTAGAGCATCGAAATGCGATACCAATGGTCGAATGTGCTGTATTGAGGCGCAATATTCGGGGCTGAGATCGCCGAACCCGCAGACAGTGGCGTACCGATCCACTCCACGCCCCACGGGGCCTGTTCACCATGCGTCTGCACACCGCCTCCCACCGCTGGCTGGGTCATCAGGTCGATACCACCGGCGCGTCACGCCCAGCCGAGCTTGCCCTGCTGCTGGCCGTGGCCGCCCTCGCGGCGCTGGCTGCGCTGCTGCCCGCTACCGGGCTGCCCGCCGGCTACCACGACTTTGCCGACCAGCGCACGCTGCTGGGCCTGCCGCACGCGCTGGACGTGCTGAGCAACCTGCCGTTCGCGGTCATGGGCGCCTGGGGGCTGTGGTGGCTGCGCCGCGTGCCGTTGGACCGCTTAGGCACGGCGCAGCGCGGACTGGCGGGGCTGTTCTTCATCGGGCTGATCGCCACCGCATTCTGTTCGTCCGGCTATCACCTTGATCCGCACGAAGCCGGCCTGTGCATCGACCGCGTGGGCATGAGCCTGGCCTTTGCCGGGCTGCTGGGGCTGGCAGCGGCCGACCGCATCAGCGCGCGGGCTGGCGTGGCGCTGGCCGCGCTGGTGGCCGTGGCGGCACCGGCCACGGCACTGGTTGCCTGGCTGGGCGGCAACATGACGCCCTGGGCGGTGCTGCAAGGCGGCGGCCTGGTGCTGCTGGCGGCGCTGGCCCTGCGCCGGCCGCAGCCGCGCGCGCTGGGTTTTTCGATCATCGGCGTGATCGCTTTCTACGCCGTGGCCAAGGCGCTGGAACTGGCCGATGCGCCGGTCTTTGCGCTCACGCAGCAACTCATCAGCGGCCACAGCGCCAAGCACCTGGTGGCGGCGCTGGCGGGCTGGCCTGTGGTGCGGGCGCTGCAATCCCTCGCGCGGGGTGCGCCGGCGGGCCACGCTGCCCGCACAATCCGCTGACAACAAGAACCAAAGCATTCTTTCGAGGAAGTTCTTCCCATGAGCCAGACCACCACCGGCGCCCTGGCGCCCGATGCGGCCGTGCCCGCGCCTTCCACACCGGCCGCCCGCGCGCCCGAGGCGCCCAACCAGTTCGCCCTGCTGCGCCAGCGCCGCTTTGCGCCCTTCTTCTGGACGCAGTTCTCGGGCGCAGCCAACGACAACCTGTTCAAGTTCGCCGTCACCGTGATGGTGACCTACCAGCTCAGCGTGGGCTGGTTGCCGCCGGCCATGGCGGGGCTGGTGATCGGGGCGCTGTTCATCCTGCCGTTTCTGCTGTTCTCGGCCACCAGCGGGCAGCTGACGGACAAGCTGGAGAAGTCGTGGCTGATCCGCCGCCTGAAGGATTTCGAGATCGCCATTGCCCTGCTGGCCGCCTGGGGGCTGATGGCGCAGAACGTGCCGGTGATGCTGGCGTGCATCTTTCTGCTGGGCTTTCAGTCGACGGTGTTCGGGCCGGTGAAGTTCGCCTACCTGCCGCAGGCGCTGAACGAGCGCGAACTGACCGGCGGCAACGGCATGGTGGAGATGGGCACCTTCGTCGCCATCCTGATGGGCAACGTCGTGGGTGGGCTGCTGGTGGCGCTGCCCGGCATCGGCCACGCCACGGTGGCCGTGGCCTGCGTGGTGCTGGCGGTGCTGGGGCGCATGACGGCGCAGTTCATTCCCCACGCGCCGGCCACCGACCCGGGCCTGCGCATCAACTGGAACCCCGTCAGCGAGACCTGGCGCAACCTGAAGCTGGCGCACGGCAACATCGTGGTGTTCCGCTCCATGCTGGGCATCTCGTGGATGTGGTTCTTNNATCGGCCTGGTGCCGCTGGGCGCCATCGGCATGACGGTGTTCGCGGTCGATTTGTACTTTGCGTCACGCGGCTTGGCCTCGGGCATGGAGCACACGCTGGGCAGCTTCTTGGCCCAGCCCGCGCACTGGCGCGTGATGGCCGACCTGCTGCTGCTCAGCCTGTTCGCGGGCCTGTACAGCGTGCCGATGTACGCGCTGATCCAGCTGCGCAGCGCGCCCACGCACCGCGCGCGCATCATCGCCGCCAACAACATCCTGAACGCGCTGTTCATGATCGCCAGCAGCGTCATCGCCGGGCTGTTGCTCAAGGCCGGCTTCAGCATTCCGCAGATCTTCCTCGTCGTCGGCCTGGCCAACGCCGTGGTGGCGTTCTACATCTTCATGCTGGTGCCTGAATACCTGCTGCGCTTCGTGGCCTGGGTGGCTTCGCGACTGGTGTACCGCTACCGGGTAACGGGCGACGAGCACATCCCCGCCGACGGGCCCGCCGTGCTGGTGGCCAACCACGTGAGCTTTGTCGACGCCGTGCTGCTGATGGCCGCCAGCCCGCGCCCCATCCGCTTCATCATGGACCACCGCATCTTCAAGGTGCCGGTGCTGGGCTGGATCTTCCGCCTGGCCAAGTGCATCCCCATCGCGCCGCAGAAGGACGACCCGGCCACCTACCAGCGCGCCTTCGACACCGCCGCGCAGGTGCTGCGCGAGGGCGACCTGCTGGGCATCTTCCCCGAAGGCGGCATCACCCGCGACGGCGCACTGCAGCCCTTCAAGGGCGGCGTGATGAAGATCCTGGAGCGCGCCGAGGCCGATGGCGTAAAGGTGCCCGTGGTGCCGATGGCGCTGACCAACCTGTGGGGCTCGTACTTCAGCCGCATCGAAAACGGCGGCGCCATGGCGCGCCCGTTCCGGCGCGGCATTTTTAACCGCGTGGGGTTGAATGTGGGCGAAGCGGTACCGGCGGCGCAGGTGACGCCGCAGGGGTTGCAGGCGCGGGTGGCGGATTTGCTGGCGGCGTAGCGGTGCCTGCCGTGGCGCGCATCAGCACTGAAACAGCTCCGCGTGCGTGCCGGCGCGCACGAAGACGATGTGGCTGTCTGCTTCGCTCAGGCGATAGATCAGCAGGAAGTCGCCACCGATGTGGCATTCGCGGTGGTCCGACCACTCGCCCTTGAGCGCGTGGTCCAGCCATTCGGGGCCCAGCGGCGCGTCGGCGGCGATGAGCAGCAGCATGGCCTCCTTCAGCCGCCGCATGTCGTAGCGGCCGGAATGCGTCAGGCGCTGCCAGTCCTTCCGGAAGGCACGGGTGTAGTCGCTGGCGCGTGGCGGCTTGGCGCGCTTGCGCGCCTTGGCGTCAGTCGTCTTGGTCAAGATCGGCCAGCAGGGCGTCGGCGGAGGCGAAGCGGGCGCGCCGCAGGGCGCGCGCCTCCTGCATGGCGGCCACGGTGTCGGCATTGGGCACCTTCAGTTCGAGCGGCAGCGCCTGCTCGGCCACCACGCGGTGCAGCAGCAGGCGCACGGCGTCGGATACCGTGAGGCCCATGGCGCCCAAGGCCTCGGTGGCCTGGGTCTTGAGGGTGTCGTCCACGCGGACGTGCAGCATCGAGGTGGTGGCGGACATGAGGGCTGACTCCTTGGGTGAATCGTATCTCATTTGAGAGACAAAGACCATCGAAGTTCCAAGGCTGGCCGAGGACGACTGGCTGCTTCTCAACTGCCGGTCTTGGGGGGCTGTGCAGCCACGGCGGCCAGATGCCGCTCGGTCACATCCCGCGCCATCGCCACCGAGCCCAGCACGGCGTCGGCGTCGTCCTTCACCACGCCAAAGCTCATGTCCACATACAGCTTGCGGCCGTCCTTGTGCACGCCGCGCGTGGTGCGCACTTCTGCGCCGTGGCTGGTGGTGCCGCGCGCTATGGCGCGGTGAAAGCCCTTCCAGTGCGCGGGGCGCAGGCGCTCGGGGATGATGAGGTCCAGGCTCTGGCCCAGCGCCTCGGCGGCGCTGAAGCCGAACACGGCCTCGGCGCCGGGGTTCCACACGCGGATGACACCTTGCGGGTCGGCAAAGATCAGCGCGTCGGGCGTGTGGGCCAGGATGTGCCGGTAGGGTGCGGCATCGGGGGCGCTGGTGTGCATGTGGTTCTCCTCAGCCGCCGGGGGCCATCGCCCGGGATGATGCGCCGCCCCTGCACGGCGTGCAAGGCGCGCCCTACGGCGGGCAAGGTTATCGCGCCTGGCCGGCGCGGTACGGCGCAGGGGCCTGCTAAGTTCAAGTTTTTTGAATGCCGTCGTGAAAATCCCCGGCTTGCGCGGGGCGGGCGCAGGCGCAAACTGACCTTCATCATGAGCTCGACCACCCCCCATCCCGCCGCCGCCCGCCAACCCGCGCTGTTCATCCCCCATGGCGCCGGCCCGTGTTTCTTCATGGACTGGAACCCGAAGGACGCGTGGGACCGCACCGCCGCCTTCCTGCGCGGCATTCCGGCCAGCCTGCCGGCGGCGCCGAAGGCGATTCTGTTGATATCGGGCCACTGGCTGGCGCCGCGGGCCACGCTGGGCGCGACCGAGCGGCCAGGTCTGATCTACGATTACGGTGGCTTTCCGCCGCACACTTACGAGCTGGCGTACCCGGCGCCCGGCGCGCCCGCCGTAGCGGCGCGCGTGCGGCAGCTGTTGACGGCCGCCGGCCTGCCCGTGGCGCAGGACGACGCGCGCGGCTGGGACCACGGCGTGTTCATCCCGCTGAAGGTGGCTTTCCCCGACGCCGACGTGCCGGTGCTGCAGCTGTCGCTGCTGCAAAGCTTGGATGCGGCCGCGCACGTCGAACTCGGCCGCGCGCTGGCGCCGTTGCGCGATGAAGGCGTGCTGATCGTCGGCAGCGGCATGAGCTACCACAACATGCGCGGCTACGGCGATGCGCGCTCCACCCCCGTGGCGGCAGCCTTCGACCACTGGCTGGGCGAGACGGTGGCGCTGCCTGCGCCTGAGCGCAATGCGCGCCTGGCTGCGTGGGACACCGCCGCCGGCCCCGCCGGCCGCCTGAGCCACCCGCCGCGCGCCGAAGAGCACCTGCTGCCGCTGCACGTGGTGGCCGGCGCGGCGGGCGAGGGGCGGGGCGCCAAGGTGTTCACCGACCGCGTGATGGCGGTCGACATCTCGGCCTTCCGCTTCGATTGAAAATTTATGCCAAACTGGCCTGCAGCGCCCGAAATATAAGCGCAAACAGCTATTGAAACAGGAGTATCTTGCATGCACCCCACCGCCCCCCGCACCATCGGCCAGACCGGCATCACCCTGTCGCCGCTCGTCTTCGGCGGCAACGTGTTCGGCTGGACGGCCGACAAGGCGGCCTCGCTCGCCATGCTCGACCGCCTGCTCGACGCCGGCCTGACCAGCATCGACACGGCCGACGTGTATTCGCGCTGGGTGCCGGGCAACCAGGGCGGCGAGTCGGAGACGATCCTCGGCGAGTGGATGCAGTCGCGCGGCGCGCGTGACCGCATCCAGCTCATCACCAAGGTCGGCATGGACATGGGCGCGGCCGGCCAGGGCCTGTCGGCCGCGCACATTGAGCGCGCGGTGGAGGCCTCTTTGAAGCGCCTGCGCACCGACCGCATCGACGTCTACTTCTCGCACCACTTCGACGACGGCGTGCCGCAGGCCGAGACGCTGGGCGCGTTTGACCGGCTGGTGCGCGCCGGCAAGGTGCGCGCCATCGGCGCCAGCAACTTCACGGCGGCACAGGTGCGCGCCGCGCTGGACGTGGCCGCCGCGCAGGGCCTGCCGCGCTACGCCGTGCTGCAGCCCGAATACAACCTGTTCGACCGTGCCGGCTTCGACGGCCCGCTGCGCGATCTGGCGCTGGCCGAGGGGCTGGCCGTGATCTGCTACTACAGCCTGGCCAGCGGTTTCTTGACCGGCAAGTACCGCAGCGCGGCCGACCTGGCGCAAAGCCCGCGCGGCGCCGGCATCGGCCAGAAGTACCTGACGCCGCGCGGCCTGCGCATCCTGGCCGCGCTCGATGCCGTGGCCGCGCGCCACGCCGCGCAGCCGGGCGAGGTGGCACTGGCCTGGCTGATGGCGCGCCCGGGCGTGACGGCGCCCATCGCCAGCGCGTCGAACGTGGCGCAGGTGGAGGGCCTGGTGCGCGCCACGCAGCTGCAGCTGTCGGCCGACGATGTGGAAGCGCTCGACGCCGCCAGCGCGCCGGAGGCGGCATGAGCAGCGCCGCGCTGACATCCACCGCCTCCATTGCCACCGTCGAGCCTGCGCGCATCATCCTGCGGCTGTGCAAGCACTGGGGCCACAAGTGGCCGGTGCAGTACGACGAGCAGCACGGCCGCATCGAGCTGCCCATGGGCACGGTGCACCTGCAGGCCGGCGAAGGGCGGCTGACCGCCCGGCTCGACGCCGCGCCCGACGCCGATCTGGACCGCTTCGAGCAGGTGGTGGCCGAGCACGCGCAGCGCATGGCGCGCGGCGAAACCTACGTGTGGGACTGGCGGCGCCAGGCGGCGTGAGCCATGGGGTGAGGCTGCGGCGTGGGTGATGCTGCCATTTTGACGGGGGAGTATTATCATTTCACGCTTATTGCACGGGCGCTGATGGCTTGCATATAGGGGAGTATGCAACTGCCGTGCCCGGACTGAGGGGCCGCGAAGCCGCCTCTGCGCCGCCGCCGCGCGGTCGCCCTCCTATGCGCGCAGCAGCGGCGAAAAAGTATCGTCATCAGATACCGTTGGGGTGTGAAAGCGCCACCGGCACGCATTTTTCGCTGCTTTTCAGCGTGCCGCGCCCACACTCCCGTTCCATGTTCAACCCCTCTCATGGAACCCACATGCAAGCCCTCATCCGTCGCGACTCCAAGCCCTGGCAACTGCAAGTCTGGGCCTCGTTCGGCATCGCCCTCACGCTGTGCGCCATCGGCCTGGCCTGGCTGCCGGGGCAGGACCTGGACCGCGCCTTCATGTTCATGGGCTACCTGTTCTGCCTGAGCACCGCCTTCGTGCTGTCGAAGTTCGTGCGCGACGGCGAGATGGCGCGCGACGCCGGCACGCGCCGCGTGGCCGACACGCCCATGTTCAAGCTGGTGGTGTGGGGCGGCTTCGGCTTCGCCATGGCGCTCACCGCCTGGGGCCTGCTGCGCATGGACATCAACGAGACCTACAAGGTCTTCCTGGGCGTGAGCTGGCTGTACCTCATCACCTGCGCCTTCACGCTGGCCAAGATGCTGCGCGACCGGCAGGAAGCCGATCTGCTGGAAGCCGAATACCGCGGCCGCCGGGCAGCGCGGGCTGAAGCCGCCCAGGACGCCGCCGCCTGACACCCACCCTGTGGGAGCGGGCTTGCCCGCGATGGGGCGTGGCCGGAGTGCGATGCGCCGCCATAGCGGGCAAGCCCGCTCCCACATGTCCCTTCGCGCTCTAGCGCTCACCCATTGGGCGCTGGCAGCTACTCATTCAGGAGCAAACCATGTCTCAAGATAACGTGATGCAACATCTGCGCCGCGCCACCGCCGCCGTGCTGTGCGCCAGCGCCCTGCTGCTGGCATCCACCCAGGCCGCCCAGGCACAGAGCGAAGTCTCGGTCGGCCTGTCGATGCTGCCGGTGGCCTCGGTCGTCGGCGCCGCGTCGGTCGCCGGCGCGGCGGCCAGCACGGTGGTCGCCATCCCGGTGGCACTGGCCGTCAGCGGCGCGGTGCTGACGGTGAAGGCCATCGAAGCCTCGGCGCACGGCACCGTCATCGTGCTGGAGCGCGCCAGCGACGCCGCCACCGCCAGCGTGGAGCTGGGCGCGGCGGCCGCGGGCGGCATCGCCCTCAGCGTTGGCGCCAGCGTGGTCACCACCGTCATCGCCAGCGGCGTCATCCTGTCGGCGGCGGGCGAGGTGCTGTGCTTCATCCCCAACGCCATCGGCCGGGCGCTGCTCTACAACGAGCGGATTCTTTGAGGTGTCGATCATGAAACTGCGATTCGCTACGTTATTGATAGCTGCCGGCGCCCTGCTGCTGGGCGCCACGGCCGCACAGGCCGGTCGCCGCTGCGAGGCCGCCAAGCCCACGCCGCAGGTCATCGAGCGCGGCCTGAACCTGGCGCAACGCACTGCCGCCGCGCTGGACGCCGCGCACGCCCGCGACGGCACGCGCGTGGTGCTGCTGGCGCGCGCCGGGCAGGACCTGACCCGGTACAGCCAGCACTGGTCGCACGTGGCCTGGGCCTACCGCACGCCCGAGGGGCCGTGGCGCGTGGTGCACAAGCTCAACGAATGCGGCACAGACCAGTCCATCATCACGCGCCAGGGCCTGGGCGAGTTCTTCCTGGACGACCTGTGGCGCTACGAAGCCGCCTGGGTGGCGCCTTCGCCCGAGTTGCAGGGCGCGCTGTGGCCGCTGCTGCAGGACAACCGCCGCGCCGGCACGCTGCACCAGCGGCGCTACAGCATGGTCAGCTACGCCTGGGGCACGCGCTACCAGCAGAGCAACCAGTGGGCCATCGAGACGCTGGCGCTGGCGGCCGAGCCGCACGCGCAGCGGCGCGAGCAGGCGCAGGCCTGGCTGCGGCTGAAGGACTATCGCCCCGCCACGCTGCGCATCGGCGCGCTCACGCGCCTGGGCGGGCGCATGACGGCGGGCAACGTGGCTTTCGACGACCACCCGCCGACGCAGCGCTTTGCCGACCGCATCGAGACGGTGACGGCCGATTCGGTGCTCGACTGGCTGCAGCGCGCGCCGCTGGGCGGCGGGGTGCAGCGGCTGGGCGGGTGATGGGGGTTGGTTTGTTTGCTATGTTAAAAATAGCTGCTGGCGCTTGCTGGACGGGCGCTGGAGGGCGATTTGGCTCTTAAGCTCAACCCGGCTTGCCGCCCGGTGCCTGCAACATGTCCTCGCTGGCCTTGCGCGCGCGTTCCTCGGCAATCTGGTCGTTCAGCTCGGTCTCGGGCGACACATCGCCCTGGTCGCGCGCGACGGCGCGCGGGTCCACGCTGGTGATGGGCGGCGTCTGGGCCGGTGCGGTATCGGCGTGCGCGGCGGGCTGCACCAGTTGCACGCGGTAGGTGGGCTCGGGCAGGTCCATGCCGGCGTCTTCCAGCGCCTTCTTCACCAGGCGGATGGCCTCGCTGCGGGCCTTGAAGAAGCCGGTCTCGCGCTGGTTGACCCAGGCGTAGTAGCTGATGGTGACCGATGAATCGCCCACCAGATCGACGGTGGCGCTGGGCGCCGGGTCGTCCAGCACGCCCTGCATGGCGGCCAGCGTGGCCACGCCCAGGTCCTGCGCGCGCTGCAGGTCCTCGCCATAGCTCACGCCCAGCGTGAAGCTGAAGCGCCGCCTGGGGTTGTGCGTGAAGTTGAGCAGCACCGCCTTGAACACCGTGGCGTTGGGCAGGCGCAGCTCGTTGCCGTCCATCGTCATCAGCACCGTGTTGCGGGTCGACAGCGACACCACGCGCCCCTCGTGGCTGTCGACGCGCACATGGTCGCCCGGCTCGAACGGGCGCCTGAGGCTGAGCAGGATGCCCGACAGGTAGTTCTCGGCCATGTCGCGGAAGGCGAAGCCCAGCACGATGCCCACCACGCCGGCCGAGCCCAGCACGGCGGTGACCAGCGCCGTGGCACCCAGCAGGTCGAGCGCGATCAGCACGCCGATGATCAGGAACGCCGCGCGCACGCTGCGGCGAATGACGGTGCCCAGAAACGGGTTGCGGCTGTCGAGCCGCACGATGTGCAGGTGCCGGGCCAGCCAGCCGCCCAGCCAGCGCATCACCATCACCACGACGATGGCGGTGATCAGCAGCGGGATGGCGGCCACGGCGCGGGCGGCGCGGTCCTTCAGCAGCTCCCAGGTCTCGTGCAGGCGGGCGCCGAAGTCGGCCGCCAGGCTGAGCTGGTTCTCGACCGCCACCACGCCGTCGACGGCGGCCACCACCTTGGTGGCGAGCTGGCGCGCCTCGTTGTCGGGCACGCTGCCGTGCAGCGTGGCCACGCCGGCCTGCACCGCCGGCGTGATGGCGCGGAAGGTGACGTTGCGCGACAGACGCGCGGTGACCTCGGCCAGGATGCGCTCGTCGTCCTGCTGCGTTGCGCGCGCGGCCTGTTGCACCAGTTTGGGGTTGGCGGCGGCCGGCGCCTCGGACGCGGTGGAGGCGGCGGCGCGCGCCTTGAGTGCACCCAGCAGCGCGGCGGGCTCTTGCGCGCGAACCGGCGCGGCCAGCAGCAGGGCGGCCATCAGCAGAGCGAACAGCGTGGCCAGGCGGCTTGGGGCTGACGAAAAACGGAGGGCTGAAAAAAGCATCGTGCGATCATGCCGCAAGCTGTGGCCAGCGCACGTGGGACGGCGTCGCGTGACAGGCGCCAGAAGCTCAATGGCCGAAGGCCGCGGAGCAGGCCATGCGAGGGCACCCGTGGCCGGACCTGCGCCGGCCAGTGGGTGCGTCCCCCTTTCAGGGGGAAGCCGCGTCAGCGGCTCAGGGGGTCATCCATTTTCTTGTACCCACTCGATGAAGCGGTCCATCGCCGGCACGGCGGCGGTGGCGCGTTCGCTGTTGACGACGATGGCCACGGTGATCATGCGGCCCGACTTGCCGCGCACATAGCCGGCCAGCGAACGCACGCCGGTCAGCGTGCCGGTCTTCAGGAAGGCGTTGCGCTGCGCGGGCGAGCCCTTGAAGCGGTGGCTGAGCGTGCCGTCGGCACCGGCCACGGGCAGCGAGGCGAGGAACACTTTCTGCACCTTCGCGTCGTTCCACGCCGCCTGCAGCAGCTGCACCATGGTCAGCACGTTGCCGCGCTCGGTGTGCGCCAGGCCCGAGCCGTTGTCGATGTGCGGCGCGTCCTGGGCCAGTCCGTGCTTCTTGAGCCACTGGCCCATGCGCTGCCGGGCCAGCTGCAGCGTGGAGGTGGTGGGCGAGAAGCCCGGCGCGATGGACAGCAGCAGGTTGCGCGCCATCAGGTTGTTGCTGTCCTTGTTGATGGCGCGCACCAGCTCGGGCAGCGGGGCCGATTCCAGCGTGGCCCAGGGCTTGCCGGGGTAGGGGCTGGCGGGGGGGCGGGCGCGCCGCGCGCCGCGCACCGGGGGGGCGGCGCCGTCGCGGTGGATCACGCGGTCGGTGAGTTGCCCGCCCGAGGCGGCCCAGGCGCCTGCCACCAGCGCCGCCGTCAGCGCGCGGCCGGGGGCGGCCTCAATGGTCAGCGCGCTGGCGCAGCGCGGCGACCACTGGCCGCTGATGACGACGCGGCCGACCGGGGCCACGGGGGTGGGTGGTGTGGCGGCCGGCTCGGGCATGCTGGCAGCGGCCTGCGGCACTGATGCGGCGCTGGCGCTGGCCTCGGCACTGGCCGGGCTGGAGGCGGCGACCGCGATGTAGGGCGATGGCGTGGGTACCGGCTTGGCGGGCTTGGCCGGGCCGGGCGCCGGTGCCGGCTCGAACCGCGCCTGCGCCGTGCAGGCCCGCCCGCCGCCGAGCTGGTTGACGACCTCGATCTGCCCCAGCGGCGGATCGAACGTGGCCGCCAGCGCGCCGCCATCGCCCGCGCGCAGCGCCACGCGGAAGCGGTTCTCGTCCAGCACGAAGGCATCGGGCCAGGCGTGGTGCGGGTTGCCGGCCTCGGGCACGGGGGTGTTGGCATGGTCCTTGTCGGCCAGGCGAAACAGGCTCTGGTCGAGCACGATGTGGCCCTGCACCTGCGTCAGGCCCTGTTTGTGCAGGCGCCGGAACCAGTCGGTGAGGCGCTGGCTGTTCAGCGTGGCGTCGCCGCCGCCGACGAGTATCAGGTCGCCCGCCAGTCGGCCGTCGACCGGCGCGCCGGTGAGCCAGGCGCGCGTGCGCCAGCGGTAGTTGCGCGGCAGCGTCTGCAGGCTGGCCAGCGTGGTGATGACCTTGGTGGTGGAGGCGAGGGTGAAGGCCAGCTTCTCGTTGTGCGAGATCAGCAGCGGCGCGCCCGCGGCCAGCGGCTGGGCCAGCAGGGCGACTTCGGAATCCTTGATGCCGGCCTTCTGCAGCGCGGTCCACACCTCGGTGGCATCGGGGGCGCGCACGGCCGGGGCGCTGGCCGGTGGCGTCGGCGCGATGGTGGCGGCACCGGCCGTCGCCGGGGCGATGGAGCGTTCACCCGCGGCGGGTGTGGGAGCCTGCGCCAGCGCGGGCGCGGCGGCCAGCAGCCAAGCCAATGCGGCACTGGCCCCTGCGGGCCACGCTGAAAACGACAGGCGTTTGCTCATGAATCAATAGCTGCTCGCGCTTGCTGGACGGGCGCTGGATGCCAATCTGGCTTGTCATCCATCAACGCGCCTGCGGCGCACCAGGATTACACGCCGCGTGCGCGGTCCGTGGCAAATTGCGCGGTGAAGGTGCTGAGCTGCCCCGCGTCCAGCGCGCCGCGCACCTCGGCCATGAGCTGCAGGTAGTAATGCAGGTTGTGCACCGTGCCCAGCATGGGGCCGAGCATTTCGCCGCAGCGGTCCAGGTGATGCAGGTAGGCGCGGCTGAAGCCGTCGCGCCCGCCTTGCGCATACGGCACGCCCGAACTGCCGGCGCAGGCGTTGCAGGTGCAGGTCTCGTCGATCGGCCGCGCGTCGGTCTTGTGCCGCGCGTTGCGGATCTTCAGGTCGCCGAAGCGGGTGAAGTAGTGGCCGTTGCGCGCGTTGCGCGTGGGCATCACGCAGTCGAACATGTCCACGCCCTGCTGCACGCCGTACACCAGGTCTTCCGGCGTGCCCACGCCCATCAGGTAGCGCGGCTTGTGGGCGGGCAGGCGGTGCGGCGTGTGCGCGGTGATGCGCAGCATGTCTTCCTTCGGCTCGCCCACGCTGACGCCGCCGACGGCATAACCGGGGAAGTCCATTTCAACCAGCTGCTCCAGCGACTCCTGCCGCAGGTGCTCGAACATGCCTCCCTGCACGATGCCGAACAGGGCGTTGGGGTTCTGCAGCCGCGCGAATTCGGCCTGGCAGCGCCTGGCCCAGCGCAGGCTCAGTTCCATGCTGGCACGCGCCTCGCGCTCGGTCGTGAGGTGGCCCTTGGTCTCGTAAGGCGTGCACTCGTCGAACTGCATCACGATGTCACTGTTCAGCACCGTCTGGATCTGCATCGACGTTTCGGGCGTAAGGAACAGCCGGTCGCCATTGACGGGCGAAGCGAACTTCACGCCCTCCTCACTGATCTTGCGCATCTCGCCCAGCGACCAGACCTGGAAGCCGCCCGAATCGGTCAGGATCGGCTTGTGCCAGTTCTCGAAGGGGTGCAGCCCGCCGAACTGTTGCATCACGTCCAGCCCCGGTCGCATCCACAGGTGGAAGGTGTTGCCCAGGATGATCTGTGCCCCCATCTCATGCAGGCTGCGCGGCATCACGCCCTTGACGGTGCCGTACGTGCCCACGGGCATGAAGATCGGCGTCTCGACCACGCCGTGGTTCAGCGTCAGGCGCCCGCGGCGGGCGTGGCTGGCGGGGTCGGTGGCCAGCAGATCGAAGCGCAGCATGGCCGGCTCAGGCGGCGGGCTTGTGGGCGACGACCAGAAAGCCCGGCAGCGGCTCGTCGTTTTCCATGCGCAGGGCCGGCAGGTGCTCGATCTTCACGTCGTCGAAGCCAGCCTCACGACACAGGCGTTCGACGTGCGAGGCCTTGTGGGCGTAACGCTGGCTCTTGCGCAGCACCAGGTCCAGCTCGTCTTCTGCAGCCGCTTCGCAGGTGAAGATGAAGTGCCCACCGGCCTTGAGGATGCGATGGGCGTTGGGGATCACCGGCGTCAGATCGCCGACATAAATCAATACGTCGAGGCAGGTGATGGCCTCGTAGTGGTCGGCTGGCGTTTCGCGCAGCGCGTCCAGCACGTTGACGTTGTGAAAGCGGGCGTAGATGCTGTGCCGTGCCGCCTGTTCGATCATCTTTTCGGACAGGTCAACCCCGATGATGAAGCCGTTGATGGGGCCGAGATAAACGCCCAGCAGGCCCGTGCCGCAGCCCAGGTCCAGCAGATTGAAGCGACGATCAGGATGCAGTTCGTTCAGGATTTGCGCGGTTCGCTCGGGCGCCTTGTACTTCAGGCCGCGTACCAAGTGCATGTCGAATCTGGATGCATAGTCATCGAACAGAGAGGACACTACATCCCGCGGTTGCGTGGAAGGGGTTTGCCCGTGTGCCAACGCGTGAAAATACTGCGCATTCGCATCGTCTGGTTGCAGCGCCAGCAACTGGTCTGCTATGGCCTCCGCCGCAGCGTTGTCCTTTACGCCCATTGCGCAGGTCAAAGTGCCCCGCAAGGCCAGTATGTTCTGAGGCTGCGCACGCGTCACTTCCTCGAAGTGAGGTCGTGCTGACTCGTATTCTTTCTTGCGCGCGAGGCTATCGCCCAAGATCAAGTGATACTGCAAATCTTCGGGTTGCAGTTCCAGCCCCGTGCGCGCCCATTGGATGGCTTCGTCGGTGGCAGCCGCAATGTTGGCGACTGCCGCTGCACGCTGAATCACCATGATGTCACGAGGTGCCTGGGCGACAGCCTTGCGCGCGTGCTGCATGGCTTCCTCATTCTTGCCTTGCCGGGTCAGTGAAAGCGCCAGCTCAATAAGGGCTACAGGCCAATCAGGCGCCAGTGCCAGTGCGCGACGGGCGGCCATGGTTGCAGCTTCGAAGTTGCGTGCGACGGTCGCCAGGCGCATGCCCATCAAGGGGACGCGCGCGTCTCTTGGTGCCGCGCGTTGGGCCTGATTCAATGACAGTGCCGCATCCTGCAACTTGCCTTCGCCAATGAGGCTCCGGATGCGGGCCAACTCCGTAGTGAACGCGTCGTTGGGAATCTTGTAATTGGACATAGAAGAGCGGAAGAACGTCTGGTCGGTGCCGACGATGAAGAAGCTGGCGCCACGGCAAGCAGGACTCGCAAGGTGCGCGGAACCCGGGATTATCTGGTATGGCTGTGCCCAGCGCACGGGTTGTCGGCAAAGGTGTGTTGCACCAGCTCCCGCAGCCAGCGGTGCGCCGGGTCCCGATGCGTTCGCGCGTGCCATAACTGATGGATCACGGATGGCGCCAGGCTTGCGGGCACCGGCCGGCGCGTCAAGGCCAGCGTGGCGCAGATGCGCTCGCCGAAGCGTTCCGGCACAGTAGCGACGAGATCGGTGTGCAGCAGCACGTGGCCCAGCGCAACGTAGTCGGGCACGGCCAGGCGTATGCGGCGCTGCATGCCCAGCCTCTGCAACTGGGGTTCGATGCGGCCGTGGCCGGAGCCGCCGGCCTCGACCCGGACGTGATCGCACCCCAGGAAGCTGGCCTTGCCCCATGGGCGCAGGGTGGCCGGATGCCCCGCCCGCATCAGGCAGGTATAGCCCTGCCGGAACAGCACCTGCTGAAAGAACCCGGTTTGCAGGTGGGGCAGCCAGCCCAGTGCCAGGTCGATTCGGCCGTCGGCCATGCCGTCAGCCAGCTCCGCATCGCTCAGGGCGACCGTGCGCAGGCTGACCTGGGGCGCCGTGTGGGCCAGCACTTCCATGAGCTGCGGCAGAAAGTAGATCTGGCCCACGTCCGACATGGCGATGGAGAAGTGGCGTGGGTCGCGGGCCGGGTCGAAATCCTGTGCCCTGGCCAGCGCGCCGTCGATGAGCTCCAGCGCCTGCGCCACGGCGGGTGCGATGTGCAGCGCGTACGCGGTGGGCTGCATGCCGGCAGCGGTGCGCAGAAACAGTTCGTCGCCGAGCTCGTCGCGCAGCCGGCGCAGCGCGTTGCTGACCGTCGGTTGCGATAACCCCAGCGCCAGCGCGGTGCGGGAAACCCGGCGCTCACGCATCAGTTGCGCGAACACTCGCAGCAAGTTCAGATCCAACTGGCGTACGTCCATGAGCGGATTATTCTCAAACAAAATAATTCAAATCAGCTAGGGGCCATTGATGAATGATTGAAAGCGGCTCAGCATCACTGGTTTCGCATTCCTGCACGGAGTTGGCTGCCGATGTCCTCACCATCCGTTTCATGGCCTGCCGGCGACACCAGCCGCATTCCCTTCGCCGTTTACACCGACGAGTCGCTGCACCGGAAGGAGCTGGAGCGCTTCTTCTACCAAGGCCACTGGTGCTACATCGGCCTGGAGGCCGAGGTGCCCAACCCGGGCGACTTCAAGCGCACCGTGGTGGGTGAGCGCTCGGTGATTCTGAGCCGCGCGGCCGATGGCACGCTGCACTGCTTCGAGAACGTGTGCGCGCACCGCGGCATGCAGTTCTGCCGCAAGCGCCACGGCAGTGGGGTGAAGGAGTTCGTCTGCCCGTATCACCAATGGAGCTACACGCTGAACGGCGACCTGCAGGGCGTGCCGCTGCGGCGCGGCGTGCGGCAGGACGGGCAGGTGAAGGGCGGCATGCCGGCGGACTTCAACCCGAAGGAGCACAACCTCACCAAGCTGAAGGTGGCCACGCGCGGCGGGGTGGTGTTCGCCTCGTTCGACCACGAGGTCGAATCGCTGGAGGACTACCTTGGCCCGACGATCCTCACGTACTTCGACCGCCTGTTCAACGGCCGGCAGCTCACCATCCTGGGCTACAACCGCCAACGCATCCCCGGCAACTGGAAGCTGATGCAGGAGAACATCAAGGATCCGTACCACCCCGGCCTGCTGCACACCTGGTTCGTCACTTTCGGCCTCTGGCGCGCCGACAACAAGGCGGCGCTGAAGATGGATGCCCACCATCGGCACGCCGCCATGATCTCGACGCGCGGCAATGCGGGCAAGCAGTCCGATGTGTCGCAGGTGTCCAGCTTCAAGTCGAGCATGGAGCTGGAGGACAAGCGCTTCCTCGACATCGTGCACGAGGACTGGTGGGGCGAGCCGACGGCGGTGATGACGACGATCTTCCCCAGCGTGATCTTCCAGCAGCAGGTCAACAGCGTGTCCACGCGCCACATCCAGCCCGACGGGCACGGCAACTTCGACTTCGTGTGGACGCACTTCGGCTTTGCCGACGACACCCCGGAGATGACGGCGCGCCGCCTGCGCCAAGCCAACCTGTTCGGGCCGGCGGGCTTCGTCAGCGCCGACGACGGCGAGGCGATTGAGCTGTCGCAGTGCGGTTTCACGCAAAAGCCTCAGCACCGCGCGCTGGCCGAACTGGGCGGGCGCGGCGTGGAGGAAACCGACCACATGGTCACCGAAACGCTGATCCGCGGCATGTACGCCTACTGGCGCAAGGTCATGGAAGCCGAACCGCAGTCCGCGAAGGAGGGCGCATGAAACTCGACTTCGACACCTGGCAGGCGTTGGTGCAACTGCAGGCCGATTACGCCGCCGCCGTGGACTCGGGCGACTGGGAGCTGTGGCCGACCTTCTTTACCGCCGATTGCCTCTACAAGCTGCAGCCGCGCGAGAACCACGAGCGCGGTTTTCCGCTGGCCACGCTGTCGTTCGACAGCCAGGCCAGTCTGCGCGACCGCGTTTACGGCATCAAGGAAACGCTGTTCCACGACCCGTACTACCAGCGCCACGTGGTCGGCGCGCCGGTGATTCGCGGCGTGGGCGAGGACGGCATCCGCTGCGAGAGCAACTACGCGGTGTTCCGCACCAAGCTCAACGGCCTGTCGACGGTGTTCAACGTCGGCCGCTACATCGACCGCGTGGTGCCCACGCCCGCCGGCCTGAGGTTTGCCGAGCGGCTGGCGATCTACGACAGTGAGATGATTCCCAACTCGATCATCTACCCCATCTGAGGAAGGAGCGGGCCATGAGCCAGTGGGTCGACGTCGCCGCCGAGGGCGACATCTTTGAAGGCGCGGCCATCGGCGTGGCCGTCGGCGGCCACGATATCGCCGTCTACAAGACCGAGGCGGGCGAAGTATTCGCCACCCACAACATCTGCTCGCACGCCGATGCGCGGCTGTGCGATGGGTTTCTGGAAGGGCACGAGATCGAGTGCCCGTACCACCAGGGCCGCTTCGACATCCGCAACGGCGCGGCCACGCTGGAGCCCTGCGTGGAGGCGATCAGGAGCTACCCCGTCAAGGTCGACGGCGGGCGGGTGTGGGTCGAGATCGACTGATTTTTTGATAGCTGCTCGCGCTTGTTATATATTGATTTCAGGTCATTTTGTATCTGAAATCGTTGCATGACAGGCGCAAGCAGCTATAAAAATAGATCATTCCCTGGCCAGCCACATCGCGTCGCCATAGCTGAAGAAGCGGTAGCGCTGCGCGATGGCGTGGCAGTACAGGGCCATGATGCGGTCGTAGCCCGCGAAGGCGCTGACCAGCATCATCAGCGTGCTGCGCGGCAGGTGGAAGTTGGTGATGAGGGCATGGACCACCTTGAACTCGAACCCCGGCGTGATGAAGATGCCGGTGTCGCCGCTCGGCTCGCCGCTGGCGGCCCACGATTCCAGTGTGCGCACGCTGGTCGTGCCCACGGCCACCACACGGCCGCTGCGCGCGCGACAGTCGGCAATGGCCTGCACGGTTTCGGGCGGCACGTGGTAGCGCTCGCGGTGCATCACGTGCTCGGCCAGGGTTTCGGTCTTCACGGGCTGGAAGGTGCCAGCGCCCACGTGCAGCGTCACGGCCGCGCGCTGCACGCCGCGTGTGTCGATTTCAGCCAGCAGGGCTTCGTCGAAGTGCAGCGCCGCCGTGGGCGCAGCCACGGCGCCCGGGTTCCGGGCAAACACGGTCTGGTAGCGCGCGGCATCTTCGGCGGTGTCACCGTGCGTGATGTACGGCGGCAGCGGCACGTGGCCGTGCGCGGCCATCAGCTCGTAGGCATCGCCCGACAGCCGCAGGTGGAACAGCGGCCCCTGCGCGTCGGGCCAGCGCCCCAGCAGCTCGGCCGTGAAGCCGCCCGCCATGCGCAGCACCGTGCCCGGCGGCGGCTTCTTGCTCACCTTCATGTGCGCGGCCACGCTGCCATCGGGCAGCACGCGTTCGATCAGCAGCTCCAGCTTGCCGCCACTGGGTTTTTCACCGAACAGGCGCGCTTTCACGACTTGTGTGTCATTGAAAACGAGCAGATCGCCGGCGCGCAGCAGCGTGGGCAGATTGCGAAACGCTCGGTCGACGAGCGCCTCGCCGCTGCCATCCAGCAGGCGCGAGCCGCTGCGCTCGGGCGCGGGGTGCTGGGCGATGAGTTCGGGCGGCAGAGCGAAGTCGAAATCGCTCGTGGTGAAAGTGCGTGCAGACATGCTTGAGGGCCGGACGGGCCCGTTCCAAGAAGGGGTGAGAAAGGAGAAGGGCAGAATTGTCCCATGCCATCCCCGGCCGCCACTGCCGACAAACCGCTGTCCGCGCCGCAGAAGGCGCTGCGCAAGCTGGGGCTTGTGCGCCCGATCGACCTGGCGCTGCACCTGCCGCTGCGCTACGAGGACGAGACGCGCATCGTCCGTTTAAGCGATGCGCGCGACGGCGACACGGTGCAGATCGAAGGCGAGGTGACGCATCAGGAGGTGACGTTTCGCCCGCGCCGCCAATTGCTGGTGAGCCTCAACGACGGCACCGACACGGTGGTGCTGCGCTTCTTCAACTTCTACCCTTCGCAGCAAAAGCAGATGGCGGTGGGCACGCGCATTCGCGCGCGGGGCGAGCTGCGCGGCGGCTTTGCCGGGCTGACGATGATGCACCCCACGGTGCGCGCCGCTGGCGGCGCGCTGCCGCAGGCGCTGACGCCCATCTATCCCACGGTGGCGCAACTGCCGCAGCCGTACCTGCGCAAGGCCGTGCTGGCGGGCCTGGCGCAGGCGGATTTGAGCGAGACGGTGCCTGAACCGGTTCTGAATGAAATCAGCCATTTGCGCTTGTGGGACCTGCGCAAGTCGCTCTCATTTTTGCACCAACCGACGCCCGATGTGTCGCTGGCCCAGCTGGAAGATCACAGCCACCCCAGCTGGCAGCGCCTGAAGGCCGAGGCGCTGCTGGCGCAGCAGC
>JRYL01001515.1_pt1 | contig 24029 bp, 24 predicted proteins | sample 235391 | NCBI WGS metagenome assembly JRYL01 (sample SAMN03074223, study PRJNA261481) | activated sludge metagenome | biome: Wastewater Treatment Plant; feature: Wastewater; material: Activated sludge; isolation source: activated biomass of a wastewater treatment plant treating wastewater from... ...
AAGCGCCGCATCGCGGGCAAGCCCGCTCCCACGAGCGGGAGCATCCGATGGCCGCGGAGCAGGCCACACCAGCGGACGCCGTGGCCGGACCTGCGCCGGCCACTGGCGTTGTCGCCCCTCCCGCAGGAGAGGGGGGGAGGCGCGCAGCGACTCAGGGGGGTGCCTCATATTTCACTCGCTTTCACCCGCGGATCGATCACGGCATACAGCACATCGACGATGAAGTTGACGATGACCACCATGGTCGCCAGCAGCATCACGCAGTTGCGCACCACGATCACGTCGCGGTTGGCGATGCTCTGGAAGATCAGGCGGCCCAGGCCGGGCAGGTAGAACACGTTCTCGACCACGATGGTGCCGGCCAGCAACTCGGCGAACTGCAGGCCCATCACGGTGATGACGGGGATCATGGCGTTGCGCAGCACGTGGCCCCACAGCGTGGCGCGGTGGCTCAGGCCCTTGGCGCGCGCCGTGCGCACGAAGTCCTCGCGCAGCACCTCCAGCACGGCCGAGCGGGTGAAGCGCGCCAGGATGGCCGCCTGCACCACCGCCAGCGCGATGGCCGGCAGGATCAGCGCCCGCAGCCCATCCCACAGGCCGCGCCACACGCCGTCGTCGAAATACCAGCCGTCAAAGCCACCGGCCGAGAACCACTGCAGCTTCACCGAGAACAGCAGGATCAGCAGGATGGCGAACCAGAAGTTGGGGATGGCGATGCCGATCTGCGCCAGCGTCATCAGCCCCACGTCGCCCGCGCTGTTGTGGCGCGAGGCAGCGTACACGCCCACGGCCAGCGCGATCACGGTGGTCAGCAGCATCGCCAGCACGGCCAGCGGAATGGTCAGCGCCAGGCGCTCGACGATCAGCTCCGACACCGGCGAGCCGTAGGTGTAGCTCAGGCCCATGTCGCCGCGCAGCAGCCCGCCCATCCAGCCGAAGTAGCGTTGCAGGGCAGGTTGATCCAGCCCCAGTTCGGTCGCCTTGGCGGCCACAGCGGCGGGGTCGGCATCAGGCCCCATCAGCACCTGCGCGGCGTTGCCGGGCAGCACCTCCAGCACCGCGAACACGATCACGCTGGTGGCCAGCAACGTGGCGATGAGCGTGAGAACGCGCTTGAAGAGGAAGTAACTCATGGGTCGGCGCGATTATCAACACATTCGTTGCTGCCTTTGACCGCGCGCAGGCCGCGCTGCGTGCCCCGGCGGATAATCGGACGCACCGACCAAAGGAGTATTGAACCCATGGCACTGATGATCACCGACGAGTGCATCAACTGCGATGTGTGCGAGCCGGAGTGCCCGAATGAGGCCATCTCGATGGGCCCGGAGATCTACGTCATCGACCCGAACAAGTGCACCGAATGCGTCGGCCACTTCGACGAGCCGCAGTGCGTGACGGTGTGCCCGGTGGAATGCATTCCGGTGGATCCGAACCGGGTCGAGGACAAGGAAATGCTGCTGCAGAAGTACCACCGGCTGCAGGCGGCCAAGGCCTGATTCAAGGCCTTTTCGGCCTCTGGCGCCCGTCCATCAAGCGCCAGCAGCTATCAATCTTGCTTGATGCTCAAGAAGTCTCCGATGACGCGCGGACCGCTCCCACAACGCTGTGTGAGACTTCTCGATAGTCACGCAATCTTGATTTTTCACAGGCGTCACGAGCCGGCTGAATCATCGCCGGGCGTCGGCGCTGTCCGTGGCGCGGCCGGTTTGGGTGGCTTGGCACGCGGCGGCTTGTCGGTGTGGATCTGCACCGTGGCGCGCTCCATCTCGCCCATCACCAGGTTCTCGAACGCCTGCGCCGAGCGCGTGATGGCGGCTTCGATCTGCGCCAGTTCTTCCGCCGGCGGCTTGCGCAGCACCCAGCCCACCACTTCCGACTTGTCGCCCGGGTGGCCGATGCCGATGCGCAGGCGCCAGTAGTCGCCCGTGCCCAGCTGCGCGTGGATGTCGCGCAGCCCGTTGTGGCCGGCGTGGCCGCCGCCTTTCTTGAGCTTGGCCTGGCCGGGCGCCAGGTCGAGCTCGTCGTGCACCACCAGAATCTGCTCGGGCGCGATCTTGTAAAAGCGCGCCAGCGCCGACACCGAACGGCCGGACAGGTTCATGAAGGTCTGCGGCTGCAGCAGCCACACGCTGTGCCCGCGCACGTTGGCACGCGCCACCAAGCCGTGGTAGCCGCGCTCGGGCGCCAGGCGGGCGTTCAGCTGGCGTGCCACGGCGTCGATCCACCAGAAGCCGGCGTTGTGGCGGGTGGCCTCGTATTCGGCGCCGGGGTTGCCCAGGCCGACGAAGAGTTTGATCATGGGTGGGATTATCGGTGGCGTGGTTCGGTGCGGGGCGGGTTGGCAGCACGCCGCAGCCAGTTCAATTTTGATAGTGGGTTGCGCCCGCCAGGTAATGAATTCAAGAGAAAAAGTCATGAAATCGTTTAGTGGTGGGCGCAAGAAGCTATTGTTATTGAAGCAATCAAAGATGTTCGGGCAACAAAAAACCCGCTCGAAAGCGGGCTTCTTGCAGCGAACGGGCTGTCTAGGCCTGCATCACTTCTTGTCGCCTTCGGCCGCGGGTGCGGCGTCGCCGGCAGCAGCGTCGGCTTCCGGCTCCTCGGCGGCAGGCATCACCACCGACACCAGCACCGTGTCTTCGGCGCTGTGGCCGTGCAGCATGGGCTCGACGCCCTTCGGCAGCTCGATGTCTTTCAGCGTCAGGGTGCTGCCCTTTTCCAGCTTCGACAGGTCGACCTTGATCGCCTCGGGCAGGTCGGCCGGCAGGCACGACACTTCCAGTTCGGTCAGGATGTGGTTGACCAGACACTTGTCGGTCTTGACCGCGGTGGACTCTTCCTCGCCGCTGTAGTGCAGGGGGATCTTCATGGTGATCTTCTGCTTGGCCGACACGCGCTGGAAGTCGATGTGCAGCACCTGCTGCTTGTAGGGGTGGATCTGCAGATCACGCAGCAGCACCTGGGCGGTCTTGCCGGCCAGTTCCATGTCCAGCACGGACGAGTGGAAGGCTTCCTTCTTGATGGCATGCCACAGTGCGTTGTGGTCCAGCTCGATCAGCTGGGGCTCACCCTCACCGCCGTAAACAATGCCCGGCACCTTGCCGGCATTGCGCAGACGGCGGCTCGCACCCGTACCCTGCTTGCTGCGCTCGAAAGCGACGAATTTCATGACTGACTCCTGTATTGAGCCGACCGCGACCAGTGCGGCTCAGGTTGAAAAAGCCGCGCGGCTGGATTGCCGTGCGACCCGTGCGTTCCGTCAGAACAGGTTTTCCTGCTCCTGGAACAGACTCATCACCGATTCGCCGCGGGCGATGCGGCCGATCGTCTGCGCGATCAGCGGCGCCACCGATACCTGGCGAATCTTGGGGCATTGCGCTGCCGCGTCGGACAGCGGAATGGTGTTGGTCACCACCACCTCGTCGAGCGCCGTGCCCTTGGCGATGCGCTCGATGGCGGGGCCGCTGAAGATGGGGTGCGTGCAGTAGGCGTACACCTTCTTGGCGCCGCGCTCCTTCAGCACCTCGGCCGCCTTCACCAGCGTGCCGGCGGTGTCGATCATGTCGTCCATGATCACGCAGTTGCGGCCCTCGATGTCGCCGATGACGTGCATCACCTCGCTCACGTTGGCCTTGGGCCGGCGCTTGTCGATGATGGCCAGGTCGCAACCCAGCTGCTTGGCCAGCGCGCGCGCGCGCACCACGCCACCCACATCGGGGCTGACGACGAGCAGATCGTCGTAGTTCTTCTGCCTCAGGTCGCCCAGCAGCACCGGCGAGGCGTAGATGTTGTCGACCGGGATGTCGAAGAAGCCCTGAATCTGGTCGGCGTGCAGGTCCATCATGATGACGCTGGACACGCCCACCGCCTGCAGCATGTTGGCCACCACCTTGGCGCTGATCGGCACCCGGGTGGAGCGCGGGCGGCGGTCCTGCCGGGCGTAGCCGAAGTAGGGGATGACGGCGCTGATGCGTTCGGCCGACGAGCGCTTGAGCGCGTCGACCATGATCAGCAGTTCCATCAGGTTCTCGTTGGTCGGCGCGCAGGTGGACTGCACCACGAACACGTCGCGGGCGCGCACGTTCTGCTTGATCTCCACGGTGACTTCGCCGTCGGAGAAGCGGCCCACGTCGGCGGCGCCGAGGCTGATGCCCAGATGGCTGGCGATTTCAGCCGCCAGTGCCGGGTTGGCATTGCCGGTGAACACCAGAAAGTCAGGAGTGTGAGGCGGCTGCATGCGCTTTCCGGCGGTCACTGAAACGGTGCGGCTCAGACCGGGCGCGCGGCGCCCGGCGAAAAGTTCAAGCCGGGCGCGTTGCGCACGGCGTCAGGGTCTGGCAGGGGAGGAAGGACTCGAACCCTCGCATGCCGGAATCAAAATCCGGTGCCTTGACCAACTTGGCGACTCCCCTACACCGGTTGCCGGCCCCAACTGCGGGCCAGCCACCTTCAACTGTCGCCTGGGGCCCAGCCGCTGAGCGGATGAACCTCCAGATTGCTGCACAGACGCACTTGCCAGTCTGCCGGGGCCTGGGGCGTGGCGGCCAGATCAGCCTCCTGCGCCTGCGGCACCCTTGCAAAAACCGCGCTGCCCGAGCCGGTCATCCTGCCCTGAAGGCCGAGCCGCGAAAGCCACTCGATTCCCTCGGACACCTGCGGGCAAAGCCGCTGGGCAACCGGCTGCAGGTCGTTGCGGCCAAAGCCGTACGGGTCTGCAGCAAAGCCTGAAATTATAGCAGGCTCTGAATCACGTTTCAGATCCGGCGCGCCAAAAATTGCGCCGGTCTGAAGTCCCTGCGGCGGTTTTGCGACAAGAAAGCGGGCGGGCGGCAGCGCCAGTGACTGAATCTGCTCGCCGATGCCTTCGACCCAGCCATGGCCGCCATGGATGAAGAAGGGCACGTCGGCCCCCAGCGACAGGCCGATCTGCGCCAGTTGCGCACGGGTTAGCTGCAGGCCCCAGAGCCGGTTGAGCGCCAGCAGCGTGCTGGCGGCATCCGACGAGCCGCCGCCCATCCCGGCCTGTGACGGCACGCGCTTGAGGATGCCGATGTGCGCGCCTTCGGCACATCCGGTGGCCTGTTGCAGCGCGCGTGCGGCGCGAAGCACCAGATCCTCGGGCGGCAGCGGCAGGCCCAGGTCCTGGCGCGTGATGGCGCCACCGGCGCGCCGCTCGAAATGCAGTGTGTCGCACCAGTCGATCAGCATGAAGGCCGATTGCAGCAGGTGGTAGCCCTCGGCCCGTCGCCCGGTGATGTGCAGGAACAGGTTCAGCTTGGCCGGCGCGGGCACGTCGTACAACGAGCGCATCGTGTGGCCAGTCTCAGCGATCGAGCACGACCCGCAGATCGGCGGTCGGCAAGGGCATCAGACGCTTGGCCGACAGGCGGCCTTCGGGCAGGCGGCTCAGGTCGGCCTGCCAGCCCGGCACCGACTGCGGCTGGCCGCGCAGCCACCCGAACAGGGCGCGCACGGGCAGCGGGGTGCCGGTCACCTCGGCCGCCAGGGTCTCCAGCGATTCATAGCGCCGCGCCTGCTCGCCCTGGCGCAGCCAAGCCTCGCCGGGGTGCCACTGCATCACGGCCAGGGTGCTGCCCAAGGGTGAAGTCAGGGTCAGTTCGCCGGCGTCGGGGCTGCCGCTCAGGCTGAAGCCGGCAGAGAAGGACTGCGGCGGCTCCGCGGCCACGGTCAGGCCCAGGCGGCCGCTCCACTGGTTGGTTTCGGTATCAAATTCGGCCTGAGGCGGCTTGCTAGTTGCGCAACCAGCTATCAAAACAGAAGCGGCCAGCAGCCAGCCGAAGGCTGCGCGCCGCGCGATGGCGCCACCGCGCCAGCCGCCGGTCATCGTCAAGGCGTCACCCCGAATCGCTTCAGCGTCTTCTGCAGCGTCTCGTTGTCCATGTCCTGGCGCAAGCCGTCGCGCCAGATGCGGCGCGCCTCGTCGTGGTGGCCCTGCACCCACAGCACTTCACCCAGGTGGGCGGCGATTTCGGGGTCGGGGCGCTTCTTGTAGGCAGCTTCCAGAATCTTGCGCGCTTCGCGCACGTTGCCCATGCGGAAATGCACCCAGCCCAGGCTGTCCTGGATGAAGCTGTCGTCGGGGGACAACTGCACGGCCTTCTCGATCAACTGCCTGGCTTCGGGCAGGCGCAGGTTGCGATCGGCCAGCGAGTAACCCAGTGCGTTGTAGGCGTGCGCGGCGTCGGGGTTCAGTTCGATCAGGCGGCGCATCAGCCGCTCCATCTCGTCCATGCGGTCGAGCCGCTCGGCCGCCATGGCCGCGTCGTACAGCAGGCCTTCGTCGTCGGGGTCCTTCTTCAGCTCTTCAGTCAGCAGTTGGTAGGCCTGCTCGGGTTGCTGGTGGTCGCGCAGCAACTGGGCTTCGGTCAGCAGCTTCTGGCGGGCGTCCTCGGGCTTGCGCTCGGGCACGTTGCGGATGGCCTGGCGCGCCTCGTCCAGACGGCCCTGGCGCGCCAGGATCTGCGCGCGGCGGGTCTGCACCGCCAGCAGCTGGTCGGGCGAATCCACGCTGGCCAGCCAGCGCTCGGCCGCGGCGTAGTCGCCACGGCGCTCGGCGATGCGCGCCAGCATCAGGCGGGCGTGGTCGGCGCCGGCGGTCTGGTCGGGCTGCCTGGCCAGGTTCAGGTAGTGCTGCAGGTCGGCCTCGGCCTCGGTGTCCTTGCGCTCGTCGGCGTACAGCGCGCCGCGCACCAGCCAGGCTTCGGCGTTGTCGGGCGAGCGGTGCAGCAGGGTGTTGAGCTGCGCATGGGCGTCGGCGTGGCGGCCCTGTTCGACCAGCGCGCGGGCGTAGCCGATGTGCACTTCGGGCCGCGCGTCGGGGTGCGACAGGTGGCGCTGGATCAGCGCCTCGGCCTTGGCCTCGCCCGCGCCCGACATGAGCTGCAGCGCCAGCAGCGCCGGCCATTCCGACTGCGCGTTGGCATCCTGCCCCAGGGTGGCCGCGGCCAGGGCGCCGGCGTGGTCGTTGTTCTGCAGGCGCATGCGGCCGATGGTGGTCCACGCCGCGGGCGCCAGGGCCGAAATCTTGACCGCCTCGGACAGTGCGCGCTGCACCGTCTGCGCGGCTTCCGCCTTGTCGGGCGCGCGCTGGTACAGCGCCGGCAGCGCGGTGATGAAGGCGATTTTTTCTTCCGCCGGCAGCGACGCCAGCACGGCGCGCAGGGGTGCCTCGGTTTCGGCGATGCGGCCCAGCACGATCAGTACCTGCAGCTCGTAGCGGCTGGCTTCGATGGAGCTGGGGTGTGCCTGGCGCCAGGCACGCGCGGTGTCCAGCGCACCGGGGCCGGAGCGCGACTGGATCGCCATCTCGGTGGCCCGCTTGAACAGCGATTCGTCGCCCGTGCGGCGCGCTGCGCTCAGCATGGTGCCGGTGCTGTTCTGCGCGTCGCCCTGGCGGAACAGCATTTCGCTGATCAGCAACTCGTACATCAGGCGCGCGGTGAGGCGCGACTGGGCGGGCGGGGCGTCGGCGTCGGCGGGTGCGCTGGAGGCTGCAGCCTGCGGCGCGGCCGGGGTTTGCGCCAGCGTGGCCGTGGCCGCCAGAGCCAGCGCCAGCCCGCAGGCGACGCGGTGAAAATGCTTCATCAACCCATAATAATCCATGCCTGTTGATCCTTCTGGACATGCCGGAACTGCCTGAAGTCGAAGTCACGCGGCGCAGCTTTGCCGACCGGATTCGCGGCGCGCGCATCCTGGCCGCGCGCGCCGGCCTGCCGCTGCGCTGGCCGCTGGGGCTGGCGCCCGAGGCCCTGGTGGGGCAGCACGTGCAGGACGTGGGCCGGCGCGGCAAGTACCTGGTGCTGCAACTGGACGATGGCGTGCTGCTGGTGCACCTGGGCATGTCCGGCAGCCTGAGCTTTCGCAGCGAGCCACCCGAGGCCGGGCGGCACGACCATTTCGACCTCGTCACCACGCAAGGCACGCTGCGGCTGCACGACCCGCGCCGCTTCGGCGCCGTGGTGTGGTCGGCCGGGGTGAGCGCCGACCCGGCGCGCAAGCTGCTGGCCAGGCTGGGCATGGAGCCGCTGGGCGAGCAGTTCGATGCGGCCGCCTTCCACGCCGGCCTGCGCGCGCGCCGGGCGCCCATCAAGCAGGTGCTGCTGGCGGGCGACGTGGTGGTCGGGGTTGGCAACATCTACGCGTCCGAGGCGCTGTTCATGGCCGGCATCCGACCCACCACGCGGGCCGACCGGCTGTCGCGCGCGCGGGCCGACCGCCTGCACGCGGCGGTGCGCGCGGTGCTGGCGCGCGCCGTGGAGCGCGGCGGCAGCACGCTGCGCGACTTTTCCAGCGCCACGGGCGAGGACGGGCACTTCCAACTGGAGGCCGCGGTGTACGGCCGGGCCGGCCAGCCCTGTCTGAAGTGCGCCACACCGCTGCGGCAAATCCGGCAGGGCCAGCGCTCGACTTTCTTCTGCCCGGTGTGCCAGCGCGCCTGACGGCGACTTAGGTCACGCCTTGCGCTTGTGCAGGCCCGAAGGCGCGTGTTCCGGCGCGGGGCGCGGTGTAATATGGCCCGAACTCCGGGAGTGGCTTCAGTGGCGGTGGCAGGTTTCAACGAGCAGTTCGACAAGCACGGCGCGTGGCGCCGCGAGATGGGCCTGCGCCTGAAGGTGCTGGGCGACTGGCTGCGCGAACAGCAACTGCTGGACGACGGCGCCGACGAGAGCCTGCAGCGCCTGATCGAGCAATTGCGCTCCGACAAGGTCATGGTGGCCTTCGTGGCCGAGTTCTCGCGCGGCAAGTCCGAGCTGATCAACGCCGTGTTCTTTGCCGGCTACGGCCGCCGCATCATGCCGGCCAGCGCCGGGCGCACCACCATGTGCCCGACCGAACTGGGCTACGAGGCCGACCTGCCGCCCTGCCTGCGCCTGCTGCCCATCGAGACCCGCCTGCAGCCGCAGGCCCTGCTCGAATGGCGCATGGTGCCCGAGAAGTGGACGCGGGTCGACCTCGACGTGAACGACCCCGAGCAACTGGCCGGCGCCATGGAAAAGGTGTCCGAAGTGCTGCACGTGACCAAGGACGAGGCGCGCGCGCTCGGCTTCTGGCACGACGACCGGCCCGAGGACAACCCGCCCGTCAACGCCTCGGGCGCTGTCGAGGTGCCGCGCTGGCGCCATGCGCTCATCAACATGGCGCACCCGCTGCTCAAGCAGGGCCTGGTGGTGCTCGACACGCCCGGCCTGAACGCCATCGGTGCCGAGCCGGAGCTGACCGTCAACCTGATCCCGCAGGCGCAGGCCGTGGTGTTCATCCTGGCGGCCGACACCGGGGTGACCAAGTCCGACCTGACGATCTGGCGCGAGCACCTGGCGACCATGGAAGACAGCGCGGGCACGCGCTTCGTGGTGCTGAACAAGATCGACACGCTGTGGGACGAGCTGAGCAGCGCGGCGCAGATCGAGGCGCAGATCGGCCGCCAGCGCGCCGACACGGCACAGACGCTGGCGCTGGACGCGCAGCAGGTGCTGGCGCTGTCGGCGCAGAAGGGGCTGCTGGCCAAGGTGCGCGGCGATGCCGCGCTGCTGGCCGAAAGCCGCCTGCCGAATTTCGAGCAGATGCTGGGCCAGCAGGTGCTGGGCGCGCGGCAGGCGGTGCTGGAAGGCGCGATCCGCTCCAGCGTCGGCCGCGTGCAGACGGATGCCACGCGCACGCTGGGCATCCGCCGGCGCGAGCTGTCCGAGCAGATGCTGGAGCTGAAGGGCCTGCGCGGCAAGAACCACACCGTGATCCGCCAGATGCGCCTGCGCGTCGAGCAGGAAAAGGCCGACTTCGACCGCAGCGCCGCCAGCGTGCTGGCGGTGCGTTCGGTGCACCTGAAGCTGCTGCGCGACGTGTTCAAGCTGCTGGGCAGCTCGTCCATCAAGCGCGAGCTGGCGGTGCTGAGCACGGCGCTGCGCGAGCCGGGCCTGAAGCTGGGCATCAAGAAGTCGTACGCCAAGGGCTTCGACAACCTGCGCGGCGTGATGCAGCAGGTGCAGACGCTGGAGACGGAGATCCACGCCATGCTGACGACTTCGTTCCGTCAGCTCAACACCGAGTATGGCTTTTCGCTGCAGGCGGTGGTGCCGCCCACCATGGACCGCTTCGAGAAGGATCTGGGCGCCGTCGAGCGCAGCCACCTGCAGTACCTGGGCGTGGGCAACATGGTGCAGCTGGCGCGGCCCGAGTTCGCCGAGAAGCTGGTGCGCGCGCTGCTGGCGCGCGTGCGCTCGATCTTCGAGACGGCGCTGGGCGAGATCGAGCTGTGGAACAAGTCCACCTCCAGCCAGCTCGATGCACAACTGCGCGAGCGCCGCCGCGCCTACGGCCGCCGCATCGAGGCGATCCAGCGCATCCAGGACGCCGCGGGCGGGCTGGACCTGCGCATTGGCGAGATCGAGGAGCAGGAGTCCGCCCTCGACGCCATCGAGCGGCGGCTCGCCACCCTCAGCCGCGAACTGCAGAGCGCCAGCGCCGACCAGGCCGCGCCCTCCGAGCACGCCGAGGCCGTGCCGGCGTGACGCGCCGCGGCGCGGCGTTTTCCGCCCGCATCATCGACTGGCAGCGCCAGCACGGCCGCCACGGCCTGCCGTGGCAGGGCACGCGCGATCCGTACCGCGTGTGGCTGTCGGAAATCATGCTGCAGCAGACGCAGGTGACGACGGTGCTGGGCTACTACGCGCGCTTTCTCGAGCGCTTTCCCGACGTCGCTCGCCTGGCCGCCGCGCCCGAGGACGAGGTGCTGGGGCTGTGGAGCGGGCTGGGCTATTACTCGCGCGCGCGCAACCTGCACCGCTGCGCGGGTGAGGTGATGGCGCGCTTTGGCGGCGCGTTTCCGCGCACGGCGGCGGAGCTGGCCACGCTGCCGGGCATCGGCCGCTCGACCGCGGCGGCCATCGCCGCGTTCTGCTTCGGCGAGCGCGCCGCCATCCTGGACGGCAACGTCAAGCGCGTGCTGACGCGCGCCTTCGGCATCGACGACGACCTGAGCGAAGCCCGCCACGAACGTGCGCTGTGGGCGCGGGCCGAAAGCCTGCTGCCCGAGCACGACCTGGCCCGCAGCATGCCCGCCTACACGCAGGGACTGATGGACCTGGGCGCCGGCATCTGCACGCTGCGGCGACCGGCCTGCACGGTGTGCCCGCTGGTCGGTGACTGCGTGGCGGCGGGCCAGGGCGCACCCGAGCGCTACCCGGTCAAGACGCGGCGCGTGGCGCGCGGGCAGATCACGCTGTGGCTGCTGCACGCGCAGGACGAGCAAGGCCGGGTGTGGCTGCAGCAGCGGCCCGACAAGGGCATCTGGGCGCGCCTGTTCTGCCTGCCGCTGCACGAAGGGCGCGAGGCCTTGACGGACAGCCTGCCGCCGGCCGCGCGCGCGGAGGCGATCGAGCACGCGCCGTTCCGGCATGTGCTGACGCACCGCGACCTGGACATCCACATCGTCAGCGCCCGGTTGCCGGGCACCGCGCTGGGCGACGACGGCCGCTGGTTCATGCCCCATGAATGGCCGTCGCTGGGCCTGCCGGCGCCGATCCGCCGGTTTCTGCAGGAGCAGGTTTGAGCGGCCAGGGGCTGTCCATGAAGCTTGATGATAAATCAAAAAAGATAGCTGTTTGCGCTTGATTTAAAACGATTTCAGAATGTTTTATATCTGAAATCGTTTGCTGACAGGCGCAAGCAGCTATTATTTTTGAATGCCATCCAGCTCACGGTGGCGTGCCAGCGTCAGCCACTCGGCGCTGAACTGTTGCACCAGCTGCTCCACCAGGTACACCGAGCGGTGCTGCCCGCCCGTGCAGCCGATGGCCACCGTGACGTAGCTGCGGTGGTCGCGCGCCAGCGCCGGCAGCCAGGTGCGCAGGAAGTCGGCGATCTGCTGGCGCATCAGCTGCACCTCGGGCTGCTGCGCCAGGAAGTCGGCGACCGGCTGGTCGCGCCCGGTCATGGGGCGCAGCTCGGTGTCGTAGTGCGGGTTGGGCAGCATGCGCACGTCGAACACGTAATCTGCATCCAGCGCAATGCCGCGCTTGAAGGCGAAGGATTCGAACACCAGCGTCAGGTGCGCCGTGGGCGCGGCGATGAGCTGCTTGACCACCGCCAGCAGCTGCGACGGCCGCCGGTGGCTGGTGTCGATGACGTGCGAGCGCTCGCGCAGGTCGGCCAGCAGGCGGCGCTCTTTCTCGATCGCCTGCGGCAGCGCCTGCCGGCCCTGCAGGTCGTCGGGCATCGACAGTGGGTGGCGCCGCCGCGTTTCGGAAAAGCGCCGCACCAGGGTTTCGTCGTCGGCGTCCAGAAAGATCTGGCGCAGCGCGATGCCCCTGTCGCTCAGGCCATGCAGCAGCAGCGGCAGCTGCGGCAGCGAATCGCCGCTGCGCACGTCCATGGCAATGCCCACCCGGCGCGTGCCCAGGCGCTGCTGCAGCGCGATGAAGGGCTCCAGCAGTTCGGGCGGCAGGTTGTCGACGCAGTAGTAGCCCACGTCCTCCAGCGCGCGCAGCGCCACCGACTTGCCCGAGCCGGACATGCCGCTGATGACCACCAGTTCGACGCTCATGCGCGCGCCTTTCGCGTGCCGCGCGGCGGTGTTGCGGGCGCCGCAGCGGGCGCGTTCAGCATCTCCTGCGCGTGCGCCAGCGTGGTGTCGGAAATGCGCTCGCCGCCCAGCATGCGGGCGATCTCGTGCGTGCGCGGCTCGCCCTGGATGGGTGCCACCGTGCTGGTCGGCGCGGCACCGGCGCCGGTCTGCTTGCTGACCAGCAGGTGCTCGTCGGCACACGCCGCCACCTGCGGCAGGTGGGTGACGCACAGCACCTGCCGGTCGCGCCCCAAGCGCTGCAGCAGCTGGCCTACGGTGGCGGCCACGGCGCCGCCCACGCCCGAATCGACCTCGTCGAACACCAGCGTTCCGACGCTGCCCAGTTCGCTGGTGGTCACCGCGATGGCCAGCGCCAAGCGTGACAGTTCACCGCCGGATGCTACACGTTCAATAGCGCGTGGCGCTGATCCGGTGTGCGCTGCCACCAGAAACTGCACGTTCTCCAGGCCGTGCTGCGCCGGCTCGGACAGGCGCTCAATCGCCGCTTCGAAGTGGCCGCCCTGCATGCCCAGCTCCTGCATCGCCGCCGTCACCGCCTGCGACAGGCGCGGGGCGGCCTGCCGACGTTGTTTGGACACTGCTTGCGCGGCGTTGAGATACGCCTTCTGCGCGGCCTGTGCGTCGGCCTCCAGCTGCGCCAGGTCGCCCGCGGCTTCCAGCTGCGCCAGCTCGGCCCGCCATTGCGCCAGCACCGCATGCAATTCTTCGGGCGGGCGGCGAAAGCGCCGCGCCAGGCCCACCCATTGGCCCATGCGCTCGTCCAGCTTGGCGAGTTGCTCGGGGTCGGGGTCGGCGCGCCGCAGATAGCCGTGCAGGCTGTGGGCGGCATCGCGCGCCTGGGCCACGCAGGCTTCCAGCACCTCGACCAGGGCGGCGAATTCGGGTTCGATGCCGCGCTGCTCGTCCAGCGCGTTCTGTGCCTGCGCCAGCGCGGGCAGGGCGCCGCCTTCGCCATCGTCGCCTTCCAGCGCGGCGCTGGCCGTCTGCGCGGCGTCGATCAGCGCCTGCGCATGCGACAGGCGGGCGTGGCGCTGGTTCAGCTCGTCCCACTCGCCATTGGCCGGGGCCAGCTTGTCGAGTTCGCCGATCTGCCACAGCAGGCGCTCGCGCTCCTGCGCCAGGCTGTTCTGGGCTGCGCGGGCGGCTTGCAGCGTGGCGTCGGCCTGGCGCCAGGCTTGCCAGGCGGCGGTCATCGGGCGCGCATCGGTGCCGGCATAGGCATCCAGCAGCTCGCGCACGGCGGCGGGGCGCGTCAGGCTTTGCCAGGCGTGCTGGCCGTGAATGTCGACCAGCCACTCGCCCAACTCGCGCAACTGCGCCAGCGTGGCGCTGGAGCCGTTGATCCAGGCGCGGCTGCGGCCGGCACTGTCGATGGTGCGGCGCAGCAGCAGGGCGCCGGATTCGGTGTCGAAGCCATGCTCAGCCAGCCAGGGGCGTGCCGTCTCGGGCAGGTCGAACTCGGCGCCGATCTCGCAGCGCGGCTGGCCTTCGCGCACCCACAGCGCATCGCCGCGCCCGCCCAGCACCAGCTGCAGCGCGTCGATCAGGATCGACTTGCCGGCGCCCGTCTCGCCGGTCAGGGCCGTGAAGCCGCGACCCAGCGCCAGATCGAGCGCCGGGACGATGACGAAATCGCGCAGGGTTAGGTGGCGCAAACTCATGTCAATGATCTCCCGCGTCGTCGCGCCGCCCGGTGTGCATCAGGCACCCCGAATCCAGCGGCCGCGGAGCAGGCCACGCGGGGGCGCCGTGGAGCGGGCTTGGCCCGGCCACTGGCGTCGTCCCCCTGGGGGGAAGGCGCCGCAGGCGACTCAGGGGGGACGTCATACCCCGCCCTCGTTCCAGTGCAATTTCTTGCGCAGCGTGTCGAAGTAGCTCCAGCCCGTGGGGTGCAGAAAGCGCACGCGGAACTCGGAGCGCCGCACCACGATGCGGTCGCCATGGTGCAGCGAGGCCAGCGACTGCATGTCGAAGCTGGCGCTGGCGTCCTTGCCGGAGACGATCTCGATGGCGATCTCCACCGGATCCGCCACCACGATCGGCCGGTTCGACAAGGTGTGCGGCGCGATCGGCACCAGCGCCCAGGCCGGCACCAGCGGGTGCAGCAGCGGCCCGCCGGCCGACAGCGCATAGGCCGTGGAGCCGGTGGGCGTGGCCACGATGATGCCGTCGGCCCGGTGGTTGGCCACGAAGTGGCCGTTGACCTCGACGCGCAGTTCCACCATGCTGGCCACGGCGCCGCGGTTCACTACCACGTCGTTCATGGCGAAGGCCTCGAACACGCACTCGCCCTCGCGCATCACCTTGCCATGCATCAGGCTGCGGTGGTCTTCCTCGAACGCGCCGCCCAGCATGGCCGACAGCGTTTCGTGGTAGCCCTCCAGCGGAATGTCGGTGATGAAGCCCAGCCGCCCCTGGTTGATGCCGATCAGGGGCGTGCCGTAACGCGCCAGCTGCCGGCCGATGCCGAGCATGGTGCCGTCGCCACCCACCACCACCGCCAGGTCGCATTCGTTGCCGATGGTGGCCACGTCGAGGGCGGGGTACTGGTCGAGCCCGGTGCTGTGCGCGGTGCGCTCGGCCAGCACCACCTGGCAACCCTGGGCCGTCAGAAAGCCGGCGATCTCGGCAATGATTTCTCGGGTCGAGTCCGGCACGGCGGAAGAGGCCGAATCCTGATACTTCCCGACCAGTGCGACACGGTGAAACTGAAGGCTCATGGACAAATTACATCATAATGATTTGAATGCTCGACGACCGTGCACGCCTGCTGCTCAAGACCCTGATCGAGCGCTACATCGCCGACGGCCAGCCCGTCGGTTCGCGCACGCTGTCGCGCGCCTCGGGGCTCGATCTGTCGCCCGCCACCATCCGCAACGTGATGTCGGACCTGGAGGAGATCGGCCTGATCGCCAGCCCGCACACCTCGGCCGGGCGCGTGCCCACGGCGCGCGGTTACCGCCTGTTCGTCGACACCATGCTGACGGCGCAGCAGGGCGAGATGGACGCGCCGGCACTGACGCCCGACCAGCCGCAAAAGGTGATCGCCAACGCGGCGCAGCTGCTGTCCAACCTGTCGCACTTCGTCGGCGTGGTGATGGCGCCGCGCCGCTCGTCGGTGTTCAAGCACATCGAGTTCCTGCGCCTGTCCGAGCGGCGCCTGCTGCTGATCATCGTGGCGCCCGACGGCGACGTGCAGAACCGCGTGCTGTTCACCGACACCGACTACACGGCGTCGGAACTGCAGGAGGCGTCGAACTACCTCAACGCCAACTTCTCCGGCATGGCCATCGAGCAGGTGCGCGCGCGCCTGCACCACGAGGTGGACCGCCTGCGCGGCGAGATCGCCAAGCTGATGCAGGCGGCGGTGCAGGTCGGCTCCGAGGTCATGAGCCAGGCGCAGGACGAGGTGGTGATCTCGGGCGAGCGCAATCTGTTGGCGGTGACCGATTTCTCCAGCGACATGAACCAGCTGCGCCGCGCGTTCGACCTGTTCGAGCAGAAGGCGCAACTGATGCGGCTGCTCGACGTATCGAGCGAGGCCGAGGGCGTGCGCATTTTCATCGGCGGCGAAAGCCAGACCGTGCCGGTGGAAGACCTGTCGGTCGTCAGCGCGCCGTACGAGGTGGATGGCCAGGTGGTCGGCACGCTCGGCGTGATCGGCCCCACGCGCATGCCTTACGACCGCATGATCCAGATCGTCGACATCACGTCGCGGCTGGTCAGCAACGCGCTCAGCCAGGGCAAGCCGGGTGGCAACGCCTAGAATCACGCGCTTGGCGGGCCGTTAGCTCAGTTGGTCAGAGCAGGGGACTCATAATCCCTTGGTCGCAGGTTCAAGTCCTGCACGGCCTACCAAATTTCTTGTGTTAGAATTGCGGGCTTCGCGCGGCTGTAGCTCAGTTGGATAGAGTACTTGGCTACGAACCAAGGGGTCGTGGGTTCGAATCCTGCCAGCCGCGCCAATCTACATAAGGGGTTACAGCTATCAAAGTTGTAGCCCCTTTTTCTTTTTCCCCGAAATAGCCCAACAAATAGCCCAACAGATTGTTTTGCTAGGGCTACTTCACATGGGGATGCGCGGTGCCATCGGGTACGTGATCGCGTATAGGCATCGGGCCATGGTCGGGCCGTGAGTGATACCCGTCAGTGCAATGATGTCCTTGCCGATGGGCAGGTCGGGTGTCTTCTTTTCCAAGCCCCAGCGGACGGCGTGGAACTCGCCACGGGATAGCGGGATGGTGTCGGGCAGGTGGTGAACGAGGTCGGGCCGCTTCGCATGTGCCTTGCACGCAATCCCCCATAGCGCTTGTTCGGACAACCCGGCGAGGTCTGCCGGTGTGATGCCTGCGGCCTTGGTGATGATGTGCAGTAGGGCGGCGACAACGCCTAGCGTGTAGCCTTCACAGGCTTGTCCTTGCAAGCGAAGCTCTTCTTTGAACGCTTCAATTTCGGCACGGCTCAGGCTCATGGTGTGGACTCCAATAGCGCCAGCACGGCGGCGAACTTTGCCGATGCTTCGGTCGGTGGTGCCTTGCTGGCAGTGAGTTCAAGGATCGTTTTTGCTGCTGCCAATTTTGTAGCGGGTGCTTTGCTGTCCAACAGTTCGCCCAACGCCTCAGCGGCTCGCAGTCGTTGTGACTTCAAAATCTGTAGCGCTTCACTTTCCACGCTGGCGAGGTGCTGATTCACGACATCATTGAACGATGGCGACTTGCACCACTGGCTGATCGTGTGCGCGGCCACCTTCAGGGACGCGGCTACAGACTTCTTTGACGCACCACTCGCCAGCATCAGCGCGGCTTGCGCTTGCTTCGGATTCAGTGTGCTGGTGCTGGCGGTCATCGTGAACATTCCTGAAGGTCGGTGAACATCAACCCTTGTGGGACGCGCTGAACGGACGGAACGCGGTGTTCGTGGGCAGGGTGTCCGCGTCACTCTTGCGGGTGGTGCTGTTCAGCAAGGACGCCGCCAGCTTGCCACCCAGATTGCGCAACGCATGCGCGCTACCAAGGCCACCCCCAGCAACATCCGACTTGCGGGTCGGTGCAAGGCGTGCGAAGGCACTACGCGACTCATTGAAGGCTCGGGCTTTCTCTTCATCGCGTTGTCGGCTCAGGGCCGAATCAATAGCGGCCTGAAGGTCTTTGAACTCAATCGCGTTGCCACGTTCAGCACGTAGCGGTTCCTTGGGTGTGTTGAAGGCTTGCCGGGTAGGCTTGCCCACGCTCGGGGCCGGTGTACTCGGGGCCGGGAATGGCTTGACGGTCGGAGCGGGAGCAAGTTGCACTGGCGGGGGTGGCGTGCCGATGTCGCGGCCCACGGAGCCCCGCAGGATGGATGCGAAGGGCATCACAAGCCCCTTGCGCACGGTCGATTGTTTTGGGGTGCTGGGGGTGCGATGCACCTTGCGTACGATGACCCGTTCAGCGAAGCCGGGAACAGTCTCGGCAAGGTCGCGGATAACTGACATGGGGATGGTCTGGCGCATGATTGGCTCCAACGTGGTAGGGTGTGGTGATTATAGCTTATAGCTATCAAAAATGGAAGTGCAATTGAATTTTGCAATTGATTGCAGCGCGCCATCCCTTTGACGAACTCATTCACTTGTGTGGTGGTGCGTCGGTTGTCGGTCAGTTATCGAAGTCAGCGAATATCGGCGGTGGCGATGGCTGAAATGGGATTGCGTCACGCTCCCACTCTGGTAATCCACCGTGAACAAAGGGGCCGGAATCAGGGGAACCGTGTACATCCTTCCAAAACTTGATGCGTGCGAGGGTTTGATTCCCGGCCCACTTTCTGAAGGCTAGTGCATGACGCATGACCCTACAAACGATGTCATGTTCCTCCCGGAGTTGATGGTTATGAGGATCATCCTCCAACGCTCCCGAAATACGACATAGCTCCCCGGTGGTGAAGTCAATTATCCATTGCAGCTTTATCAGGTTGCGGGGATCGGTGGCGTACTCGGCTTCAAGCTCTTCAGCGAATGGCGCGGGAAACTGATATTGAAGCGAAGGGGATATGCTTTCCAGTCGTTTAACCAGTTCATCGGGATTTCTGTGGAAAATCTTTTGGACAGCGTGATAGGACTCTCCAAGAATATCGGCAACCATCTGCAATGGTCGCTCAATCCCATGATATGGAAGTCGGAGCGTGTTCGTCCGGTTTCGGGTTTGTTCAAGTGGGCTAGCCCAGCGGATGTTAGAGGGGGAATACTGTCCACGCGGATTAATTCTATCGAGTGACCATTCACCATCATCGGGCATCGGGCCATGAATGCGGATGAAGTCCTTGAACGTAGATATTGAGGGGTCTAAGCCCTTTCTGCTATAGGCGTTATGCCAGCTTGAATACTCTCGCGCCAGCGGCGCACCGGGTGCCCGTAGCTCCCTCACGGAACAGGTTTCAACGAGGTTCAAGGCCCGCAGATAACGGGAGCGGTGTTCAGGGGTGGTGTTCAGCAAATCGCGTAGTCCAGCGGACATTTTTGGAATAGAAACTTGCATGAAATGCCTCTTTGCTCAGTAAATTGGAACGGTTTGAAGGCAGGGAGTGTTGTTGTTTTTCTGCGATGGTGTTCTGGTGTTCACCCCTCTGGTGTTTAGGACACGCCAAATGAACACCGCTCTTGCTGGGTGGTTAATCCAGTGAGACAATATCGCTGTCGGTTGCTCCGACATGCCTTTCTCAGGTAGGAACGGATTTCCCCTAGCCAGCAATGGCTAGGGGATTTTTTTTTCGTCAAGCGTTCGGCTGAACGTGGGGCCTAATAGTCGCGCTGAACCAGAATGGGCGACGCCCTTGCTTACCATCCGGTTCCGGGAATTTGCCTTCATCAATCCAGCGGGCGAGGGTGGTGTCAGTCGTTTTCATGAATGACAACACGTGACCCATCAAAAGGCGCTGATCGGTGTTGAGGTCGATTCCCTGAATATCCAGCGCTCGGGAATGGTTGTTGCGCTTTTTCGGCGCGATTGGTTTGCTGGTGCTGGGTTCAGCAACGAGATTCACCACGGGCGAGGTGGTTACGGGTTCCGCTTGAGTTTCAGCGGGGACGGACGTTTTGTTGATGATGACGGCCATGGTCGTGTATCCAGAAGGGTTGTTGCGTTGCAACCGTTTCTGCTTGAACCATGGGATTCGGCTCGGAGTGCAGAAAGCGGCGTTGCGCCGGTTCCCTTTGTCCCGATGATCGGGTCGCACTCCATTGCCAAAGGTGAACACGCATTCTCGCGGTTCACCATGCTTGCGTCAAGGCGTCACGCTGCCTTGGTCGGGAACGCGATGACCTTCGCATCGGTGCCGTGCAACACGCGGTCAAGCTCGGCTCCCAGCTTCGCCCACGCGGTCACCAGTTCGGGCCAGCGGTCGCTTTTCTGGTACGTGCGAACCAGCTTGTTCGGGACGTGGTTGATCGCCCGTTCAACAAGCTCCCCCGATACGCCACACGCGCCCATGATCGTTGCGGCAGTGCGGCGGATGTCGTGCGCTGTCCAAGCGCCACCAGTCAAGCAAAGGGTCTGCACAGCTTTGCTATTGTTTTTGAGTGGGACAGCGCGTTGTCGTGACCTCAGTTGTTTGCCAATACTTTTTTCGCACACATGCGAGGTCGGATTGCCGTTCGCATCCCGCTTGTTGTCGGCAGGGAAGCACCATGCGGTGTGACCCGTGAGACTGTGAAGCTCTTCAAGGTATCTCAGGGTGAAGTCGGACAAGTACACATCGTGCGGCACTCCGTTTTTAGGAGCGGGGATATGCCAGCGTCGATTGGCGAGGTCAACATGCTCCCAGCGTGCGATGCTCAGTTCACCGACGCGGCATGCGGTGCCCAGCATGATCCATAGGGCTAGTTCGGTGGTGCGCTGCAATCTGGCGCTTGGCAGCTTGTCCCGTAGCTCCAACAGTTCGGCGTGCGGCGTGGGCGACTTGGAATCCCACAGAACGCGGTCGCGCTCTTTGTACGCTGGTGCGATGTCATCGCGCTTCAATTTGTGTAGCGGGTTGACTTCGATGTAATCGCGGCGGGAACACCAGTCAAGGAACTGGCGGGCATCGGCAAAGAGGCGAAGCGCCATGCGAGGGGAACGCGCCTTCACTTCATCAAAGAGTTCCGCCCACTCGGCACGCTTGATGCTGGCAAGGGGTCTATCGCCCAGCGTGGGAAAGATGTCGCGTTCGAAGCTGCGTAGCACTTCGGTGCCGTTGTCCTTGCGGCCTTTGGTGCCACGCTTCACCAGTTCCGCTTGCTGCCAGCGGTCGGCCAGCGCCCGAACGGTTTCTTCGGTGTAGGTGCGGGCCAATTCGGCTTGTGCGTGGGCGGCTTGTGCCTTGGATAGCTGGCGTTCGGTGCTGGGGTTCTTGCCCGCCTTGTGCTGTTCTACGGCCCACGCATGGGCTTCGCGGATGTCCTTGAGGGAGTCGCCCGGCCACGTGCCACAAGTGAAGTCCGCCAGCTTGCCAGCGTGACGGAACCGCCAGCGGAACCACACGGACGCGGAACCGTCCTTGAGGCGCTTCACCACGCCATAGATTCCCCCGGCTTCCGTCACTCTGGTGACCGTGGGCGACTTCAAGGTGGCTTCAAGTTCCTTGTGTGCCCAGACTGCGCCTTTCGGTCGGGCCGTTGTCGCGCCCGTAGAGGCGTCCGGGTTGCTGGTGGTGGTGTGGATAAGATCGGTCATCGTTCGCCCCTTGTGCGGCCTTCTGGTGGCCTTGCTGATGTACTTGGTTGCTGTGGCTACTTCAAAAATAGCCCAACAAATAGCCCAACAGATTGACGGGGTAGAGTGTAGCACTCAGGGGTGAACGAAGGGATGGGGAATAGTAAATTCCTCTTGTTTGTCAAATACTTACGAACGAGTTGCGGGGCTTCTCAGAGGTGGCGAAAACGGCGATGTACTTACCTACGAACCAAGGGGTCGTGGGTTCGAATCCTGCCAGCCGCGCCACTTTCTTTGAGAAACCCCGCAAGTCCTTGATTTGCGGGGTTTTTTCATGTTCACGGGCATCATCACCGCGGTTGGCCGCATCGTTGAAGTGCGGGCATTGGGCGACAGCGGCGCGCATGGCAAGCAGTTGCTGATCGAGACGCCCGCCGGCTATCTGGATGACGTGGGCCTGGGCGACAGTATCGCGCTCAACGGCGCCTGCATGACGGCCACGCAGATCGACGCCGCGACCGGGCGCTTCGCCATCGACATCTCTGCCGAATCGCTGGCGCGCACGGCGGGGCTCGACCAGCCCGGGCCCATCAACCTCGAAAAAGCCCTGTGCGCGCACGACCGCCTGGGTGGGCACATCGTCTCGGGCCATGTGGACGGCATCGGCCAGGTCACGCACTTTGCCCCCGTGGGCGAGAGCTGGGAGCTGCGCGTGCTGGCGCCGCGCGAGCTGGCGAAATACCTGGCGTACAAGGGCTCGATCACGGTCAACGGCGTGAGCCTGACGGTGAACCGGGTGAGCGACGCGGCCGAGGGCTGCGAGTTCAGCATCAACCTGATTCCGCACACGGTGCAGAACACCGCGCTGCATGCGCTGGCGGTGGGCGCGGCGGTCAATCTGGAGATCGACCTGATCGCCCGTTATGTGGAGAGAATGCTCTCCAGCGCAGGCGTGGCGGGCGCCGGCAGCTCCTAAATTCGCAGCTTGACGACGCCCGTGGCCAGTGCCGTGCCGCACAGCACGATGGCGCCGCAGAACAGCATCCACGGCGTCACGGTTTCGCCCAGCAGCGCCACGCCATAGAACACCGCGAACACCGGAATGGTGAAAGTGACCGTGATGGCCCGCGCCGGGCCCAGCCGGTCGATCAGGCGGAAGTACAGCACGTAGGCCACCGCGGTGCACAGCACGCCCAACGCGAGCAGCGCGCCCCAGGCTGTGGCGCTGGGTGGCTGCGACGGCCACAGCAGCAGCGACGGAATGGCCAGCCCCAGCGCCGCGCCGATCTGACTGCCGGTGGCCGACATCAGGGGGTTCAGGCACGTCAGGTAGCGGCGCGTGTAGCTGGCCGACACGGCATAGCTGATGGTGGCCAGCAGGCACGCGGCCACGCCCCAGGCCGGGCTGAAGCCCGATGCATTGGGCGTGAAGCTGGCCTTGCCCCAGGTGAGCAGCGCCACGCCGACGAAGCCGATGACCAGCCCCAGCGTGCGCGAGGCGCCTGGCCGGTCACCCAGCCAGGCCCAGGCCACCAGCGCGCCGAACAGCGGCACCGTGGCGTTCAGGATCGATGACAGGCCGGTGCTGATCGACAGCAGCGCGAAGCTGAACAGCGCGAACGGAATGGCCGAATTGATGAGGCCGCAGAACAGCACCGGCTTCCAGTGCTGGCGCAGCTGCGGCCACAGGCCACGCGCCAACATCACCGGCAGCAGCGCCAGTGCCGCGATGGCCACGCGCACGCCGGCCGTCGGCACCGGGCCGAACTCCAGCGTGCCCAGCCGCATGAACAGGAACGACGCGCCCCAGATGGCGGCCAGCAGGATGAATTCGACGGCGACGGCGGCAGACATGGGCGCGAAGTATGGGGCCGCGGGCGGCGCGGCAGGTTGCTGGATGCGTGCGGGATGGATGCGGCGGGCGCAACCATGTCTCAGGCGCGGCCGGGCGGCTGCGGGCGCAGGGTGGCGGCTGGCGCGCCGCCGCTTGCGGGCGTGTCGATGGTCCAGCCCTCCAGCCGCAGCAGCGCCGCCTTGCGCGCCAGGCCGCCGGCGTAGCCTGTCAGCGCCCCGCGGCTGCCCAGCACGCGGTGGCAGGGCACGAAGATGCTGAGCGGATTGGCGCCGACGGCGGTGCCGACCGCGCGCACGGCAGCCGGTCGGCCGATGCGTTCGGCGACCTGGCGGTAGCTTTGCGACTGGCCGGCTTCGATGGCCAGCAAGGCGCGCCACACGGTTTGCTGGAACGGTGTTCCGCTCGACAGATCCAGTGGCACGTCGAAGTGCACGCGCCGGCCGGCGAAGTACGCGTCCAGCTGGCGCATCGCCCCGGCCAGCGCGGGGTGACCGGGCTCGGGCGCTTCCCATTCGGCCCAGGCCGGGCCGTCCTTCTGGCCCTCGGTGAACCAGGCGCCGCACAGGCCCTGCGGCGTGGCGGCCAGCAGCAGATCGCCCAGCGGGGTGCCGCACAGGGCGTGTGCGGTGTGCAGATGGTGTTTCATGGTCAAAACCTCGTTGAGCCGCCGTCCATCAAGCGCGGACAGCTATGAAATTGATACTTTGTCGGTTTGCCACGCCCGCACGGCGGCGTAGCCGCGCCACGGCCGCCAGCGCTCGGCCAGCGCTTGCGCGGCGCGGGCGCGGTGGCGCTGGCTTGACACCCCCAGCGCCTTGTGCAGCGCCACGTCGCCGGCCGGGAAGGCATCGGGCCAGCGCAGCGCGCGCAGGGCGATGTACTGCGCCGTCCAGTCGCCGATGCCGGGCAG
>JRYL01006103.1_pt1 | contig 24012 bp, 23 predicted proteins | sample 235391 | NCBI WGS metagenome assembly JRYL01 (sample SAMN03074223, study PRJNA261481) | activated sludge metagenome | biome: Wastewater Treatment Plant; feature: Wastewater; material: Activated sludge; isolation source: activated biomass of a wastewater treatment plant treating wastewater from... ...
CGAATCGTCCTGGACGGTCTGCGCGGCGTGCCGCCACCGGCCACCTTGCCGGACGACTTCGCGGCACTGATCGCGAGCGCCGCCGAGGTGTTCGGGGGGCAACTGCCGTACCCGCGGTACCTGTTCTTGTGCCTGTTCACCGACGAGGGCCACGGCGGTCTCGAGCACGCCGAGTCGACGACGCTGCTGGCATCGCGCACCGCCCTGCACGATCGCAAGGGCTACCAGGAGTTCCTGTCGCTGGCGGTCCACGAGCTGTTCCACGCCTGGAACGTCAAGCGCATGCGGCCGCGGGAGTTCTGGCGCTACGACTACGAGAACGAGAACTACTCGCGGCTGCTGTGGTTGATGGAGGGCTGGACCGCGTACTTCGACGACCTGCTGACGCTGCGCGCCGGCCACTATCGGCCCGACGAGTACCTCGCGACGATCGCCGGCAACCTCGAGCGCATGCTTGCCAACCCCGGGCGCTTCGTGGCCAGCCTCGCCGAGTCGAGCTTCGACGCCTGGATCCGGCTGTACAGGCCGGACGCGAACACCCGCAACTCCTCGCAGAACTACTACGGCAATGGTGCGGTTGCGGCGCTGTGTCTCGACCTCTACCTGCGGCAGCACGCGCCAGTTGGCCGGTCGCTGGAGACCGTGATCCAGCGGCTCTACGAGCAGACGTTCGGCAAGGGGCGCGGCTACACGCGTGCCGATGTGGATGCGGCGGTCGCCGAGGCTGGCGGCGAGCCGGCGGTACAGCTGCTGGCCGAACTGGTCGACGGCAACCTGGACCCGGAGCTCGGTGCGCGGCTGGAGGAGTTCGGAGTCACCCTGGGTTTCGAAGGAGGCGCGGCGCCGTTCTTCGGCATCACGTTCGAAGGCGGCGGCACGACCGTGGCGTCGGTGCAACGAGGCAGTCCTGCGGATCAGGCCGGCTTGGCGCCAGGCGACGAACTTCTGGCCCTCGGCGATCTGCGGGTGACCAGCAGTTCGTGGCGCAAGGTGCTCGCCGCCGTGGTGCGTGTCGGTGAGCCGATCGAGGTGCTGCGAGCCCGCCGCGGCGTGCTCGGCAAGCATGCGGTCGTGCCTACCGCTGCGCGCGGCACACCGCGACTGACGATCAACCGGGATGCCGACCCCGCCCAGGTGGCGCGCCGGGAATCGTGGCTGCGCACGCGAGCCGCACGCAGCGCCGGTCCCCAGGACAACGCACAGGATCAGGCCTGAACGGTCCAAGGCGACGCCAGGCCAGCTGACGACGCGATTCGACCTACAGTCGCGCGTGTGAGCCGTCGCAGAACGGCGGGTTGCACGTCGCGCCGCAGGCGCACCAGACCACCGTGGTCGCCTTGTCGAACACGACTTTGCATGGTGTCACCTCGCTGCCGCGGTGTGTGCCATCGCAGTAAGGGTAGGTCTGACTGCGCTCGCAGCGACACCAGGCGTACTTGCCAGGTTGGCACTGGGCGACGAACGGCCCCTTTTGCTTGCGGCCCGGCGGCTGCGGCACGAAACCTTCGGGATTCTGCATCGAGCGCGAGGTTCTCCAAGCGGGGTCGCGCTTGCAAGGACCAGTGGCCGCCTACCCTTGGCGCCACTGCGGGCCAGCCAACTGCGGCCAGCCCCATAATCCACCCAGCGAAGGCCGATCCGCGGGCCAACATGCGCGGGTCAGCGGAATCGACGGATCACACCGCGTACGACGCCGCGCACCGCCACCCGAGACACGTAGATCGGCTCCATGCTCGAGTTGGCCGGCTGCAGACGAATCATGCCGTTGCGCTCGCGGTAGAAGCGCTTCAACGTCGCCTCTTNNGCGACGACGATGTCGCCGTCGTTCGCCGTTTCGCGCCGCTCGACGACCACCAGGTCCCCGTCGTCGATATGGTCCTCGATCATCGATTTGCCGCGGACCCTGAGCAGGTAGATGCGATCGCCGGTCGGCACGAGCTCGGTCAGCTGCAGGTCCTCACGATCCTCGAGGGCCTCGATCGGACGGCCCGCGGCGATCATGCCGATCAATGGCACGGTCGGGATCTTGGCCGGGGTGCCGAGCTCCTGCTCGCCATCCGGATCGTGAAGGATGGCCACCGCACGAGCCTTGGCCTTGTCGCGGTGGATCGCTCCCTTGCGACCGAGCTGATTCAGGTGCTCGTGGATCGTGATCTTGCTGACCCCCAACGCCTGTGCGGCTTCCTCGAGCGTAGGCGAGATGCCGTGCTCGCGGCGGTAGTCGCGAAAGAAGCGAAGCACTCGAATCTGCTTCTCCGTAAGCATCAGCTTCATGGCAGGACGTGGGCGAGGGCCAGGGGTACGAGGAATGCGGACTGGATCAGTCGATCGCCCCCGCAACCGGGAGATCCGCAACCGGGAGATCCGGAAACGGGAGACCTGGCGTTGGGCGAACCCGAACGTCAGGCGAACAGGGTGATCGCCAGCGCCGCGACGATCAACATACAGGCACCGAACATTTCCACAGCATGTTCGATGCGCTTTCGGGTCGACAACGGTTGCTCTTCCGCGCCCGGCTTGTGGACCAGCTCGTTGGCAACCAGCGGCGTGGCTACCACGGCTGGGTCGGAACACAAGGGGGCGACCAGCGCGGCGTTGCGGGCCGGACGCCGGGCGTTCGAGACGCTCGTGTCCAGCCGCAGCACCTTGCTGGTCGCCCCCGTGCCACCACCAACCACGCTGGCCCCACCACGGCTCTGGCAACGGCTGGCCTGGTGCCGCCTGGCAGCAGGAAGGGTCTCTGCAACCGACCGAAGAAGGGAAGTCGGCTGCCGCTCTCCCACCTGCTGAGTCCTGGCGTGCACCGGTGTCGCCGCGTGCCTCGGAGCAGCTTCCCGGGGCTGCTTCCGGACCGTGGATACCACCAGCTGAGCTGGCACGAATACGTTGGCACCGGATCCATGTACGGCGTCGCCATGCACCTGATCACGTGCCGGTGCCAGCAGAGCAGCTGCCAGCGGAGCCGCTGCGGCGCGGCCCGTTGGCTGCCGGTCCGGGTGCAGAGCAGTCGCCGGCAGTGGGGTCGAGAAGGGCAGGGTGTGTTGGCGAGCGAAGTTCATGGCGTCCTCCGGCCTTGGTTCGTTGTGTGTTAGGGTGTTGATGTTAGGTGGAGATTCGCTCTCTGCAAGCCTCTTGTTCGGTTTTTTTTCGGTGCCTGTTGTCCGCACGAGACAGCGGGGCTTGGGCCCAGCGCGAAACTTTCCGCCGCGCCATCGCTTATCCAGCGCGCCATGCCCAGGCAGCGGCCGATCCGACCCAAGATGCAGCGAGCCACCGACAACCTGCGCGCCGACCACGTGTTGACCGAGCGCGCCCTCGGTGCGCTGTGCGCAATCGGCCAGCAGGTCCGGGCCGGCGGACCGTTCCCGGCCGCCGACGGGGCGACCCTGCTGCGCTACCTGCGCGACTACGTCGTCGGCGTGCACTTCCGCATGGAGGCCGAACTGCTCGGTCCGGCGCTGGCGATGCACGGCAGCGACGCGACGGCGATGCTGGTGGGCGACGTGATGCGCATGCAGGACGAGGCCGCCGACCTGGTGTTGGCGCTGGTGGTGTTCTGGGAACCGGACGGTGCGTTGCCGCCAGCCGAACAGGCCGGCTTCGCCGACACCGTCGCCTTGCTGTGCCAGCGGCTGCGGCGCATCCAGGAACTCGAGGAGAACGATTTGTTCACGACCTGCGAACGCGAGGTGGCACTCGACGACCAGCTCGGTTGGTGCGCCGACTTCGCGCAACTCGAGCGGGAGCGCGGTACTGCGGCGAGCTGGGCCGAGCGCCTGGCGGCGATCGCCGCGCGCTGGTCGGGTCGCTGAGCGTTGGCCCTTGCCTGGCCGGCGCAGTCGCGCAGAATGGCCCCTCCGGTCTCGCCCTCGGTCAGCGAGCCTCCACCTCGTCGGGCGGCCGGAAGTCTGCCCATGAACCTCGAACTCCAGCGCCCGCTCGTCTTCTTCGACTTCGAAACCACTGGTCTGGACACCCAGAAGGACCGCATCGTCGAACTGGCGTTCGTCCGGCTCGAACCGAACGGCACCCGCACGACGCTGGCCCAGAAGATCCGCCTGCCGCAGGGCATCGTGATGTCGCCGGCGGCGTCGAAGATCACCGGCATCCACACGCAGGACGCACAGTCGATGTTCTGGGGGCCGCCGCTGAAGGACGTCGGTCGCAAGGTGCTCGACTTCGTCGGCGACGGCGACCTGGCCGGGTTCAACATCCTCGGCTACGACCTGCCGCTGTGGGAGGCCGAGTGCAAGCGGCACGCGATCCCCTTCGAGCGCGGCAAGCGGCAGCTGGTCGACGTCAAGGTGCTGTTCCACGTGCTGGAGACCGGTTGGGACCGCTTCCTGATGGGTCCGCGCAACCTGTCGGCGGCGGTGCGCCACTACTGCGGGCGCGAGCTCGAAGGTGCGCACGGCGCCGAGGCCGACACCCAGGCGACGATCGACGTGCTGCTGGCGCAGCTGGCGCGCTATCCCGAGCTGCCGCGCACGGTGCCGGGGTTGCACGAGTACTGCGCCCGCAACAGCGAGAAGAACCGCGAAGACGCCGGCGAAGCGGCGTTGGGCTGAGCGCGATGACGTTCCGGACGCGCCTGCGCTACCGCTTCGGCGACATCGACGACGCCGGGATCGCCTACTACCCCAAGCTCCTGCACTACTTCCACTGTGCCTTCGAGGACTGGTGGTCGGACGGTCTCGGCCGGCCGTACGCGCAGGTGCTGCACGACGACTGCTTCGGGTTGCCGGCGGTCAAGCTGGAGGCGGAGTTCTTCGCGCCGGTCCGCTACGGCGATGAGCCGTGGGTGCATCTCGGCGTGCTGCGCATCGGCACGTCGTCGGTCGAATTCGGGTTCTGGATGACCCGGGGCGACGATCCGCGACCGCTCTGCCGCGCGCGGGTGATCACCGCCGCGGTCGACATGCGCACACTGCAGAAGCAGCCGGTGCCCGAACCGTGGCGCAGCCGATTCGTCGAGTACACGCTGGCCGAGGTGGACTTCCCGAACGGGCGCTGACGGTGCGGTTGCGAGCGGTTGAGGGCACCACGCTTGCGCTCGAGCGGATACAGGTCGCGTTTCGAGCGGCGGTCGTAAAGCGCCTCATGACATCACTTTGTGATCGCTCGTGCGCATTTGGGACCGGGTGAAGTATGCGCAGGGGGAGGGAGCCGCAGGTCGTTCTCACAGCGTGAAGTCGCGCGGGAAGAAGCCGCTGGCGGCGCGCGAGTGCACGCCGAAGACCTCGGCGACGCGGTCGGCGGCCAGGGCCTGCTCGGGCGCGGCGTCGACGACGATGCGGCCGGCGTGCAGGAGGGCCACGCGGTCGCAGAACGGTGCGACCAGGTTGAGGTCGTGCGCAGTGAGCAAGACGCCGCAGCGGCAGCCGCGCAGATCGCGGAGCATCGTCACCAGCTGCAGCGCGTGTTCGAGGTCGAGGTTGCTGGTCGGCTCGTCGAGCAGCAACAGTTGCGCCTCGGTGGCCAGGGCACGGGCGATCGCGATCCGGCGCAGTTCACCACCCGACAACGTCGCCACCGAGCGATCGGCGAAGTCGGCGGCGCCCACCGCGGCGAGGGCGCGCTCGATGGCGTCGCGGTCCTGGGGGCCGAGCGGCTGCCGCGGTTCGAGGTGTGGGTGGCGCCCCATCGCCACCAGCTCGCGGCCGGTGAACTCGAACGGATGGTCGCTTTCTTGCGGCACGTAGGCAAGGCGCCGGGCCCGGTCGCGCGGCGTCCAGGTGGCGAGTGGCCGCCCGTCGAGCAGGACGCTGCCGGCATGTGGCGGTTCGGCGCCGAGCAGCAGCCGCAGCAGGGTGCTCTTGCCTGCCCCGTTGCGGCCGGCGAGCAACACGACCTCGCCAGGCGCCAACGCCAGGTCGACGCCGCCCAGCAACTGGCGGCTGCCGCGGGCGAACTCGATCCGCTGGGCGACGAGGCCGTTCACAACAGTTCACCGCGGCGATGCCGCGCCAGCAGGTAGAGGAAGTAGGGAGCACCGAGGATCGTCGTGACGACGCCGAGCCGCAGGTTGGCGTCGGGCGGTGCCAGCCTGCAGACCAGATCGGCGAACACCAGCAGTGCCGCGCCGGCGACTGCCGACAAGGGCAGCAGCAAACGGTGCGCGGGGCCGACCAGGAGCCGCACCAGATGCGGGACGATCAAGCCGACGAAGGCGATGCCACCGGTGTTGGCAACGGTGGCGGCGGTCAGGCCGCAGGCCAGCAGCAGCACGGCCCGGCGCGCCCGTGGCCCGTCGACACCCAGGCTGAACGCGCTGTCGTCGCGGAGCGTCAGCAGGTCGAGTTCGCGGCAGCGGCGCAGTGCCAGACCACCGAAGACGAAGAGGCCACCGGCGGTGATCGCCGCGTGGTCCCAGGTGCGTGCTTCGAGCCCGCCCATCAACCAGAACAGCACGCGTGAGCTCGCCGTGTAGTTGTCGAACGTGAACGTCACCGCGAACGACGTCAACGCCCCGACCAGCGTGTTGAGCGCCACACCGGCCAGCAACAGCCCGGTGGTCGAGAACCGCCCGTGCGCACCGGCCAAGACGAACACCAGCGCCGTCACCAGCACGGCGCCGAGCAACGACATCGTCGGCGCGGCCAGCACCGACCACTCGGCGATGCCGAGCACGATCGCCAGCGCCCCACCGAACGCCGCGCCGGCCGCGGTGCCGACGAAGTCCGGCGACGCCAGCGGATTGCGCAACGTCGCCTGCATCATCGCACCCGCCATCGCCAGTGCGGCACCACCGCACATCGCCACGACCAGCCGTGGCAGACGGATCTGCTCGAACACGTAGCTGCCGCGCGCATCGAGGCTGCCGCCGAGCCACGCCAGCAGTTCGGCGAAGCCAGGGCCCAGACGAGCCATGCCGAGGTGCAAGGTGCCGAGCAACAGCAAGGCCGCCGCGACCAGTACGATCCGCCGTGTTCGCACGCTCATGGGCGCCCCCACGCATCGAGCTGGCGCGCCACCGCTTCCACGGCACCGACCAGGCGGTGCGACGTCGAGGCCAGCAACGGTCCTGGCACCAACAGCAGACGATCCCGCTGCACGGCCGGCAACAACCGCAGACCCGGATGCTGGTCGAGCCAACCCCGCGCTGCCTGCGGCTGCGCGGGATCGCCGGACAACACGATCGCGTCGACCGGCAGGGCCAACACGGTCTCGACGTCGAGCCGGCGGAACGAACGCACGCCGTCGTCGCGCGCCGCGTTGTGCGCACCGGCCGCCTGCACGATCGCGTCGAACAGCGACCCTTCGCCGAGCGTGTGCAACGCGCCGTCGAGGCTCAGCAGGCGCCAGGCGCGCCGTTCGCCGGCCCCGGCGGCGACCGCGGCGAGGCGACGTTCGGCGCTGGCGACCAGCGCCTCGGCAGCAGACTCCGATGCGCACGCCTTGCCGAGCAGGCGAACGTTGGCCCAGATGTCGCCGAACGACCTGGCCTCCGGTGGGCGCAGGAGTGCCACTCCCGCCGCGTCGAGCAACGCCAAGGTCTCCGCGCGGGTGTACGCGTCGACGACCACCAGGTCCGGCCGCGCCGCGAGCAGTTCCTCGGGCTCCGCCCCGACCAACGTCAGCCCCGACACCCGATCGGCGACCGGCGAGTAGCGCGGATCGGCGGCCAGGAAGTGCACGCCGGCCAGCCGTTCGCGCGGCACCAGCTCGAGCAGCACCTCGGTCGCGAACACCGATGCCGCGACGATGCGCTGCGGCTCGCGCGGCGCCGTCACGGGTACGCGTTCGCCTGCGCAGCCGCAAAGGCCGGCGAGGGTCAGGCTGGCGACGATCGGCAGGCGCGAGGGCACCGCAGCATCATCGCGGGCGGGTTGCCGCTGGCAACGGAAAGAGCATCCTGTGTCGCCGCTGTCGCCACGGGCAACAGCGGTCGGTGCGCAAGCCAACTCCCGAATCGCCTGCCACGCCGGCGCCCACCTCCGGCTGACGTACCCATGCTGCCGCTGGCCTACCTCCTCTGTGCCCTCGCCGGCGGCCTGCTGCTGGTGTTCACCCTGGGCGGTCGGCCGCGCAACGGCGAGGCGTTCGTCGGTGCGCATCTGGTCACCGGACCGGTCGCGATCGTGTTCGTGCTCGGCGCCATCCTGGTGCAGGTCGCCGCGCCGCTGCCGTCGACCGCCGCGAACGTCGCACTCGGCCTCGCGTGGCCCGGCGCGATCGTCGGCCTGACCATCCTGCCACTGACTGCCTACCAGCGCCGCGGCGCCAGGTTCACCAAGGCCGTCACCCCGTTGCTCGTCGCCGCACCCTTCGCGATGGGGCATGGTGCAGACCTCCATGTCGCCTTGCCGTGGTGCGGCGCCAGCGCACTTGCCCTGGTCGGCCTCGGCGGCAGCCACGTGCTGTTGGCCTGGCCCTTGCAACGCCTGTTCCATCGCTTCACCCGGCGGTTCGCCACGCGCCAACCCAGCGAATGGGAACGCAGCCAGGCCGATTGGCAACGCTCGCAATGGCAGCAATTGCCGAGCGATGCCTCGGTGCCGATCCTGCTCGGCCACGCCCGTTCGCTCGCTCCCGACGTGCGGTCCGAGTGCCACGCGCGGCTCGCCGCCCACCCCGAACTCGACGCCGGCATCGCCGCAGCCCTGCTCGGCGAACACCCGAGCGACGCCTTGTCGTACGTCACCCACCACTACCCGCGTGAGCGCGCCAAGCTCGCCGGGCCTCTCAACGAACTGCTGTCCCGACTGCGCACCACCTGGCCCCGACGCCTGCGCGAGGACCCCCACCCAAATCCATGGACCGGCGACCTGATCCCCGCCTTCGACTGCGCGATCGCCGTGTTGGCAGCCGGTGGCGACACACGTGCCGAACTGAGCGCCTGGCAACGGGAGTTGGCAGCCCTGCCGAAGTTCCAGAAGACCGCCAAGGAACTGGGCCGCTGGTTGCAGAGGATCCGCTGACGCACCCGGCGGAGCTCTGCCCGCCAACGGCTGCAACAACCCCGTACGGTTCCGGCTGACGATGCCGTGAGCGATTCCCTTCGACCCGCCGCAGCAGTGGACCCCTGGCTGCTCGCCGCTGCGACCCTGCAGGTCGCCGCGTGGATCGCCGTCGCCTGGATGGGCCGTGCCAACCACGCCGACCCGTTGTGGCGGCGGACCACCTCCCGGCTGCGGATCCTGCTGTTCGGCACCTCTGCCGCGGGCATCCTGCTGGCGTTCTTCGGCATGTCGTCGATCGGCGCGCTGGTCATGGGCATCGTGCCCGGCATGCTGGTTGTCGTGGTGCTGTTCGTTGGCATGCGACACCTGCAGCAAGCCCTCGACGACCGGATCTCGCGATGAACGTCAAGTCACCCAGCCAGCCGACCCGCGTGCTCGGTCGCCAGCCGGACCTCGTGCGCCGCGGCGCGCGCAATGGCGAACAGCGCCTCTGCGACGCCCTCTCCCGTTGGTCGCTCGACGGCAACCTCGACTGGCTGCGCGAAGGCGTTCGCCACGACGTGCCGTTCTTGCAGGTCTCGCCTTCCGCCCGGGGCAGTGTGTTGGCCTGGGAACTCGAACGGTTGCGCGACGAGGGCTACGTGCCGGTCGGACCCTGCTGGGTGCCGTTGCGGTGGCTGCACGACCGCGCGGGCTACCAACGGGTGGTGCGCCTCGTCCAGGCTCACGTCTCGTGCGGACCGGAGACCGCCGCGCCGAACTTCGTTCCGAAGGTCGCGGGCGAACTCGAGCCGCTGCTCGCGATGTGGCCACACGTGTTGGTCTTGCCGACGAGCCAACCCCTGTCGATCGCCGATCTGGTCGCGCTGCGTGCGTTCCCACTGCATCCGCTCGGCGTCGTCGACGGGCCGGCCTTTGCCGATGGACGGCCATGCACACCGGCGGAGTTCTTCGCCCACGATCTCGACCACGCCCGCTACAAGATCCGCGAAGACCTGCTCGCGGAGGGCATCGTCGTCGAGGATCCCTACCGGGACGGCACCACGATCGAGGCGCGCACCGGTGCGCATCGCCAGATCCTCGCCGCGGCCGTGCCACACGTCGGCCCGCAGGGGTGGTGGCGCGCTGGCGCTCGTGCGGCGTGGGTGCGCCGCGTCTGGCTGGCCAGTGGGCAGCTCGCCGACCGTTCGCTCACCGCTGCCGCACGCTGGCTCCTGTTCGAACTGCTGCACGAAAAGGGCCTGCCGATCGACGGCCCGCGACTGGCCGCCGAACTGGCCAGCGGCACCCACGTCGCCAAACTGCTCGCCAAGATGGCGCGAGGCTTCTTCGGTCACCGCGGCCCAGCACCGAGCGTCGCGACCCGTTTGGCCGCCGCCGGCGAGTGGCTGCAGGAGCAGTTCCGGAGCGGACCATGATCCTGCCCAGGTTCGACGCAGGTGCGCTGGACGGCGCGGTTCTGCTGGCGGCTCTGCAGGAACACGGTCTGGCGTTGCTGGACGTGCCACAGGTGCCGAGTGGGCTGGTCGAAGCCGTGCTCGACGGGGCGAGACGGTTCTTCGGCTCATCCGAAGCCAGCAAGCAGGCCATTGCCGAACGTGGCCGACCGCCGTTCCGGGGCTACAGCCGGCAGGTCGGCGAACGGGACCATCGCGAACAGCTGCACTTCGGCCCCGAACGAGCGGCCGGTCGCGGGCCGGAGCCGTATCTGGCCTTGGCGGGTCCCAACCAGTGGCCAGGCGACGTGGACTTCGCCGCCGCGTTGCGCGACTACCAATCCCATCTGACAGTGATCGGCCGACGTGTCCTGGCCGCACTGGCCGAGCCGCTCGGCGCGGACCACCACGATTGGCTAGGCGACGATCCGTACCACCTGTTGAAGGTGATCGCCTACCCGGCCAGCAATGGACCCGCGCGCCCGGGCGTCGCCGCGCACGTCGATTGGAGCCTGATCACGCTGACACTGCAGGACGACGTCGGGGGCCTCTCGACCCGGCAGCCGGATGGGCATTGGATCGACATCGCACCGATCCCGGGCACCTGGGTCCTGCACGTCGGCGAACTGCTCGCCTACGTGACCGGCGGGCGTTTGCCGGCCACTCCGCATCGCGTCGTCAACACCGCTCACGGTCGAGTCCGACATTCGCTGCCGTTCTTCGTCAATCCATCGCTCGATCAGGTATTGCCGGCCGGCGCTGCCGAGCTGCCGGCGATGGCTGGCGAGGAGCATGCGCATGCCGTGCTGCCGACCGGCCGCCTGCCGGATCGACTTTCCTTCGGTGCCAGCGAATGGGCTCGGAAAGCAGCAAGGCAATGGTGCCACGCGTGTTGTGTCGGCCCCTCCCGACCGTGACGAGTTCGTTGCAGGGCCAGTGCAACGTGCCATGGCCAACTGCCGCTCGAGCTGGTTCGGGCCATCGCTCCGCGCCCTCACCACGGCTACCATCGCACCATGCGCTGCATTCTCCGCCCGGTGGCAGTGATCGCCTTGCTCGCGCTGGCGGCCTGTGCGCCCGAGCCGCCGGTGTACGCGGGAGAATCTGCGGCGAGCGCCGACGACAGCGCGCAAACCGTCCCCGCAGTGGCCGGCGCGAACTCTGGCACTGCCGCGAATCCGGCCGGCGAGGTCCGGATCGAACCAGCCCCACCGCCCCCAGCTTCGCTCCACGAGTTCGTGTCGCGCCCCGATCGCGCCGCCACCCGACTGCGCCGCGCGGACTTCGCTCGCTTGTTCCCGCGCGAGGCGCGCGTCGGCACCGACCCGACGGCCAGCTTCGAGTTCGCGGATCTCGACGGCGACGGTCGCGACGAGGCCTACGTGGCGATCGGCGATGGCTGGTGGGGCAAACGCCATCGGCTGTTGGCGTTCGATCCCGATGCGGACGAGTGGCAACTCGCCGCCGAGCGCGAGGTCGCGACGCCGACCCGGGGCACTCCCGTGGTCGGCGTGCTGCCGGGTGCGGATCGGCCGCGACTGCAGGTGCGGTATCGTTCGGGCTGGGGCACCGGCATCGGCACGACGTCGCTCTCCGTGCACGAACGCCACGCCGGCAGGTTGGTCGAGGTCCTGTCGGTCCAGGTCGAGCTGGAGGAGATCCACCACGGCGTTGGCCCAACCCTGGAGGCAATGCACGATCCGCTGGCGTTCACGCGGGACGAGACGGGCGGCGGCGTGTTCGCATCGACGACGGCGCGGCTCTCGCTGTGGACCGGCAGGTTCGGCGACCTGCCCGAACGCATCGACTGCGAGTTCCCAATGCGCTGGCGCCAGCTCGCCGCCGGCTCGCCGTTCGTGCTCGTGGATCCCACCCATCCGTTGCTGCAGTTGGCCAGAGCGAGCGACTACCACTTTCACCGGGCGGCTTGCCTTTGGATCGATCGCCACGGCGAGGCCGCTTTGGCGCTTGCGGCCGGCCTGGACGGTCACCAGGCGTCGATCCTGCGCAACGTCTGCAACCTCGCCGCGCAGTCCGGGGCGAGCGCCTCGCAAGGGTCGCTGGCCGATCGACTGAGGGCGTTGCTGCCCACAGCGCCGCGCTGAAGGTGCGCTTCGCGGTGGCCTGCGGCCGGCAGCCTCGCTCACTTCTTCTCGGGCACCTCGAACGAAGCCGGCAGTTCTTCCGACTGTGGCCGTTGTTCCAACCACGGCGCGTCGGCGAGCTCGACCACCTGTTCGGGCAGGTCGACGTCACCACGCCGCACCTGCAGGCGCACCTTGGCGCCACCGAGGTGCGCCCCGAGCAGGCTCAAGCCGTGCGGACCATTGCGCACGGCGACGCCGTCGACGGCCAGCAGGACGTCGCCCTTGGCGAGCGGTTCGCTGGCGCGCGCCGCCGGGCCGTCGGTGGTTACCGCAGCCAGCTTGGCGCCAGGACCGAGATGGTCGGGAGCGAACTGCACGCCGAGCCATCCGCGCTGCAGCACCTCGCCGCGGCGCAGCCGTTCGAGCAGGTCGTCGCGACCGTGGATCGTCGTCGCGAAGCCGATGCCGGAGTCGTACCACTCGACCCCGGCGTTGCGTCCGCTCGGCGACAACGGCACCGCGATGCCGAGCACACGGCCGTGCACGTCGATCACCGGACCGCCGTAGTTGGCCGGCGACGTATAGGCGTCGATCTGCAATGCACGGCCGAACAAGCGCTGCCGCGCGCTGACGATACCGAAGTGCACGGTCGGCAGGTCGCTGGCGAACGTGCGGCCGAGTGCCAGCGCCCATTGCCCGACCTGCACCGTCGCCGGATCGACGAACTCCGGTGTCGGCAGGTCGCTGGCGTCGATCTTGACCAGCGCGATGCCGCGGCTGGTGTCCTCGCCGGCGCGTTCGGCGTGGAACGTGCCCCGCCCGGGCACGGTGATCAGGATCGTCGTCGGCTCGAGGGCGAGCGCGAAGCGCGACACCAGGATCCAGCCGTCGCTGCTCAGCACGACCCCGGTCGTGCGCCCGCCGGTCTGCTGGAATCCGCCCGCGACCAACGGCTTCTTCGCAGGTGCCGGTTCGGGAGCCGGCTTGCCGTCCGGAGCCGGTGGAGTCGGCTGGGGCGGTTTCGCGCGCGGCGCCGGCCGCGCACGCGGCTGCGCCTCACCGTCCATCGGTCCTTCGCGGCCCTGCAACTGCCGCGTGCCACCGAACGTCTCGACGGTCACCGTGAACGGCGCGGCCTTCTGCAGCGCCGCGGCCAACACGACCTCGAGATGCGCGAACTCGTCCGGCGTCGCGGCCCCTTGGGCAGCGACCGGCAGGGCCGCGAGCAGGACCGGCAAGCCACACCGCCATGCCGAGCTCACTTGCGTGGCTCCGCGGCGAGCTCGAGCTCGCCCTGCAACACCGTCGTACCGCGTTTGTAGGTCACCACCACCTTGCCGCCGGGGGCGAAGCGTTGCAGCACTTCCCGGAATTCACGGCAGGTGCGCACCGGATACTCGTCGATGCGCACGATCAGGTCGTCGGGCCGCAGCGCCAGCTGCGCCGCCGGCGAGTTGGCGATCACGCGTTCGACGTAGGCCGGCGGCGAACGTTGGCCAGCCTGATCGAACAACACGATGCCGGTCCACACCGGCGCATTGGCGCTCGGCGGTGCCGCGCGCGGCTTGCCGTGCACGAACTCGTCGAGGTACGGCAGCAGATCGTCGGCCGGGATCGCCGCCGAGATCATCGTGTTGGTCTCCTTGCTGTCGAGCAGGCGCATGTTCAGGCCGATCCAATCGCCGTCGAGCGTGAACAAGCCCCCGCCGTACTGGCCCGGGTTGTTGCACGCGTCGGTCAGGATCAGCTCACCGTCGAAGGCGACGTCGCTGAGCCGGTGCCGCAACGCCGTGTTGGCGCGGCCGACCACGACGCCGAACGTCGCCGAGACCTTCTCGGAGAACTCGGCGAGCCGGAACGCATTGCCCATCGACACCACGAACCGACCGGGCCGTGTCGACGCTGCGACGGTGGCCGTCGGGGCCGGCCACAAGGCCGTCAACCCACCGGGAACTGCCGCTGGGTCGATCTTCAGCAGCCGCACGCCCAGCCGGTGATCCTCGGGGAGCAGTTGCGCGTCGTGCACCGAACCGTCGTGCAACACGACGCGGGTGCGGTCCTTCTGGATCATCACCTGATCGAGCGTCAGGATGTGGCCACGCTCGCTGACGACGATGCCGGTCGCATAGGCCTGGATCGTCGCGACCCCGGAGGCGCCGTGCACCTTGACGAGGCTCGGCAGCAACCGGTCGACGGTGCGCTCCAGGCGCGTCTGCGGAGCCCGTTCCGCGAACGAATAGGCCTTGCCGAAGTCCTTCTGCTGCGCCAGGGCCGCAGTGGCGGTCAGGGTCGCCGCCAACGCCACGACACCCGCGAGAGGTCTCATCGTGCGGCCCTCCAACCCAGCTCGGCCACGCCGTCGACGACGCGCAGCAGCCGGTCGCCGTCGCGATGCCATGCGACGTGCGCGTCGAGCAGCGGCTCGTGGTACGCGAACCCGGCCGGCGTGCCATCGCTGCGCAGCCACACCTCGCAGGCGCCCTCGCCGGGCAGCCGGAAGCGGTAGGCCGGGCGACCGAAGACGTGCACGCCGCCCCACAACTCGGCCTCGGCGAGGCGTTGGTCGCGTTCGGCCGTCGTCCACAGGAACGCGTTGCAGGTCTGCTCACGGTCCAACCGCGCGCGCTCGGCGACCGTGAGTTCGCGGCGGCCATTGGGATCGAGCCCGTAGGCCTCGCCGGCCGGTTCCAGCAGCATGCGCCGCTCGCCGAACGCCAGCTCGAGCACCAGGACCGCCCCGCGCCGGACGGCGACGACCCGATCCTCACCGCGGTAGGCGCGGCAGTCGGCGAGCGGCTGCCACGGTGCGGTCCAATGGCGGCGCAGGGCCTTGGCGGCGAGCCGCCGGTTGGCTCCGTTGGCAAGTCGGGCCGACTCGCCGGTGCCGCTGCGCGACGAGCCGGTGTCGAGTCGGCTCAAGGCCAGCAGCACTTCGCGCGGCTCGCCGAACCCGCCAGCGGGCTGCAGTGGCCGGAAGCGCACCGTGACGAACGCACCGGCCGGCAGCACCCCGACCAGCGTCGCCAACTGGTTCGCCGAACGCACCTCGGTGCCGTCGAAGGCGAGGATCTCGTCGCCGAGGCCGATGCCGGCCGTGGCGGCCACGGAGTCGCGGAACAGCTGCTGCACGAACACGCCGCGCTGCGGCGCGACACCGCCCGGCGCGTTCATGAACCAGGCGCTCAGATCGAGCGTGCCGTGCTCGGCGTGCCGGCCGGCCAGCAGGTCGCCGAGGAAGTTCTGGATCTGGTTGCTGCTGATCGCGAAACCGACGCCGACGTTGACGCGCCCGCGATCGCCGACGGCGATGCGGCCGTTGATGCCGACGATGGTGCCGCGGGTGTCGAACAACGGACCGCCGGAGTTGCCTGGATTGACCGGCGCATCGACCTGGATGCAATCCGGGTAGACGAGCATGCGGTTGCCGGAGCCCGCCTGGTAGCGATGCGTGCCGGAGACGATCCCGAACGTGACGGTCGGCGTGAAGTCGGTGGCGAGCAGGAACGGGTTGCCCATCGCGAACACCTGTTCGCCGACCAGTAGACGGTCGCTGTCGCCGAACTCGCAGTGGGCGAACACCTGGCCGGGCTGGCGCGGCACCAGGCGAAGCACCGCGAGGTCGCTGCCGGGATCGATGCCGAGCACCTCGGCGCGGTACAGGTGGCCGTCGGGCAAGCCGATCTTGCGGTCGTGGTAATGGTCCTTGCCGCGCGCGGCGTCGGCGGGCGGAACGCCGTCCGGGGCGGCAGGCGCCGCCGCGAGATCCGGCTTGCCGATCACGTGGTAGTTGGTCAGCACGAAGCCCGCCGGGTCGAACACCACGCCGCTGCCACCGCCAGCACCCGCCATCGGCATCACCGAACAGACGGCCGCCGCGCAGCGTTCGACCAATGCCGTGCGCTGCGCCTGGGCGGCGAGCACCGCGTCGAGGTCGGACCCTTGGGCCGGCAAGACCATCGCCAGTGCCGCGGCTGCCCCCACGCCAACGGTCACGCCGCGCCCCATCACCGCTGGATCACCCGTGCATCGGCGAACGCACACAGATCCCCGACGTCGAACCCAGGGCCGAAGTCGACTTCGATCGCGAGCTTGCGCGCCCCGCCGAGTTCGACGGCGATCGGCCGCGGCGCGTCGGATCGCGCCAGTGCGACGGTCGAGACGACCTGGTCGTCGACCAGGACCCGGAACACCGCCGCACCCGCCGGCCCGGCCCGATCGTCGATGCCGATCGTGGCCTCGAACGCGTCGTAACGGGCCTGCAGCGTGTAGGTCAGCCGAGTGCGCGGCACCATACCGACGCCGCGCGCGAACGTGCGGCCACCGAGCACGAAGCCCGGGCCCGCCACCGTGCGGTCGACGGTCCACGGCCAGACCCGGTCGAACGCCGGGGTCTGTTCGACTTCCGGTACGAGGTCGCCGAGCCAGATCCGCCGATCGCTGGCGACCGTCAGGCGCAACAGCTCGGTCGCCGGCACGTCGAGCACGGCGCCTTCGTCGAGCTGCAGGCGCAGCCGTTCGCCGAGTTCGAGCAGCTTGCCCTCGACGGCCTCGCCACTGCTCAGTGCCACCACCGTGCGCGGCTTCGGCAGGCGATCCGGTGCAAAGCCGGTGTTGGCACCGAACACGAGCGCGGCGACGCCATCGAACGCGAACTCGTACTGGCGGTCGCGCAGCTCGAACGCCAGTTGCGTGTCGGTCGCCCCGGTGATGCGCACCGAGGAACGCTGTGCCTTGCCGTCGCGGACCACGTACAGCAGGTCCTGGTTGGCAGGCGGTTCGGCGAGGTCGGCGGCGAACAGCTGCGGTTCGGGGCGTTCCGCGCCGGCCTGGCGGACCGCTCGCAGCATCGCCAGCGGCAGTTCGAGCACGGCACCGCACGGCAGCGTCGCGGCGAGGCGGGTCGTCGGCCCGGGCAGCAGCGCCAGGCGGGTCGCCGGCAGCTCCGCGCCCGACCGCAGCCAGACCCGATGCAGCGCCGAAACCGGGCGCGGCGTTGCACCGGCGACCTGGAATTCGGCGAGCTCGGCGAGTTGCCAGCGCACGAGCCCGGCGGCGGTGTCGACGACGATCGCATCGCCGTCGAGTCGCAGTACCCCTGCCGCGACCCTGCCGTCGATGGCGACGGCCTTGCCGTCGAGTTGTGCCGGCAATCCGGCGACCACCGACAGCGCCGCCAACACGTGCCCCGCCAACCTCATGGCCGCTGCGTCCTGCCCAGCTTCTTGTAGTACTCCTCGAGCATCTTGCGGTACTGCGGCGGCAGGTTGTTCTGCACCTCCGACTCGATCTTCTCGCGCTCGGCGTCCTTCATGTCGCCCCAGCGGTCGGCGAGCGACGGCCGCTTCTGCAGCGTGCCGACCGTGGCCTCCCCACCGGGCAAGGCACTCTGGTCGGCCGGGGCTTGCGTCTTGGTGTTGCCCGAAGCCGTGCCGCTCTGCTGATTCTCCATCTCCTGGAACATCTCGATCAGCTGTTCGAGTTCGGTCAGGTGCTTCTGCTGCTCGACCTGCACGGGCTCGTCGGTCTTGCCCTTCTTGAGTTCGCGACGCGTGCGCGACATGCCGTCGGCGAGCTGGTGCAGGCGACTCTCGCGCTGCCGCTCGAGGTCGGCGATCTGCTGCAGCGCGGCGCTGCGGTAGCGTTCGCTGGCGCTGGGAAACCACTGCAGGAAGGCCCGGAAGCGCGGGATCGCCAGTTCCGGCCGCGGCACGTCGGCGAGGGCCTGGGCGTAGAAGAAGGTCGCCTCGGCATCGAGCGGCGACCGGTTGACGTCGTTCTGCAGGTAGTCGCCGAGCACGGCGACCGCGCGCTCGGGATCGTCGCTGTCGCGGAACAGCCGCGACAACGTGTAGCGCAGGTGGGCGCGCAGCAGCGGCGCTTCGCTGGCCGCCAGCACCTTGGTCAATTCGAGTGCGGCCGACGGATCGGCGGCCTCGTAGAGCTTGGCCGCCGCGTCGTAGCTCGGCACCACGGCGCGGACCAGCCGATCGCCGGCGCGCGCGAGGCCGAACTCGTCGATCTCGCTGCCGAACCGTACGAGTTGTGCCTCGGTGGCGCCGAGCGCCCGCGCGTCGGCTTCGAAGCGGGCCCGATCGAACGGCTGGAACGGGTTCTGCACCGCCGGCGCCGCGGCCTGCGCAGCAGCCGGCGCGAGGCACAGCAGCAGGGCCAGGGCCTGCCGGAACACCGACGCGCCGCTCATCGCCCGGCCTCGCTGTCCTTGTCGAGCTTGGCCGCCAGCTTGCGGGTCAGGTCGCGCACGCGCGCCTGCCGTTCGGCCAGCAGCTGCAGCGACGCATCGCTGCGCGCCGCCGCGTCGGCCTGGTCGAGCTCCTTGGTGGTCTTGTTGACGCGTTCTTGCAGGAACTTCAGCATCTTCAGCTCCGCGGACACCGGCACGAGAGGTGGCTGACCGCCACCGCCGCAGCCCGTTCAATGTCCGGACTCCTTGCGTTCGATGGTCTTGCGCAGCGCGTCGATCAGCAACGTCAGCGTCGCCTCGACCTCCTGCTGCTGGGTCTGCAGCGCGGCGTCGGTGCGGTTGCCGCGACACGCCGTCGCGACGGCGCGCAATTGGTCGCGCAGCTCCTCGATCATCTCGGGGAACACCGCGGTGGTGCCTTCCTCGGCGAGCACCTTGAGCGCATCGGTGGCTTCGACCTCGAGGTCGCCCTCGCCGGTCGCCACCGCCTGGATGCGGCTGGCGAGGCTGGTCGGCAAGGCGCCGTCGGCGGTCAGCACGTTCTGCCGCGTGGTGTCGAGCGTCTTGGTCTCGGCGCTGAGGTCCTGCTGCTTCTGCAGCATCGCCGTGAAGCGTTCCTCGAGCGCGCGCAGCACTTCGTCCTGCAGCTGCTGCCGCAGTTGCGCCAAGGCTTCGTCGAGCTCCTCTCGGGCCGCCTCGAGGTCTTCCTTGGCGTCCTGCTGCTTCTGCTTGGCGTTCTTGAACTCCTTGAGCTGACCGGCGGCGGCGCGCTGCTTGGGGACCGACTGTTCGACCTTGCTCTTGCCGGGCGTGGCTTCGCCGGCCCCGTTCTCGCCTTGCTCGGCCTTCTGCATGTCCTGGGCGAGCTTGTCGGTCGCCTGCTGGGTCGCCTCCTGGCGTTTGGCCTGGTCCTCGAACGGCAACTTCAGCAGCTCGCGCCGCGCGTCCTCGGCCATCTTGGCCAGTTCGTCGACCGTGCGCTGCAGGGCCTGTTGCGCCTGCGACTGCTGGTTGGTCGCCGGCTCGCCGCGCTGCTGGCCGAGTTCGCCGGCCGCCTTGCCCATCGCCTGGGCCGCCGCGCCAGCACTCTCGCTGGGCTTGCTCGGGTTCGCCTCGGCCGGAGCTGCAACCTCGAGTGCCTGCACGTCCTTCTGCAGTTGTTCGGTCTGCCGCTGCAGTTCGGTCTGCCGCTCCGCCGCCTCTCGCGCGGCAGCTGCTTCCGGTTGCGCGCCGAGCTGCTGGGTCGCCGCCTGCAGCTCGCGCTGCTGCGCCAGCAACTGCTCGGCCTTGCGCTGTTGCGCTTCGAGCGCCGCCAGCTGCTTCTGCAGCGCTTCGCTCTTCGCCGAGGCCTCCTTGTGCTCGCCTTGCTGCCTGGCCAGCTGGTCGACCTGGTCGCGGAACTGTTCGAGCGTCGCGATGCGCTCCAGCAGGTCGGTGAGGTCGAGGCTGCGGTTCTGCAGGATCTCGTACAGGCGCGTCAACTCGTCGCGCACCTGCGTCATCTCGGCGAGGGCCTCGTCCCAGCCTTCCTTCTCGAGCAGCTTGCCGATGCGGGCCAGATCCTCGTGGATCTTCGCCTCGCGCACGTACTGCAAGCCCGCACCGAGCAAACCGGCGTCGTCGGGGGCCGCCGACTGCAAGACCGTCATCAGCCGCTGCATGCGGTCGGTGAGCTCTTGGAACTTGCTGCGCGCGAGCTCCTGTCGACTCAACGCCGGATCGGCCTGCGCTGGCAGGAGCGCCAGGGACAGAGCCACGAAGGCTGCCAAGAGACGTCGCATCATCGCAAACCTCGTCACTTCTTGTCCTTGCCCGGCCCGAACAGGTCCTGTTCGGCCGCGCGCACTCGGCTTTCGACCTGTTGGATGGCCGATTGCTCCAGATTTATCACGATTCGCAGGTCTTCGAGCAGCGCGGCCAGGTTCTCGGCCTGCTCCATCTGCGCGGCGACCTCTTCGAGGCGCCGCACGACCCGCGCGTAAGCACTTGCCGCAGAATCCCTTGCAGCCGCCGTCCCTTGGCTGCGCAAGTCGCGGACCAAGCGCGCACTGGCAGGCAGGTCGACCGTGCCGACCTCGGCCAGCGGAACCGGGATCGCAGCTTCCGCCTGGCGGATCTTGGCCTGGTCCCAGAGACGGTTGTTCTCGTATTCCCAGAGGATGCGTTGGTAGCTCTCGCCGACGAACTCGACGCGGCGGCCCAGGCCTTGCTGCTGGCGCGCCAGCGCTTCCAGACGGGCCTCGACCTGCGCCCGTTTGTCGCCGGCTTCGGCAGGCAGCGCGTTCTCGCGCAGTTCGGCCAACGCACCGCGCTGTTCCTGGATCAACTGCAACAGCTCGCGCCGCTGCTCGAACTGCCGCCGGCGCAGATCCTCGACCAGCTGCTCGCGCGTGACGACCCGGAACCCCATCGTCTCGGTGTAGCCGACGTGCGGCTCGCCGGGCCCGAAGTTGTCGACGGCTTCGTAACGCAGCGACAGCGCCATGCCGGGCCGGATCCGGTTCTCCGGCGCATTCTCGTCGGGCACCGGATTCCACTGGCCGAGGTCGACCGACGCGGTGGTCTCGTGCTTGGTCGTACTCGGCTGCAGCGCCGTGCCGAACACCGCGACGACCGGCTCGAACGGCACGTCGACCGGCGCCGGCGTCTCGGCACCGCTGCTCTCGTCGACGACCCGCAGCGCAGCGGCGACCTTGCGCAGGCCGAAGTCGTCGCGCACGGTCAGCGTGCCGGGCAACAGCGCGTGCGAGGTCACCATCGCGCCGATGCCGCGCAACTTGTAGTCGAGCTTGGGCGGCTGGTCGTCGCCGATGCGCAGCGCCAGGCGCGGCGGCACCCCGGCCCCGAGGCGGTCGCGGTCGACGACGTCGACCGTCAGCAGGCCCGAGGCCTCGGGCTGCAGCTCGCCGGCGAAGCCGCGCTGCGACGCGTCGACGACCAGCGGCACCTTGCGGTCGTCGCCGACCAGCAGGAACGCCTCGGCGAGAGCCTTGCTGCTGCGGCCGGCGAACTGCAGCAGCGCACCGCGCGGCAACCGCAGATCGCCCTGCGTCGCCGGCACCGTCTCGGCGCTGCGTTCCATGTAGGCCGGGNNACACCTGATCGGGGACCTCGCCGCGCGCGGCGACGACGATCGTCGCGCTGTCGCCTTGCGGCAGGCGCAAGGTCGCCCCGCCGTCGGCGAACGCGAGGGTCGTCGCCCGCGGCCAGTCCACCGCACCGAGCAGGACGTTGCGCTGCGCCCACAGCCGCAGCGACGCCGCGTCGACCAGCGCCCACCCGGCGAACGCGGCGACGGCTGCCGCGGCCGTGGCGCGATGCCGCCAGAGCCGGCGCCGATCCAACGCCGCCGCGAACGGGATCGACGCACTGCGCGCCTGCACGTCGGCGACCACCGCCCGCATCAGGGCCGGCGAGTCGGCACGCAGGTCGCCGCTGGCGAGCCGTTCCTCGAAGGACAGCGAACTGATCAGCGCTTCGTGCATCTGCGGCGCGCGCCGTTCGACCGCCAGCGCGATCTCCGCGTCGCTGAGTGCGACCCGCAGGCCGCGCACGAAGCTGGCCAGCAAGGCAGCTCGATACGGCAGTTCGAGGCGCAGCAGTCGGTCGGTGACGAAACTCGGCACCGCGAACGCCACCAACAGGGCCAGCGTCGTCGCCGCTCCCTCGGTGTGCAGCGCGATGCGCACGCGCCGGCGCAGGCGCGACAGTTCGGCGCGCGCGGTGGCAAGCCCGCCCGGAGTCGGTGGCGCGGCGGCAGTGGTGTCTGGCAACGTCGCGCTCATAGCAGGTTGTAGCGTTTGCGCAGCAGCCATTCGGCGGCCAGCACGGTGACCAGGAACGCAACGGTGAACCAACCGTCCCACAGCGGATGCTGGGTGCGGAGGGTGTCGACGACGGTACGGCTCGGCAGACGATCGAGCGCCGCTAGCACGCTGCTGCTGATCGAGGACGGCGTGTACGCCGCGACCGCCGCGATGGCGGCCGGCAGCGGCGTCGCCGCGGCCGCGTCGCGGCTGAAGGTCTACGNNAAGCCGACCTCGGCATTGCGCGCGCCGCGCTGCATCGGCCGCACGCGGAAGTTGCCGAGCTGGGGCGGCCGCCAGCGCAGTTCGTAGCTGCCCGGTGCGCCCTCGACCGGGCGCAACACCAGCGGTTCGGTCGGCGTGCCGTCGCGTTCGACGGCGACTTCGAAGCCGTCCTGCACCAACGGCTGCTGGGTCTCGGTCTTGGCGATCGCCCCCAAGGTGACCGCGTCGCCGAGTTCGACCCGGTCGGTGTCGACGCTCAGCACGAGCCGGCTGTTGCCGGCGTGGATGCGGCCCTCGAACAGGTACCGAATGCCGCGCACCCAGAATCGTTCGTAGGCCTCGGGCCGGATCGATCGCCAGCGGTACGTCTCGTCGCTGCCGTTCCAGAGCACGCGGCCGGCACCGACGTTCTGCACGGCCACCATCGGCATGTGCTTGCCGTTGCGGACCAGCTCGGGATTGGTGTGTTCGGCGATCACCGTGGCGACCGGCTTGGCACGGCGCACCTGGAACCAGAAGTGCATGCCGGGCAGCCGGTTCCACAGCACGCGGTTGTCGTCCTTGCCGTCGACCAGCCGCGACAGCTTGGCGGCGACGCCGGCGTCGCCTTCGGGGGCCAGATGGAGCGGCCAATAGCGCGGGAACGCGCGGCCGAGCCCATGCACGTTGCGTTCGATGAACTCGACGTCCGGCTCGATCGGCAACAGGTCGGCGAGCTCGCGCGTCGGCGAACCAGGCCGGATCGCCTCCAGCGAGTGCTTCTCGCCGCTGACCCACCACAAGCCGGCACCACCTTCGACGACGTGCTGCACCAGCAACGTGCAGAACGACTGCGGCAGGCGCAGCGGATCCGGATCGACCAGGATCAGCACGTCGTAGGGATCGAACTGCTCGCGGGTGTTCGGCAGTTCCTCGATGCGCACGCCCTCGTCGCCGTCCTGCGGGAAGTTCGGGTCCGCACTCTGCAACCAGCACGACACGTCGATGGTCTTGTCGCGGATCAGCAGGTTGCGCAGGATCTGGAACTCGTGGCTGCTGCCGCCGGCCAGCAGCAGCACGCGCACCCGTTCCTCGAGCACCTCGACCGGTGCGGTGCGCGCATGGCGCTCGGCCGTGGGCGTCTCCCCAGCCGGCGGCACGACCTCGGCGCGGTACACGAAGCGACCGGCGGTCTCGACCGTCAAGCCCGGCCACGCGACGGCAACCTCGGCGCGACCGGCCGGCAAGGCCACGCGCTGGGACGCAACCTCCGTCTCGACGCCGTTGGCATCGATGCGCACCAGCCGCGCCTGCACCTCGATCGCGTCGTAGCCCTGCGTCGTGATCGCACTCTGCAGTTGGAACGGGTCCTTC
>JRYL01007705.1_pt1 | contig 23938 bp, 20 predicted proteins | sample 235391 | NCBI WGS metagenome assembly JRYL01 (sample SAMN03074223, study PRJNA261481) | activated sludge metagenome | biome: Wastewater Treatment Plant; feature: Wastewater; material: Activated sludge; isolation source: activated biomass of a wastewater treatment plant treating wastewater from... ...
GCCGATATGGAATCGAAATTACCGGCGGTCAATGATGTGGTCAGTGATCTGCAGTCACACAAACTGACTCCGGATGTCAATAATTATCTGCAACACGGATTTTTTGATGCAATGGAAATGGTGTTTTTTGGAATGATGCTGACCGGCTTTATCACTGTAATCGTTTTGCTGCTGACACCAGCGAAATTTCCGACTTTGGACGAAAACAAATAAATTTCAAGTCATTTATAATTCATAAATTGTTCAATTAAATTCAAAATCATGGATGAAATCAGAAAATTCTTTCCGGCACTCTCCCACTCGACTTATCTCAACACGCCCGCAAACGGGCTATTGCCCAAACCGGTTTTTGAATGGCGTAGAAAACAGGATTTTGATTTTTTGAACGATCCTGATGAATTCAGGATGAGCCACAAAAAAAAGATCAATGAAACCAAGCTTCAGCTTGCAGATTTTTATGATTCACGTGCAGAAGACATTGCAATGGTTCCAAATTTCTCTTTTGGGATCAATATGGTTCTGGAAGGATTGGAAAAAGGAAAAAAAATTCTTTTGCTCAATGATGATTATCCGTCGGTTAACTGGCCGGTTGAAATCCGTGATTTTGAAGTGGTTTTTGCAAATATTAATGAAAATCTTGAGAAAAATGTGGAAGAAGCTGTTGAAAAACACAAACCCGATGTATTTCTTTTCAGTATGGTGCAATGGCTGACCGGAATCAAAATAGATTTTGAATTTTTGAAAAAACTGAAATCAAATCATCCCGAACTGCTGATTATCGGCGACGGTACCCAATATCTGGGAACCGAAGTTTTCAGTTTTAACAAAAGTGCGCTCGACGTAATGGCTTCAAGCGGATACAAATGGCTGACTGCAGGATTTGGCAACGGTTTTCTGATGATCAGAGATAGTGCAAGACAAATAATTAAAACTTATACTGCTGGATTTAATTCTGCACCGGACTTTGAATCGGGGCTTTCAGATTTGCCTTATATGAATCATTTTGAACCGGGTCATCAGGATTCAACGAGTTACGGAACCATTGCGCAATCGATTGATTTTTTAAAATCAATGGGTGTCGAAAAATGTTATTCTCACATCAGACAGCTTTCAAATGATGCAAAATCAGAATTGAACCGACTTGGCTTTTTACAGGATACTGTTGTCAATCGTGAGTTTCATTCAAATATTTTTAATTTGAAGGGCGGTAAATCACTGTTTGAAAAATTGAATCAAAACCAAATCAGCAGTTCACCCAGAGGTGGCGGAATCAGAGTGGGATTTCATTATTACAACGACAACAATGATTTGGATAAACTGATTGAAGTGCTGAAAAGCTGATCAGTATTTTGGTATAAAGATATAGTTTCGATAATACTCCCTGCTGTCTGTAAATGAATTGATTATTCTAAGTCCTGATTCATCTGCAAGCCAACTCACAACTGCGTCAGTATATTTTTGAGAAATTTCAACATGTATGGTTTCCCATTTTTCAAAATGTACATCCATAGCGAGATTCCTGATTTTCACATCCATATCTTCGGTAGCAACCAGATAACTTTTTGCAGTTCCTGTTTCAGGATTGTAAACTTCCCAATGTATGAATTTCTCAGGTTCAAAATCAGCATCGAACTCATTGTTAATCCGATACAGTATGTTTTTGTTGAAGGCGGCCGTAATTCCTTCACTGTCATTATAAGCATCAAGTATGGTTTGCGGATTTTTTTTCTGATCAAAACCCATAAATAGCAGATCATCTGGGTTGAGCGCATCTTTGAGTGACGACATGAATTCAATCGCCTTTGGATGAAGAAGATTTCCGATGTTGCTGCCCAAAACCAGTATTACTTTTTTGGTTTTATTATAAGTTTTTAATTTGTTCAATACCTGAAAATATTCGCCCTTTTCGGGTTCAACCTGCAATGTCGGCAGTTCTTTTTTGAGTGAATCTTTTAATTCTTCCAATATGGTTTGGCTGATGTCGACCGGTTTGTAAACAATATCAAAATTGTTTTGAACCATATATCTCAACAGGATTTTTGTCTTTTTCCCGTCACCTGCACCCAAATCAATCAGACTGACAGTTTCATCTTCATTGCAAAACAATTTTGAAAGCTGTTTTGAATGCCGCTCAAGTATCTCATATTCACAATTATACAAATAATAAGTTGGCATTTCCATAATCTGCTGAAAAAGCCTGTCGCCCTTTTTGTCATAAATAAATTTGGATGAGAGTCTTTTGGGAAAGCCGGCCAAACCTGTTCTGACTTCATTTTCAAAATTCCGATCATCTTTATTTTTATTTTGAATACTCATTGATTTTAAATTTTATTTTGCCAGCCTAATTCCTGTAAATTGCCATCTGTGATAGGGCTGAAAAAAGTTTCTGTAAGTCGGTCTGCTGTGTTTGGCAGGTGTTGCAACTGAAGCACCTCTCAATACTCTTTGATCAACCATAAATTTGCCGTTGTATTCGCCGATTGCACCGGCTGCTTTTTGAAATCCGGGATAAGGCAGATATGCACTTTCGGTCCATTCCCAACGACTGCCCCATTTGAATTGATGCTGCGCCGCTTCCCATTCAAACTCGGTCGGAAGTCTCAAACCTTTCCATTGTGCAAATGCAAATGCTTCATAATAAGCTATGTGAGACAAAGATTCATTTGGATTAATTTTCTTCAATCCGCCAAGTGTGTACTGAAACCATTCGCCACCTTCAAAATACCAGTACAACGGTTTTGAAATTTTCTCACGATTCAGCCACGCCCAGCCGTCCGAATGCCAAAGATTAAAATCCTGATATCCGCCTGAATCGATAAATTCTATGAATTCACCGTTGGTGACGAGTTTGTTTGAAATTTGGTAATTATTTAGCCAGACTTTGTGTCTTTTCAATTCATTGTCATAACAGAATTCATTCAAATTTTCATGACCGATTTCGTACAATCCTTCATCGATTTGAATCCATTTCTGATCAAAATTCTGAATCGGATTTTCAACAAAAGCATCATCATATATGGGAAATAACGGATTATTTCCGAGGATGTACTTGATATCGGTCAGCAGCAGTTCCTGATGCTGTTTTTCGTGATGGATACCGATTGTGAGCACTTTTTCAGCTTCATTCGGAACATCAATGGTAAACAGTTCTTCAATCTGATCAGTCACATGATGTCTATAATCATAGATATGATGGACGGTTGGCCTGGACAGATTCCCTCGCATTGGTCTGAGCCACATTTTGCCTATATTGTTGTAATAACTGTTGAACAAAAATGAGAAGTCGTTATGAAAAACCTGATAATTCTTTTTATATTTTTTCAGTATAAATTCCTCAAGAAACCAGGTTACATGCGCAAGATGCCATTTGGGCGGAGACACAAAATCAACCGGTTGAACCACATAATCCTCTATTTCAAGCGGTTTGCAAATTCTTTCTGAATCCTTTCNNAAACCAAATTCTCAACTTTCGTTTGCATTTTGTTTTTATTTTCAATCTTTAAAGTTACGACATTTTAGGGGTTGTTGTTTTGATGATGAAGGAAAATCAGATTTAGGGTTCGTTCTTTAATCTAAATTTGGATTTTTCGGATTAAAATATTGAGTGAGAAATTGGAATACGACTAAGCTCAATTCTTTCAGGAAGAAATATCGAAAAAATTTATTTATAATTGAGAGTTAGAAAATTACGACTTAATTTTTTTACCGTTTTACAGAAAATGATACATATTAATTTGGTGATGAACCAATCCGTTGTTACTTTTGAGAAATATAGTTGTCGGAGAGTTGTTTCGCCAATTGTGATTAAGGAGGGTTAAATATGCGAAATTACTTTTATATGGTGGACAGAGAGTATTCTGAATGCATGATAAAAGAGGTTTCAATCGGCAGGAAATTGAAATAACTTTTGTGGATGAAAAGATCTCTGCTAATAATTTTTGTGTTTGTGCTCGGCCATATGGTCCTGGCCCAAGATGTCATTGACAAAAATTTGGAGCAGCCGATTAATGAAACAAAAACTGCATTTCATCAAAATAATCAGATAAACAATTCGGTTGGCGGGTTGATTTATGTTTCAAATCAAACACAAATCAATGTTTCGGGTTCTGCAATCATCAGCGGTCAAATCATTTATGAAGTTGAAAAAGCAGAAAAAGAAGAAAGTCATTTCATAAAACCAAAGAAAAAATCAAAAACCGTTAAAACAGCGGTCAAACCGGATGAAAAATCAAAAGACGATAACGAAGTTCATCAGGCAGAGCCGACTGAAAAAGAAAAGGTTCTTTTTGCAGATCTGACAGGAATACCCGGAAAAATCAAATTCTCAAATGATTATCAGCCCGATGCCATAGTTTCGCCAGCTCAATCCAGGGTCGGAATCAATCAGGAATATCAGACCGGTGTTGAAAATTCAAAATTTAATCAATCAATTAAAATTTTCTTTATTGAAGAAAATATCCAAAATTCATTTTATGAGCATTTCAGCATCAGGCCTCCGCCTCAATCGGTTTGAAATTCATGATTGAATTTCATCTTTTCATTGAAACCTAAATTTTACTATTTTAATCAAAACCTACATTTTAAATGAAACTAACTTTTCAAAATTTTTTAACTGTCTTTCTGCTTCTTTTTGTTTCGGCAGGAATATACGGGCAGGAAGGTTCCGGAAATTGGAAGCTTAGCGATACTGGTCGGCAGACATCTTTATGGGTGCCTTCATACACTACAGGCAATACCGGTTATGACACGCGGGGATTTATGATGCTTCCGTCAACCAGGTCAGGCCAAACAGCATACAACAATGCTTATAAACCGGGTCATCGTTTTTATGTATATCTGAAAGCGGGTGAAACAGTTTACTATTCGTTCAGACATGCCTCAGGAAATGCACGCCCCTTTTCATGGTATTATGACAATACAGCAAACGGTGAAAACAACCGGTTTCCGGAAGGAATAACAGGAGCGCAAAGAACTCTGGTTACAGGAACGACCGGCAATAGCAGCACCAACGCCAATTTAACCCAGTTACAAACCACACAGGGGCCGAGCCCGCTTGCAGGCGGGACAAACGGTTATCAGATAAATTCCTCAAATGGCGGTTCTTTCACAAACGCCACCGGTGCAGGTCGTGCGTACTGGCTTGAATTTACAAGCGCCAACGCATTTGAAATTACAGATTGGGATGTTACCGTTGCAGACGGGAACAATGTACAACAAACCAGAAGGGTTTACAGTAAATACTGGAGTATGCAAAACGGACTGCCCTCTGCAGGTGAAAATACAAACCCGAATGCGTCCTCATTTCATAATAATTTCGGATTTTATGTACCGGTTGACAATGAGGGAACGCCACAGGATGACTATCTTGTGAAATCAATTAATTTCGGCGGATCAAATGCGGGTTATGTTGTGTTCTTTGCCAACTCAACCGGGCCTCGAAACAATCTGAGTCTTGAAGAAAACAGAAAATCAATTACCGGAACTTCGAATCTATATCAGTATCCGCTGTTTGTGGCCGATCCGGATGAAAGTCTTTGGCCTTCTTCTTCAATCGCTGCTCCGCTTATCGATCTGGTATTTAAAAGAAAAGAACTACCCGAAACCGGTGCTGAAGGGCATTTGACAGTTTATATTGAATATCCCGCAAATGTTGAAATCCTGGTCGATCTGGACATGAACGGAGTCTTTAGCGGTACAGATGTCATCATTTCAAATTATTTCGAAACATCCGGCTATCATACGATTATTTGGAATGGAGAAGATTCAAACGGAGACGGAATCGCTTACGGACAGGAAATTCAATTTATCAGTTCGGTCGGTTTCTTCCCTGTACATTTTCCGGTATTTGATATGGAGCAAAGCAACGGAATGGTATTTGAAAATGTCAGACCCGGCACACCCGGACCCGAAACGATTTTCTGGGATCATTCCAATCTGAGTACCGGAACAACACCTGCAAACAGCTGGTCTCTGTTTACAGGACAGCCTCTAATCAATACGGTAGGAATGACCAGTCCTGATACGAACAATAATCTTTGGAACAGATGGTATGGTACCGGCGACAACGGATTCGGCAACAGTCGAACCATCAATACCTGGACCGGAGCAAGCACCTACTATTCGATTACAGCAGTAAACTTTATTTATGATGAGGCTGATTTGGAAGTTACAAAAACAGTTGATCAGGATGAAGTGAATGTTGGCGAAAATGTCACTTTTACAATTACACATAGAAACCTTGGAATCAGTTGGGCAAAAGAAGTGGAAGCAGATGATGAGCTTCAGTCAGGATTGCAATATGTAAGTCATACTATTATTGACAACAATACAGATACAGATCCATACAATTCTGTTTATAATCCGGTGAGTGGTGTTTGGTCAATTGCAAGCGGAACCGACAGATTTATGCCGGGCGACGAACTGACACTTGAGATCGTTGCGAAGGTTCTTGGCGACGGGCCGGTGACCAATACCGTCATCGTATCAAGACCTGATCCGGATCCAAACGATCCGCCTGCTATTGAGCCTGATCCCGATCAGAGCAACAATACTGCAACTGCGACAGTTACCGGCATGAATTCAGGTTCAATACTGGCAGTTCCCGATATCAATCAGACACCGGCAGGTGAATCCGTTAGCGGAAACATACTGACAAATGACAGCGGAAACGGTACACTCACAGTAACCGGTGCAACTTATCTGGATGAAAATGGTGATGAACAACCCCTTATACAGGGAACAGCAACCGAAGTTTATGATGAACTCGGAAACAAAGCAGGTACTTTGACTTTGAATTCTGACGGTTCATACATCTTTATTCCAGAACCGGGCTACAGCGGAAATGTTCCGATTTCATATACTGCAGTGGACAGCGATGGAGCAACCGGTAACTCAACCCTGATTATCAGAGTAGTTGACGATTTGAAACCAAACGGAAATAACCCGCCGATTGCAAATGACGATACTGCATTTACAATTATGGATGTAATAATCGATGAACAGGCTACAATTCTAAACAATGATTCAGACCCGGACGGAGATCCTATCAGAGTCAGCGAAATTCAGGTTTATCAGTCAGACGGAACTTTATTGACCAGAAATATCAGCTCGGGCGGCGACAGCGGAAATGTTGATGTTTATGATGAAATCGGAAATTATTACGGACAATTGGTTATGTATTCAACCGGATATTTCTATTATAATCCTGCTTTAGGGTTCATCGGTGAAGTAGCTCCGATTCATTATACGATAGTTGATGACCGCGGCGGATCTGATTCCGCTTTCCTTAATATAACTGTAATCGGAAACGATGGAACCAATCATACTTTTGCAAACGATGATGCAAATTCTGCACCTCAGGGTGAAACCATGAACGGTAATGTACTGTTCAATGACACAGATCCGGAAGGTGATACCCAAAGTGTAACTGCAATCGTTATCAACGGTGTCAGCTATCCGGTAGATCAGGGTGGATCCGATACAATTGTTACCACTTCCGAAGGCACATTTACAATTGACAGCGACGGAAACTATACTTTTGTTCCGGATCCTGATTTCACGGGAACACTGGTGATTGAAATGACTGTATGTGACAGCCGGGCTGTGCCTGATACAGCTTGTGCCAATTCAAGTCTGTATCTGACCTCACTGCCGTTTGACAGTCTGAGTATGCACGCGGTATTGGATATCAACCAGACCCAAATGGATGTTCCGGTTAACGGAAATGTACTGACCAATGACTATGGAGTTGGTCTGACAGTTATCGGCGCCACTTATCTGGATACATCAGGAAACGAACAGCCGCTGACATTGGGAACTGCAACCGAAGTTTATGATCAAAACGGACACAAAGCAGGTACACTGACTCTGAATGCTGACGGTTCATACACTTTTGTTCCTGAAGAAGGCTATATCGGTGATGTTCCTGTTTCATACACAGTTGAAAACGAAGACGGAATAACAGCAGAAGCGCCGTTGACCATTCAGGTGATTCAGCCTTTGAATCCTGAAGAAAACGATCCGCCGATTGCCCATGACGATACTGCTTATACACTGGAGGGAGTTCCTGTTGGCGGAACCGTTACAAACAACGATTCCGATCCTGACGGTGACAATTCAAACCTGAGAGTAACCGAGATTGTTCTGCTTGACAGCAACGGCACTCCTTATCCAATTCCGGTTCCTGCCGGCAGTGATACCGGTTATTTGGATGTTTATGGCGAAGATCCGTTGAATCCTGGTACATTTATCGTAATTGGTACTTTTTCAATCGCGGATAACGGAGGATTCCTGTTTTCGCCTGCACCGGGATTTACAGGTGAAGTTCCGCCAATCAGCTATACGATTACAGACGGAGAGTATGAATATGCAACGGCAGAACTTTATATCACTGTTCTTGAAAACGACGGAAACAATTACACCTTTGCAAATGACGATGCCAACTCAGGAATTCAGGGAGAAACCATGGACGGAAATGTACTGACTAATGATTCAGATCCCGAAGGTAATACACAAACAGTCAGTTCAATCGTGATCAACGGAACCGCCTATCCCGTAAATCCTGACGGTTCACAGACAACCGTTACCACTACTGAAGGAACTTTTACAATCGATAAAGACGGAAATTACACTTTTGAACCCGATACTGATTTTACCGGAACACTGGTGGTTGAAATCAATGTTTGCGACGATGCAGATCCGCAGGCTTGTAATACTTCAACATTATATCTGACCTCATTCAGCAATGAAACAACCTGTTATGAAAATGTAAACGGTGAAGATTTCAGTTGGAGTTATCCTTCAGGAACTCCGAGTCCTGTGGTTGAAACATTCACTCAGCCCGGAACAAACGGAGGTTTTGTACTCGATCTTTTTGCATTGGACAATTCATTCAATATGAATATCAACGGAATCCAGCTGGCAACTCAGGAAATTGAATTCCAGCAGGCAGGGACATTGGGTCAGAATATTCGTTTTGTTGACGGTACCATCTGGGAACAGGGAGGAATTCCTGCGATTTGGCAGTTGATCGGAACACCGGAAAAACCAATTGTCAGAGTAATCATCGACAAAAACGGAAATGTGACCATGTACGGAAGCAAAACTTCAGGTGGAGATCTGATGAAGCTGGAACTTTTCGACGGAAATACTTTCAATACTGTCAACTGGAATCAAGCCACAAACAACACCATCGAGGTAACTCAAACTGTAGTTGGCCTTACCCTGATGGCAGGAACCGGTTATGGCCGAAACATCATTGACTGTGCATGTTACAAACCGGGTGTGTTTGCAGCAGGTGCAGGCTTGCCGACCAATGTGGGTATTTCTTCGCTGAGAATCGACAATTCTGACGGATGGCCGCAGGTAAGAGAAGGCGGTTGGATTGCTTTGGAAGCCAAAACAAAAGGTTTTGTTCCTAACCGACTGACTGCAGCACAGATTGCTTTGATCCCTTCAGGAGATCTGGTTTCCGGAATGATGGTTTACAACATCACCGAAGACTGTCTGCAGATCAATGTGGACGGAACCGCGGCCGGTTGGAAATGTTTCAGCGAACAAAGCTGTCTTGATTAATGTTTAATGTCAAATCTAATAGAAATGAAAAAAACAATCATAACTTCAATAATCGCAATCTTTGGTCTGGGTCTTTCCCAGGCCCAGATTGCAATCGGAAAAAACGCTGTGTCTTCTCCGTCTGTCAGTATTGAATTTGCAGACAACCAGGCAAGAGGAATCATCCTGCCGTGGGTTGACGATACCGCGTCTGTGACCGATGCAGTGGACGGAACCATCGTTTACGATGTGAGCGATCATAAAATCAAAGTGAAATATCAGTCCGACTGGTTTGATCTTACGGTTGACGAAACGGGAACCACTGTTGATCCGATTTCAGGCACTGACGGATATGATATTCAGGATGAACTGGATGAAAACCTGACCGCCAAAGTTGGTATCGGAACCGAAACTGCGACTGCCGGTCTGCTGGTTTTGGAAGATACCGACAAAGCGATGGTATTGCCAAAAGTTACAGATACCGATGAGATCATCAATCCGACACCCGGGATGATGGTGTACGTAACTTCTGAAAATCTGCTGGCAGTATTCAACGGAAGCGTCTGGACTTTCTGGAAAGCCGGAAACTAAAAGACTGAAAAGTCTTAATTTCATATCATAAAAGCTGCTTTCGGTCTTTCCGTTGGCAGCTTTTATTTTTTTGTAATTTAGGATGCTATATTTCAATAAGTTAATTAAATTTACAAACCTTTGAAAAAGGTTAAGCTTATTGTATTGTTTTAGCGAAAATGATAAAACAAAATTTTTGGGTTTGGGTTAATTAAAATTAAATTGGCTTTGAATTAAAATTTAAAGCTCAAAATCTGGGGGGTTGGGTAATGAAAAAAATAGACTTGAATAAACTAAAAGGCAAGACAAAAAAGGAAATCATTGAGGAAATGGGTCACGAATTCAATTATTTTCCTCACAACATCTGGACTTATCTGATCAGCAAAAACTGGTTTGGATGGAAAAAATACATCATCCTGAAGTTCAAAGATGAAATGGTTTCCGAAGCTGTCTATAAGGGCAGTTTTAAAAAGATCGGCAGCACCGAATAACTTTCGAAGCTGTCCGATAAGAAATTAATACTGGCTCAACTCCCCTATTTTACAATCGAATCATAAAGTTTCTGTCTGATATTTTCTCTGACTTTCTGGCTTTGCAGTTTTTTGTTGTCGACACTCGGATTGATCCGATTGGTCAGTATCACAAAAACAAGCTGACTGTCGGGATCATTCCAGACCATTGTGCCGGTGAAACCAAAATGTCCGTAGCTGTTTGCCGAAGGGCCATTTTTTACCGGACTCGGAATTTTGTCAAAACCGGCTCCTCTCCTGCCACCGCTGTATTGCGTTTTTGTAAATTCAGAAACAGTCTCGGGTTTGACAAAGGTCACTCCGCCGTAACTGCCGCCGTTCATATACATCTGCATCAGTTTGGCGAGATCCTCGGCATTTGAAAACAAACCCGCGTGACCTGCCACTCCGCCCATCATCGCAGCACCTTCATCCTGCACAAAGCCCTGCAATAATTGATTTCTGTACAATTTGTCTTTTGCAGTCGGAATGATTTGATCGGGTTTGAATTTTTTTCTGGGCAGATAAGTGGTCGTCCACATATTCATCGGTTTGTAAATCTTTGAATCGACCAGTGAATCAAGTGTGGTTTTGTAATTATTTTCCAGATATTTTTGAAACAGATAATAGCCCAAATCGCTGTATTCATAAGTCTTTTTACCCAAAGGCGCATACAGTATGTCGGTCATGATGGTGTCTTTGATCGAACCGATGATATAGATGTTGTCGGTCACTTTGATCGGATGTTCCTCATCCTGTTTTCTGGAATAATAATCGAGATACAGTCTTGCATTCTGCACATTGACCGATTCTTTGTAAAAACCGATCCAGGGCGGCAAACCCGACTGATGTGCCAAAATTTCTCTCAATTTCAGATTTCCTTTGTCTGTTTTTGAACTTTCGGGAAGGATGGTTGAAAGATTCTGATCCAAATTGATTTTTCCTTTATCCACTTCCTCCATCAGCAGCGGAATGGTCGCAGTAACTTTGGTGACCGAAGCCAGATCGTACACATCGTTTTTTGAAACTTTTTCAAATTTTTCATGATTTTTATAACCCAATGCTTTGTCATAAATAATCCGACCGTCCTTTGCAGCCACAATCTGCATTCCGGGTGTTGCATTGGTATTGATCGCTTCCCAGGCAAGATCGTCAATCTGACCGATCAGCGCTGGGTTCATACCCACAGCAGCAGGTCTTGCAAAACCGAGTCTGCCCAATGATTTGGTTTTAACTGAAGTTCCGAATTTTAAATTTGAATTTACATCTACAGGCAGTCTTCCTTTGATTTCAGCTGCGCCAAAAAGCGCTCCTGCCGCAATATCCTGAGTATCTTTCAGATTCTGATACATCACAAGGACTGCCTTTGTATTTGAAATATCCAAATCAATCAGTCCGTAAGGGCTTCCAAACAGAACCAAAACCGTAGGATTCTGACCGGAAATTGCTTTGATCAGCTGTTTTGAATTTTCGGAAATTTTAAAACTTTTGTAAGCGGTTTCATTTGATTTGTGCACACCGATGATCACATAATCGTAATCTTTCAGTTTTGAAACCTCTGCTTTTGATTTGATTTTAATTTCATCAGTTGGGACATGAAAATTCAGAGATTCGTTAAAATCTCCCGATTCTGCTTCTTCCAGCGGAACATACGCAAATTTCAAATCTGCAAGTTTTTCAAACGGAATCAGATTGTTTTCGTTTTTCACCAAAGTCATTGCATTTTCATACAGACTGTATATGGTTTGAGAATATTTGACTTTGTTCAGATCCTGCATCAGATCTTTTGTTTCAATCGGCTTCGGATTGTTCAGACCTACCAGATATTTTGCCATCAGTATTTTTTTGACGCTTTCTTCAAGTCTTTCTTCTGTAATTTCTCCCGAATTGATTTTCTCAATGATTTTTTGTTTTGCAGTTTTCACATCCTGACTGAACAGCAAAATATCATTACCGGCTTCAAAAGCCAACAGATCGACAACGCCCGGCGGATATGCATTTGCGACGCCTGCCATATTCAGTGCATCGGTGATGACCAGTCCTTTGAAATGCATTTCATTTTTCAGCAGATCGGTTATGATTTTCTTTGAAATCGAAGCCGGCAATCCGCTTGCATCCAGCGCCGGAACATTCAAATGCGCAACCATAACTGCCGGAACGCCTGCATCGATCAGTTTTTGAAAAGATGCAAGTTCAACCGATTTCAAACGCTGCAAATCGTGAGGAACCACCGGCGTGGTTTTGTGCGAATCCTGGCTGGTGTCTCCGTGTCCGGGAAAATGTTTGGCAGAAGAGAGCACATTCATTTCTCTCATTCCGTTCATATAAGCGATTCCTTTTGCGGAAACATTTTCAACATCAGAACCGTAAGAACGGTTGCCGATAATCGGATTTTGAGGATTGGTATTGATGTCACAGTCGGGCGCAAAATTAAAATGAACACCGAGTCTTGCCACCTGCTCGCCTATGTTGTTTCCCATCTGTCTGACCAGATCGTTGTCGGTGATCGCGCCGACGGTCATTGCCCACGGAAATCTTTCCACGTCTTTGATTCGCATGGCAAGTCCCCATTCCGCATCCATTCCGATCAGCAGCGGAATTTTTGCCGATTTGTTGTAACGGTTTGTCAGTTCGGCCTGATGAATCGCTACGTCCTGCATAAAGATCAGTCCGCCGATGGCTTCATTTTTTACCAGATTCTCAATCTCGTTTTCATGCGCAGCATCCCGATTTGAATAGGCTGCGACAACAAACAGCTGCCCCACTTTTTCATCGAGGGTCATCGCATTGTATTTTTCATTTACCCATTTGAATTGCTGAACCGTATCATTTGAATATAGCGGTGAAATTTGTTGTGCAAAACCAAAATTGAATATCAGTCCGAAAAGAAAAAATGACAAATTCTTCATAAAAATTAATTTGAAGTCAATTAAAACAGTTTTTTCAAAGTGAAAAATTTATGCCAATGATAATAAAATTTGACCGGAATCAAATCTCAAAAACCGATTATGTTTCAGAATTTAAAGAAAAAGCCGAATTTTGTTTTTTGAAATTTGAATTTAAAAATTTCTAAATTTAGAGAATTAAACAAAACCGATATGTCAAAACTCAAGCTCCGCGAAGAAAAGAATTGTCTGAACTGCGGCACCGAAGTAACCGACAGATTCTGTCCGCATTGCGGTCAGGAAAACATCATCAACCGGCCTTCATTCAGCTATCTGTTCAAAGAATTTTTTAACAGTCTTGTCCATTTTGACGGTCATTTTTGGACAACCATACGGGTTTTGCTGTTCAAACCGGGCTTTCTGGTTAATAATTATCTGGAAGGCAAACGGAAATCTTTTGTTCCACCTGTGAAGCTCTATATTTTTGTCAGTCTGGTTGCTTTTCTTTTGCCCGGACTTCCAAGCGGTTCAACCGATTCGGGTGAGAATGAAGGTTATACGATAAATATTGGTGAAGACTCGGATCAGGATGCAGGCGATAGTATAAATCCAAAAGATATAGAATCGCTTGCTTTGCTTGATTCAATTCAAAATGCGCTTCCGGCTGACAAAAAGATCGATCCGAAAACAATTGAATACATCAATGAACGGATCAGTCATCCCGAAAAAAAGGATTCACTCGATAAAGCATATGCCGAATATGTAGAAGATTTCAATGCTTCAAAAAGTTTGATTTATTTTGACAATTATCCGGAATACAAAGCAGCAAAAACGATTCGTGAGTTTGATTCGATTCACAACAGTCTTCCAAAATCAAAAAGAATGGGCTGGATGATGCTGCCTTTTTACAAAAAGGGGATCGAGCTGAATGAAAACAAGGAAATGACAAATGATGAATTTGCAAGAAGATTTCAGGAATCGTTTGTACATAATTTCCCGAGGGTCTTGATTTTTTATCTGCCGGTTTTTGCTTTTGTGCTTTGGGTTTTTCACGGAAAAAAGAAATGGAAATTCTATGACCACGGAATTTTCACACTTTATTTCTTTTCGTTTCTGCTGATGCTGATATCGCTGTGGATACTGATTGACAGACTGTTGTCAATTCCGGAAATATGGTTCCCGAACTTTGCCAAAGTATCTGGTTTTATAACTGCTCTGCTGATGGTCGCCTGCGTATTCTATTCGATTTTCTATTTTTTCAGATCGCACAGCCGAATTTACAAAGAATCAAAATTGGTCTCAAGACTCAAGTCATTTTTAATTCTTTCAGTCAATATCTGGTTGTTTTTCTTTATGCTGCTCGGATTTACGATCCTCACCTTTTTGATGATGTAATTTGATTTTATGCGATTTGGGTACTGAAATCCAACAGCAGATCGGGTCTGTCTGTGGTTACAAAATCAATTCCCATTTCGGCGAGTTCAAAAAATTCTTTGACATCGTTCACCGTCCAGCAGCCGGTTCTGAGTCCGAGTTTTTTTGATTCCGAGATCCAGTCCGGATTTTGTTTCCAGATTTTAAATTCATAATTCAAACCGTCCAAACCGTATTCGCTGAATTCTTTTGGCGACAGATCTCCGCCAAGATAGCTGACAGTCGCACTTTCAGACCATTCTTTGAGCAGTCTGCAGATGTTCAGACTGAATGAAATGTATTCAAGCCGATCCTGCATCCTCAGTTTTTCGATCAGATAAATCACGCTTTGAAAAATATTGAATTCTTCTTCGATGCTGTCAATGTCCTTGATTTCCATCACCAGTCTGTGTCCCGGAACCTTCATTCCGTAGGTCAGATAATTTTCAAGCGTCGGCAGAAAACCGTGTCCGGCAACTTTAAAAGCAGAAAACAGAGTTTTGAAATCTGATTTTGAAATTTCATTTCCTTCCAAAAATTCATCATGATAAATCAGCGGAACGCCGTCCTGGCTCATTCTGACATCAAATTCACTTCCGTAGATATCGAGCTGCTGTGCCTGTTTGAGCGCTTTGATTGTATTTTCAACACAGTCGCCGGTATTCCAGTAGCCGCGGTGTGCAATTATTTTTGGTTTTTTCATCAGTTCAAATAAAAGAACTTCCGAAGTTTTCGAAAGTTCTGTAAAGTTCAATAATATTTATAAAATCCCGAGCTTTATTTCAATTTATCAAATCTTGCCTGGAAAAATCTCAGGAATTTGGGTTCGTAAACCATTTTCAGCCCTTTGATTTTGTTTCTTCTTTCGTAAACCATTGCGGCAGATTCGGCAACCACATCCATGTGCGCCTGTGTATAAACCCGCCTTGGAATGGTAAAACGTACAAGTTCCAGATTCGGATGATAATTTTCTCCTTTTGAATTTCTTCCTGCCGAAACGATTCCTCTTTCCATCGTCCGAACACCCGAATCGATATAGATTTCGGCAGCCAGTGTCTGTGCCGGAAATTCATCCTGCGAAAGATGAGGCAAAAACGCTTTTGCATCAACAAAAATTCCGTGACCGCCAAAAGGCTTGACCAGCGGGATTCCGTATTCAAGCATTTTTTCGCCCAAATATTCAACCTGTCCTACCCTTGCCTTCTGGTGTGAATCGCTCAAACTTTCTTTGATTCCGACCGCAATTGCTTCCATATCACGTCCAGCAATCCCGCCGTAGGTATGCAGACCTTCGTAAGCAACCACAAGATTTCGTGCTTCTTCATAAATTTCCCAGTCGTTGATCGCTAGAAAACCGCCGATATTGACCAGTGCATCTTTTTTGGAACTCATCGTAGCGCCGTCAGTCAGCGAACAGATTTCTTTGACAATATCTGCAATTTTTGCTTTTTCATAACCGCTTTCGCGCTGCTGAATAAAAAATGCATTTTCGGCAACCCTTGTCATATCATGAATGATTCTGATCCCGTGTTTTTGGGTGAATTCTCTCAATTCTCTCAGATTTTTTATACTGATCGGCTGACCGCCTGCCATATTCACATTGGTGGCAATGCACACATACGGAATTTTTTCGGCGCCTACTTTTTTCACCAACGCTTCAAGTTTGTTCATATCCACATTTCCTTTGAACGGAAATTCGCTGTTCGGATCGTGTGCCTCGTCAACGATGATGTCAACAAAGGTTCCTCCAGCCATTTCCTGATGAAGACGTGTGGTGGTGAAATACATATTGCCAGGAATATAATCACCTTTTTTGATCAGAATTTGCGACAGTATGTGTTCAGCCCCTCTTCCCTGATGGGTCGGGATCACATATCTGTAACCGTAATATTTTTGGATTGCTTTTTCCATATTGTAATAACTCTTGCTGCCCGCATAAGCTTCGTCTCCAGTCATAAAGGCAGCCCACTGCTGATCGCTCATCGCATTGGTTCCGCTGTCGGTCAGCAGGTCGATGTAGCACTGGTCGGAGCGCAACAGGAAGGTGTTGTAGCCGGCNNAAGAAAGGTGTTGTAGCCAGCATCCCTCATTGCTTTCATCCTTTGCGGTTTGGTTGTAACTTTCAGAAGTTCAACCATTTTCATTCGGTAAGGTTCGGCCCAGGATCTTTTGGTAATTGTCTTTGCCATTGTATAGAAATTAATTTGTTTTAAGCCCTATTTTAAAATTAATGCTAACAAAAATATATTTTTTATTCAATAAAAGACAATTTCATCTTAAATTAATTTCAGTCCTTTCCAAAAACAAAAAAGCCCTTTGCGATTGGCAAAAGGCTTTTGATATGATTGTGATTTAATTTCTTATTGTCCGAGTATCCATGCAAAAATCAGCGGTGCAACGATGGTCGCATCTGATTCAACAATGAATTTGGGTGTATCTACATCGAGTTTTCCCCAGGTGATTTTTTCGTTTGGAACTGCACCCGAATAGGATCCGTATGAAGTAGTAGAATCAGAAATCTGACAGAAATATGCCCAGAAAGGAACATCTTCCCATTCCAAATCCTGATACATCATCGGAACCACACAGATTGGGAAATCCCCGGCAATACCGCCACCGATCTGAAAGAAACCGACTCCTTTTCCGCCCGAATTGGCTCTGTACCATTCGGTCAGATAAATCATATATTCGATTCCGGTTTTAACGGTAGAAGCTTTCAGATTTCCTTTGATTACATTTGAAGTAAAAATATTTCCGGTGGTTGAATCTTCCCATCCGGGAACCACGATAGGCAGATTTCTTTCGGCAGCCGCAAGAATCCACGAATCTTTCGGATCGATTTCATAATACTGTTCCAAAACACCCGATTTTACAACCTGATAAAGGAATTCGTGCGGAAANNTCCAAATGCTTTTGAAGACGTCGAAAAGCTTCTTCTTCAGGAATACAGGTGTCTGTCACACGGTTGTAATGATTGTCAACCAGTTCTTTCTCCTGTTCGGGTGTCAGGTCACGATAATTCGGAACCCTTTTGTAATGCGAATGGGCAACCAGATTCATCACATCTTCTTCAAGATTTGCACCGGTACAGGAAATGATATCCACCTTTCCCTGACGGATCATTTCCGCCAATGAAATTCCAAGTTCGGCAGTACTCATCGCACCCGCCATCGAAACCAGCATTTTTCCGCCGCCGTTCAGATGCGCTTCATATCCTTTTGCAGCATCCATCAGCGCAGCAGCATTGAAATGTCTGTAATTGTGTTCTATAAATTGACTGATTGGTCCTTTGCTCATTTTGATTCTATATTTTCTGTTATTTTCTTTTTGCTTTTTACGCTTTTGTGATAATTGTTGTATCCCAGTATGTCGAGAACATCCATATAGGTCTGTTCTTCCGAAAACACTTCCACGTTTTTGTCTTTGTCGATCAGCAGATATTTGGGCTGAGGCATCAGACAGTGGTGAACACCGCCAAATCCGCTGACATTGTCCTGATAGGCACCGGTATTGAAGAAACCGATATACAGCGGTTTGTTCGGATTGAATTTGGGCAGATAAATCGCATTGACATGCTGTTCTGAATTGTAATAATCGTCGCTGTCGCAGGTCAGTCCGCCGAGAAGCACTCTTTCGTAACGATCCATCCAGCGGTTGATCGGGAACAGCACAAAACGTTTGCTGATCGCCCATGCATCCGGCAAAGTGGTCATAAACGAAGAATCGATCATATTCCATGATTCACGGTCATTTTGCTTTTTCTGCTGTTGAATTTTATAAAGGATTGCCCCACTCTCTCCTACCGTAAACGAACCGAATTCTGTAAAAATATGAGGAACCGGAACTTCCCAATCATCGCAGATGATTTTGATCTGATTCAGAATTTCCTCAATCATATAGGCATAATCAAATTCAAAACCGGGTGAATTCTTTACCGGAAAACCGCCGCCGATATTGAGCGAATCCAATGACGGACAAACCGCTTTGAGTTTTACATACACCTGAAGACATTTGTTCAATTCGTTCCAGTAATACGAATTGTCCTTGATGCCGGTATTGATAAAGAAATGAAGCATTTTGAGTTTTGCTCTTTTTTCATCCTTGATCTGATTCACATAAAATGGAACGATGTCCTTGTATCCGATTCCGAGTCTGGAAGTATAAAATTCAAATTTCGGCTCTTCTTCAGATGCGATTCTGATTCCGATTTCAAAATTCTTGTCGGTTGCATCAAGCAGCAGCTGAAGTTCTTCGTAATTGTCAAGAATCGGAATCACTTTTTTGTGACCGTTGTTGATCAGTCTTCCGATGTTGTCAATGTACTGACCTCTTTTAAAGCCGTTGCAGATCACATAATTATCCGTTGTCAGCAGTCCTTCCTGCATCAGATTTTCAATGATGTTGATATCATAAGCAGATGAAGTTTCGATATGGATATCGTTTTTCAATGCCTCCTCAAGCACGTGGTGAAAATGCGAACTTTTGGTACAGTAGCAATAATGGTATTTGCCTTTGTAACCGATTTTCTTTCTCGCGTTTGCAAACCAGGTTTTTGATTTTTGGATATTTTCTGAGATTTTTGGCAGATAGGTCAGCTTCAGCGGGGTTCCGTGTTCTTCAATCAGTTTCATCAGATCGATTCCGTGAAATTGAAGATTTCCGTCCTGAAGTGTAAATTCCTCCTGTGGAAAATAAAAAGATTGTTCAATAAGGTCTAAATATCTTGTGTTCATTTTTGTAAAAAATTAAAAGTTAAAAAAACAGCGTCAAATCGATAAAAAACTTTCTTTAAACCTTTAATGAACACCTGAACTTACGAATGATCCAGTCGATCGGACTGAAATGATTCAAAAGAAAAACATTCAACTCAAACAATTAATTTTTAATTCAACAAATTTTAAAAAAAATAGGAAGCAAAGTTAGTGAAAAATTCAGTTCCGAAAGTTAAAATCATCGATTAATCCCCTTTCTCGGTCTGATTTCCAAATCAGCCAATTTTCGGGTTTGTTTTGGAAGCTGTGAAATTTCTATTATTTTTGATTCAAATTAAAAAACAATGAAATCCGGAATACTGACTGTAATCCTAATTTTGTTTTCATCTTCAGCATACTGTCAGCAGGCATTCAGTCTGTACCGACCGGATGCTGATGCCCAAAAAGAAATCAGTGAAGCGGTACAAAAGGCAAAATCAGAGAACAAAAACGTCTTTATCGGTATCGGCGGCAACTGGTGCGGCTGGTGCAAACTGTTCAACGATCTGGTAACAGGCGATGAAGAAATCAAAGAATATATGAACAATAACTTTGTTGCGGTTCACGTCAATTACAGCAAAGAAAATACAAACGATGAGGTTCTGGCGCAACTGGATTATCCGCAGCGTTTTGGATTTCCGGTTTTTGTAATCCTGGATGCTGACGGAAAACGGATACATACACAGAATTCTGGTTATCTCGAAGAAGGAAACGGGCACAGTAAAAAGAAAGTACTTGAATTTCTTCAAAACTGGTCGCCGGGAGCGCTGAATCCAAATAATTATAAAAGGAATTGAATGAAATAGACCGATGAAACCGAAAAACCACAAACCGCGGACATGTATTACAACCTATTAAATATATTACTCCTGATCGGAGCAGTTCAGGGTTTGCTGTTTACGGTCATTATTTTATTTTCAAAAAGGTTCAAATCAAAAAGCAACCTTTTCCTGGGTCTGCTGATTTTGGGTTTTTCGCTCAACAATCTACAGTATTATTTTCTGATGGCCGACCTGATCAGTCACAAGACCTTTTTCAATCTGATCTATCTTCCGTACGCTTCGGTCAATATGGTGTTTTACTATTTTTATGTAAAAACATTTCTGTATCCGAACAGTAAAATCAGTTCCAAAGAAAAACTGCTGTTTGTGCCGTTCTTGTTTTTCTTTATTATGGTAATCCTGTACAAAGGAATCAATGCAATGGGAATGATGAGCAGCAGGTTTGAAGATTTCTTTGTCGATCTGCTGTTTTTTCACGAAGTCTTCAGTCTGATTTTCTCGCTCGGTCTGCTGTATATCACATTTAAAACCATAAGGGATTTTCAGAAAGAATTAAGAACCGGAAATTTAGAGATGCTCAACCGGAATCTGAACTGGCTGATCATTCTTTCTTACATCGGCTTCGTGCTCTGTCTCCTTTGGCTGCTGGCTTTGGTTGTGGAGCTTTGGGGTACCTCTGATTCAAATCTGTTTTATTATACGCTTTGGATCGGAATGTCGTTCACCATTTACATTCTCGGTCATATCGGTTTGTACAAATTCGGAATACTTGAAGAACAAAAAGAGATCAAATCAAAAAGAATGAAATCCGGTGTCAAAGTTGAAAAAATCAAGGCTTTCAAAACCGGAAATGACAATTTGGACAAATTCAGAAACTTTATCATGGTCGAAAAGAATTTCCTCAACAGCAATCTTTCGCTCGATGTGGTTGCCGACCATCTGAAACTGAACAAAAGCTATCTGTCAAGAATCGTCAATTCGGAACTGGGTGAGAATTTCACAGATTATGTCAACCGGCTCAGAGTTGAGGAAGCAAAAAAATATCTGGAAGATCCTGATTTTTCAAATTATACGCTGCATGCCATCGGATTAGAAGTCGGTTTTAATTCAAAAAGCGCTTTCAATTCTGCATTTAAAAAATTCACTTCGCAAACGCCAAATGAATACAAAAAGAAGAATTTGGCGGAAACAGAAACAATTTGAACCTTAAAATTCATCAAATTTTTCAAAAATAATATTCACATTATCTGATTGATTGTGTGATAAATGCAGTGAATCATCTGTTTTTCTGATAAAATAATTGCCGAAAAAGCCAAAAATCACGCAACCCTTCAAGTTTTTTGGCATCAATTAATCAAAACCACTCGCCATGCAAAAACTTATTTTCATTTTCTTCTACTGCTTTCTCGTTTTCTTCCTGATTTGTGAAAACTTTTTTGATTCAAAAAAAGGAAATATCATCAGCGATTTTCTGGATTAGAATTCACTCACATAATGAAGTTTTACGGAAGGATATTTTTCAAGGCTCATCTGAATTGTAAAGGATGAATCGGCCAAAAATACGAGTTGGTCAAATTTGTCTCTTGCCAGATATTTCTGTTTGATTCTTTTGAATTCCTTAAACTCTTCTGATTTTTCATCTTCGGCTTCCACCCAGCAGGCTTTGTAAACCGGAAAATTCTCATAATTCACCTTTGCGCCGTACTCGTGTTCCAAGCGGTATTGGATGACTTCATACTGCAGTGCTCCGACCGTTCCTATGATTTTTCGGTTGTTGTATTCAAGCGTAAACAGCTGCGCCACACCTTCATCCATCAGCTGATCGATTCCTTTTNNTTTTTCAAGCTGTTTTGCCTTCATAGGATCCGCATTGTTGACATATCTGAAAAACTCGGGCGAAAAGGACGGGATTCCTTTGAAAGACATGTTCTCACCTTCGGTCAGTGTATCGCCGATTCTGAAATTTCCGGTATCGTGCAAACCGATGATGTCACCCGCATAGCTTTCTTCCACCACTTCTTTTTTATCTGCAAAAAACGCATTCGGACTGCTGAATTTCATCTGTCTGCCCGCTCTGACGTGCAGATAGTTTTTGTTTCGTTCAAATTTCCCGGAAACCACTTTGACAAACGCCAGCCTGTCCCTGTGTTTGGGATCCATATTGGCGTGAATCTTAAAGACAAAACCGCTGAATTTGTTTTCATTCGGAAGGACGGTTCTGAAATCTGTTTCTTTCGGCTGAGGTTCTGGCGCAATTTCAACAAATGCATCCAAAAGCTCTCTGACACCAAAATTGTTCAGCGCTGAACCAAAAAATATCGGCTGCAAATTACAGTTCAGATATTCTTCTCTTGAAAATTCGGGATAGACTTCATTGACGATATTGATTTCTTCTCTGATGTTTTCGGCATAATTTGATCCGATGATTTCCTCAAGATCCGGATGATTCAGATCACTGAAAGAAACCGGTTCTGAAATCTTCTGTTTGTTGTCTGACGAAAATAGACCGATGCTTTTTTGACGGATGTCATAAATTCCTTTGAAAGATGAACCGATGCCGATCGGCCAGCTCAGCGGACTCACTCTCAAACCGAGTTTCAGTTCGATTTCATCCATCAGATCAAAAGCATCTTTTCCTTCGCGGTCCATCTTGTTGACAAAAACCAGCATCGGAATATTTCTCATTCGACAGACTTCAACCAGTTTTTCGGTCTGTTCCTCCACCCCTTTTGCAACGTCCACAACCACGATTACAGAATCGACTGCCGTCAGCGTTCTGAAAGTGTCTTCAGCAAAATCCTTGTGACCGGGCGTATCGAGTATATTGATTTTTTTTCCTTTGTATTCAAAAGCCAAAACCGAAGTCGCTACAGAAATCCCCCTCTGGCGTTCAATTTCCATAAAATCGGAAGTCGCTCCTTTTTTGATTTTATTGCTTTTCACAGCACCCGCCTCCTGGATTGCACCGCCAAACAGCAGCAGTTTCTCTGTCAGCGTTGTTTTACCCGCGTCAGGGTGAGCGATGATTCCAAAAGTCTTTCTCTTTCCAATTTCCTTTTCAAATGCCATATCAAAAATTTGAGGCTGCAAAGATAAAGTATTGAAACCGGAATTTGAAAATGAAAACAATTAAAGCATAATGATATCCTGAATTGAGGCTGCTTCGCGGTAATAATGAATCACCTGATCCGCATCGATCACAAAAACGGTGACGGTTACCGAAGTATATTTTCCGGTTCGTGATTCTTTCAGCTGAAACTGAGGATCTGCACCGTCAAAAATCCGGTGGACTTCGGCAATTCCTTTGTGTGTGGTCGGAAAGATGAATTTATAAATGAATTTTGACGGAAATTCAGTGGTGTCGTCAAGCCTTTCTTTGAATTTCACAAAAAATTAATCCATTTTTTGATTGTCCATTCTTTATTCATTTAAAAGTTGGTCAAGAACCGTAATCTGTTCCTGATTGACTTCTTTTG
>JRYL01000552.1_pt1 | contig 23921 bp, 27 predicted proteins | sample 235391 | NCBI WGS metagenome assembly JRYL01 (sample SAMN03074223, study PRJNA261481) | activated sludge metagenome | biome: Wastewater Treatment Plant; feature: Wastewater; material: Activated sludge; isolation source: activated biomass of a wastewater treatment plant treating wastewater from... ...
ACGCTGGTACAGCGCCCAACAAGCCTATCAATCTCTGCTGGAGCTGTGGGCATGGGCAAAACCGCTCCTAATGGCCGGGCATCGCTTGGTCATATCGGCGCGCGGCGAGACGCGGAGCCTGGCACAGAACAACCTCATGTGGTCTTGCCTGACTGACTTGTCAAAGCAGGTGAAGTGGTTTGGGAAGAACCTGACGCCGGAAGGCTGGAAAGACTTCATCACGGGCCATTTGCACGGCCAGGAACTGGTGCCCAACATGGATGGAACCGGCTTCATCAGCATCAACCGTGGCCGGTCAACCAGCGACATGACGATCTCGGAGATGACGGCGGTGATTGAACTGTGTCACGCCTTCGGGGCAGAGCAGGGCGTGAAGTGGTCGGAAACGTCGCTCGGACGAGAAAAATTCATCGATTCAGAAACCGGGGAAATTACTTGACAGACGCACGAACCGTAGATGAAGCCTATTCCAGCGCCTGCAACACTGATGACCTGACCGTCAAGGCGGAACGGCGCTCAGACGTAGATACGCTGATCGCCAGCGGCATGACGCCAGGCCTGCTGGGTGCGGCCTTGCTGCGCCTGCACTCCGAATGGGATGGCACAGCCAAGCCACGCAAGCTGACGGAAACCGATGCCCGTCTGCTGTACGGGTCTCTCAAGACGCTGCCGAAGGTCATCGATGCGGTAGGCCAGTGGGCATCGCGCAAGGGCTACCGCGATCCATACGAGCTTGCTGGCGGTGCGGTGGCGTATTGGCTGGACTGTGTGTGCCACGCCTGCAGCGGCCGGGGACGCGAGCTGATGCCGAATGCCAGTCGTCCGACGCTGGGCAACATCTGCCGGGCATGTGGAGGAAACGGAAGGCGCCGCCCACCTGCTGGCGAAGCGGGGAAGGACGCACTGAGGCTGATGGATGAATCGGTCGAGCGTGCGCGGTGGTCGATCAAAAAGAGGTTGCGCAACAGCGAGTAACTGTTATAATGCCCCCGCCGATGGCATTGGCAGCAAATAGGCGTCAATATCCCGGCGAATTTCTGTAGCGCGCACCGTAGCCGGTTGATTGCCGATGCTGCGGGAAGGTAGGCCGATGGGTCAGTGCGCGCGTAAGAAGCCAAACGCATGCACCCTCGCCTGCCCGAAGCGCCGGGCAGCACATCGTAAGTCGAGGGTGCAGCCGTTTGGCGAATGCCCGGGCTGACGGGTTAGGTTTGGATCAGCGGTAAAAGGCCGTCCGCCGAGCAGGAGCTCAGCACCTGCCGCCAAAGCAATTCAAGCCCCAGCATGGAAACGTGCCGGGGCTTTTTCATTTGCCGGGTGCCGCCGAACCCATCTCCTTGACCATTCCTCCCTGCGGCGCGTACCCGGCAATCTATCCCCCGCGCCAACCGGGGCCGGCGCTTGAGTGGCTTGATAGCGCTGGTAATCCTCCCCGCAAGCTGTTGCGGACAAGCTGGCACACACGCGAACGGCAAGCCCTGCCCATGTGGGTAGTCCGAAGGGCGCTTAACTGGGGAAGCGAATGATCTTCAATGGCACGAATGCAGCCGGGGCGCTTGTCGTTGATGTGGACTCAAAGCAGCGCATTGACCGCGTGCTGATGGTCAACACCAAGACCGGCGCCGTGGTCGTTGGCAAGACGCCTACACGCCTGAACCACAAGGGCAAGATTGATCGGGAAACGATCTACTTTGATTCGGTCTATCCGATCTTTGGCGGTCGCACGAACCCGGTCTTGTTCCACTGCTACGGGCGGAAGCACACCATGGCAGAGGTTGTTGCGCCTGTTGTGGAATTCATGCAGGGCAAACCGTGAAGCTCCAGCGCATCCCCAACAGGCTGGCATCCATCGCATGGCATACGACAACAACGACGGGCGACTAAGAGGCAGGAAGCTACAGGCCGCACGGTTGCGCATCTGGTCGGCTGATCCGCATTGCGCCAGGTGCCGCGCCCTTGTGGCATATCCGCACGGCTTCGAGCTGGATCACATTACCGCGCTGCACAAGGATGGCAGCACGAACGACGACGACAACATGCAGGTGCTTTGCCCGCCTTGCCACCAGGTGAAGACGGCTCAGGACATGGGCTACAAGGAGCGGGCGAAGTTCGACGCCTCGGGCAGAGTGGTGTGGTGAGTAGTGCTAGGAGATAGGCAGCACAAGCCTTAAAATAGACGAGCCCACAAAGGACGGCAATCCGATGCGGGCTCTAACCAATCAGACGTTATTGAGGAACGCCAATGGCTAACATCGATCATACCGCAGCACTTCTGCGAACATTGTTCCACTACGACCCTGACACAGGGGTTTTCACTCGCAAAGTGAAGACCAGTTCGAGGGCTAAGCTTGGGGTGCCTGTGGGAACCCCAAGTGGCCACGGGCACTTGCAGATTCGATTTGACGGCACAAGGCATCTAGCGCACCGGCTTGCATGGCTGTACGTGCACGGCGAGTGGCCTTCTAAATTGATTGACCACATCAATGGCAACCCGACGGATAACCGGATAGCCAACCTTCGGGATGTGTCGGCATCAATAAACGCGCAGAACCAACGCTCAGCGACCAAGAAGAACAAACGGTCCAAGTTGATCGGGGCGCACTTCCATGTGCAGTCTGGGAAGTTCTTGGCGCATATCAGGCTTGATGGCGTGGCCCGGCATCTTGGGTCGTTCGATACCGAGCAAGAAGCCCATGAGGCTTACATCGCCGAGAAGCGCAGGGTTCACGCGGGCTGCACCATCTAGCACGCACACATGGGCCAACACGCAGTGCGCCAGAGCTAGAGCACATCGTCTCCCTCGCTGATGGCGGCAGTCATACATGGGGCAATGTGGCCTGCTCATGCAGGAAGTGCAACCAAGCGAAAGGGGCAGCCTCTTTTGGGCAGCTTGGCCTACGCTTTGCCGTGTAGGGCAGGGGGCATCCAAAAGTTAAAAAGCCGTTTTTTTGGAAACCGCCCGGTACCCTCGCAAATCCTAAACGTCCAGAAAAAAGGTGACATAAATGGCACAAAGGGGCCGAAAGTCTGCTGCGGCACTCGCAGTAGCGGCCCAGGTTGGGCCTGTTTTGTCGGAAAACCGCCTGCGACCATCAGCGCATCTGAGCGATGCGGAACAGGTTGTGTGGCTGCGGCTGGTGAATGACAGCCCGGCAAGCGCGTTCACCGAGACGCACCGGGACATGATGGATCTGTACTGCCAGCATGTGGTTACGGCCCAGGTGCTGGACGACGAAATCAAGGCGTTCGACCGTGAATGGCTGCGGGACGACGAAGGCTTGAAGCGCTACGACCGGCTACTTGCAATGCGCGAGCGCGAAGTCCGCTCAGCATCCTCTCTGGCGACTCGTCTACGCATCACGCGCCAGGCAATGACAGACCCGAAGACGGTAGGCCGTGCGCATTCCGCTGTGGGGCGCTCGCGCAAGCCGTGGGAGCTGACGGTAGATGCAGAGTAGGGGCGATCGCAACATTGCCTGGATACAGGCCATGTGCCGCATTCCAGACGGGAAGCTAGTAGGCAAGCCGGTACGACTGACGGACGCGCAAAAGAGCTGGATCAAGCAGATCTACGACACGCCGACGCGCACGTTCATCCTGAGCATGGCGCGCAAAAACGCGAAGACCGCTACCAGCGCATTCCTGCTGCTGCTGCACCTGTGCGGGCCAGAGGCAAAGCCGAATAGCCAGCTCTACAGCGTGGCGCAATCGCGCGATCAGGCGGCGATTCTGTACGGGTACGCATCAAAGGTGGTGCGCATGTCGCCAGACTTGAGCGAATACGTTCAGCTCAAGGAGTCGGCGAAGACGCTGGTTTGCACTGAGCTTGGGACGGTTTACAAGGCGCTGTCTGCCGACGCTTCGACTGCCTACGGCCTGAGCCCGGTTTTCAGCGTGCATGACGAATTGGGCCAGGTGAAAGGGCCGCGATCTGAGCTGTATGAGGCCATCGAAACCGCCTCCGCAGCCCATGAAAGCCCGCTTTCCATCGTCATCAGCACCCAGGCCCCAACTGATGCGGACCTGTTGAGCCTGCTGATTGACGACGCACTAACGGGTGCTGACCCGCGCAACAAGGTGGCGCTGTACACGGCGCCCATGGATGCCGATCCATTCTCTGACGAGGCTATCAGGGCTGCGAACCCGCACTTCGACGTGTTCATGAACCGTGACGAGGTGCGCAAGCAGGCCAGCGATGCAAAGCGACTGCCGGCCCAGGAGGCTGGCTACCGAAACTTGATCTTGAACCAGCGAATCGAGGCGCGCAGCCAGTTCGTCACGCATTCCGTGTGGCGCGAGAACGGCGCCGTACCTGACGAGCTGGACGGCCAGGTGGTGTACGGCGGATTGGACTTGTCGGCCACCACCGACCTGACATCGCTGGAGCTGGTTTCTGACGCTGGAGACGTGCATTCCACCTTCTGGTTGCCAGATGACGGATTGGCAGAAAAGAGCCGCGCAGACCGTGTGCCTTATGACCTATGGGCAAAGCAGGGGTTCCTAGAGACAACCCCAGGCCGCGCTATCGAGTACGACTACATCGCGGCGCGGCTGAGAGACATATTCGACCGCTGCGACGTGCGGGCGATTGCATTCGACCGCTTCAACATGAAGTTTTTGCGGCCTTGCCTTGAGCGGGCAGGGTTCACAGAGGACGAGCTAGAACGGTTTGTTGAATTCGGGCAGGGCTTCGTCTCCATGTCTCCTGCGCTGCGCGAACTGGAGGCGAGGCTACTCGGCGGCAAGCTGAAACACGGTGGGCATCCTGTTTTGGAGATGTGCGCGAAGAACGCCACCGTCGTCACTGACCCGGCAGGCAACCGCAAATTCATCAAGGGCAAAGCCACTGGACGTATTGACGGAATGGTGGCCTTGGCTATGGCTGTGGGCGTGATGCCCATGCTTGAACCACAAGCGCCATCCATCTACGAAACGCGCGGCATGCGCTTCCTATAGGGCGAACTGAATGAAGTTTTTCGACAAGCTGCTGGGCCGAAAGCAGGCCCAGGCAGAGTCGCGCCCGCGTGCTGCGTTGGTGGGTGATGTGTTCTATGGGCTGGACGACCCGGCCTTGCTTGAATACATCCGCACCGGCATGAATGGCGGCGAAAGCGCGATGCTGCGCAACACCGCTGCCCTGCGTTGCCTGACGCTGATCGGTAACGGCCTGGGCATGCTGCCAACGAATCTCTATTACGCGGGCGACGAGAAGCGCATCGCCAAAGAACACCCAGGCTACAAGCTGCTGCGCATCAAGCCGAACCCATGGCAGACGCCGATGGAGTTCAAGAGCCAGATGCAGCTCTTGCTGGAGACCGAGGGCAATGCCTACGCCCGCATCATCCGCGCTGCAGGTCGCCCAATCCACCTGATACCGCTGGAAAAAGGCAAGGTGGAGCCGAAGCTGGGCAGCAACTGGCGCATGCAATACAAGATCACCACCGAAAACGGCGGTCAGATCACGCTGGATCAAGAAGAAATCCTGCATGTGCGCGACCTGTCGTTAGACGGGGTGGCAGGACTTTCGCGCCGCAATCTCTCCTGCGAAGTGTTTGAGCTGGCCCAAGACGCCCAAAAGGCCGCTGGCAACGTGTTCAAGACGGGCGTGATGGCCGGCGGCGCGATTGAAGTGCCGCATGCGCTGTCCGATCAAGCCTATGCCCGCATGAAAGCGGCAATGGCGAGCGAATACAGCGGCGCAGATAACGCCAACAAGTGGATGATTGCCGAGGAAGGCGCAACCGCCAAGCCATTCGCATCTACTGCCCGCGACGGCCAGCAGATCGAGAACCGCAACCATCAAATCGAGGAAGTCGCCCGCCTGTACGGCGTTCCTCGCCCGCTATTGATGATGGATGACACCAGCTGGGGCTCTGGCATCGAGCAGCTGGCTATTTTCTTCGTGCAGTACACCCTGGCGCCCCGCTTTGTGGCTTGGGAGCAGGCTCTTGCGCGCTCACTCCTGACGGATGCCGAGCGCGAAACCATGTACTACAAGTTCAACGAACGGGCTTTGATGCGCGGCACGCTCAAAGACCAGGCGGACTACTTCGCAAAGGCCCTCGGGGCCGGTGGGCACCAGCCATGGCACACGGCCAATGAGGTGCGCGACCTGGCCGAGTACCCGGCAGACCAGAACGCCAAGTTCTCGACGCTGGGTGAGCCTTCATCCGCAAGAAAGGCAGGCAATGAGCCTCAAACAACTCCCTGAACTGCAGGCGCGCAACCATTCGCGCATTCAGTCATACGTATCGCCGAGTGCGCTGGCGAAATGGACGCCAGGCATCCATGCCGCGACCGAATCCAAAGACAACACCATCAGCATCTTGGATGTGATTGGCGAGGACTGGTGGACTGGCGAGGGTGTCACATCCAAGCGCATTGCGGGCGCCTTGCGCGCCATTGGTGAGCGTGACATCGTGGTCAATATCAACAGCCCTGGCGGCGACATGTTCGAAGGCGTAGCGATCTACAACATGCTGCGCCAGCACCAGGGCCGCGTGACCGTGAACGTCCTTGGCATTGCAGCATCTGCCGCCTCGATCATCGCCATGGCCGGGGACGAAATCCGCATCGGTCGGCCATCGTTCCTGATGATCCATAACTGCTGGTGCGTGGCCGCAGGCAACCGCCACGACTTTGCAGAAATGGCCGAGTACATGGCGCCGTTTGATGCGGCGATGGCTGACGTGTACCAGGCGCGCACTGGCATCGACGCCAAAGAGATCCAGTCTCTCATGGATCGTGAGACATGGATCGGCGGATCGGCAGCAGTGGATAACGGATGGGCCGATGGCTTACTGGACGAGGCCGAGATTGAAAAGGCCGGCAGTACCAAGGCGGCATCCATTCGACGCCTGGAGGCAGCATTGCGCGCCTCTGGCATGCCTCGCAGCGAGGCGCAGAAACTTCTATCTGATTTCAAGTCCAGCCTGAGCGATTCGGCTGGCATCAGCGGCCTGAGTGATTCGGCAGCGCAACCCGTGGCAGCGGCATCGCTGCAGAACCTCATCAAGTCTCTGAAAGTTTGACATGACAGACGTAAACAAGACCATTGAAGCCCTGGGCCAAGCCTTCGAAGAGTTCAAGGCTACCCATACCGCCGAACTGAAAGCCCTCAAGGATGGTGCCGCTACCGGCGACCTCAAAGCCAAGCTGGAGAAGGTCGAAGCCGCACTCGATACGCACCAGAAGGAAATCGAGGATGCCCACACCAAGCTGGCCGCATCCCAACTTGGCGCTCCCGGCGCCGGCCTGCGCGACAAGGAATACTCCGCAGCCTTCCAGGCCCACATGAAGCGCGGCGAAGTGCAAGCTGCGCTGAACAAGGGCACCGACGCGGACGGCGGCTATCTGGCACCTATCGAGTGGGATCGCACCATCACCGACAAGCTGACGCTGGTGTCTCCGATTCGCCAATTGGCGACCGTGCAGACCATCAGCACGTCCGGTTTCAAGAAGGTGTTCAACCTGGGCGGCACCTCGTCCGGCTGGGTTGGTGAAACCGCTGCGCGCCCTGGCACGAACAACCCCACGTTCGGCGCCCTGGACTTCATCCCTGGTGAAATCTACGCTAACCCCTCCACGACCCAGCAAATTCTGGACGATGCAGAAATCAATCTGGAATCGTGGCTGGCCGCTGAGGTGCAAACCGAGTTCGCCAAGCAGGAAGGCACGGCTTTCGTGTCCGGTGACGGCGTGAACAAGCCATTTGGCATGCTGACGTACGTCACTGGCGCCGCCAACGCTGCAAAGCATCCCTTCGGTGCTATCGCGCTGGTGAACTCCGGTGATGCCGCCCTGATCAAGTCCGACAGCATCATGGACCTGATCTACAGCCTGCCCAGCGCCTTTACCGGCAATGCGCGCTTCACCATGAACCGCAAGACGCAAGGCGCAGTTCGTAAGCTCAAGGACGGCCAGGGTAACTACCTGTGGCAACCCAGCTACGTGGCAGGCCAACCCGCGACTCTGGCCGGCTTCCCTGTGACCGAAGTGCCGGACATGCCCGACGTGGCCGCAAACGCCAAGCCTGTGATGTTCGGTGACTTCAAGCAGGGTTACCTGATCGTGGACCGCATCGGCGTTCGCGTGCTGCGCGACAACCTCACGAACAAGCCCTACGTGAGCTTCTACACGACCAAGCGCGTGGGTGGTGGCGTTCAGAACCCCGAGTGCCTGCGCGCTCTGAACATCGCCATCTGATGAATGCGGGGGCTACGGCCCCCGCTTCATTTCTGGAGGACCGAATGAAGTTCATCAAACCGTTCTACGGCTGCAAGGCGGGCGAGATTTATCCAACGCAGTTCGAGGCAGGCGACGTATGCCCGCCCGAGCTGGAGGAAGCAGCCATTGCCTGTGGCGTCGTGCAAGTCGAAGCGCCTGAGCCAAAGAAGCGCACTCCCAAGGAATAAGGCATGGCCATCCTGACGACTCAGCAAGCTATCGAGCATTGCCGCGCTGATCCGGTTGCCGATGCTGCGATGGTCGAGCTGTACCTGAATGCGGCGATTGATGCTGCGCAGGACTACCTTGGGCGCCAGGTGTTCGCAGACAAGGCAGAGATGGATGCGGCCGTATTGGCAGGAACAGCCGGCCTGTCTCCCATGGTGGCGACGTTCGCGGTAAAAGCGGCTGTCTTGCTGATTTGCGCGCACCTGTTCATCAACCGCGAAACCGTCACAACTGGCGTGCAGTCATTTGCCATGCCTATGGGCGCGCACGATTTACTGCGCCCGCATCGCATCGGGGCTGGGCTATGACGCTGCGTGCAGGCGAACTGAGGGACAAGGTAGTCATCCAGCAAAAGACCTCTGGAACAGACCCGTGGGGCGCACCCTTGCCCGAAGCGTGGGAGTACTACGCGACTGTCTGGGCCAACGTGCGCCACTTGTCTGGCACCGAGTCGATTAAGGCCGGCGCTGATGTGTCGGTGGTGCGCGCATCGTTTCGCATCCGTCACCGCGCCGGCATCGACGCCGGCATGCGCCTCCTGGCCGGCGGTGCGGTGTACGACATCGAGGCCGTGCTGCCCGGCGGGCGGCGCGAGTGGATGGACCTGGCGGCGAAGCGGGTGGGCTGATGCTGAAAGTGTCGTTCGACATGCGGGCCTTGTCCGTCCAGCTCGACAAGATCACGCAGGCCGCCGAAAAGAGCGTGCGCCCGGCGGCTCAGGCCGGGGCGCAGATGTTCTATGACCGCGCGCGCGCGAATGCGCCCGTGTCATCCAAGGCACACATGTTCCACGGCACGCACGGCGTCTATGGCCCGTACCAGCCGGGGCACCTGCGCGACAGCATCTACCAGGTCTATTCAAAGGACAACAGCGGCCCCGGCAAGGCCACTTACCACATCGCGTGGAATCACCAGAAAGCGCCCTACGGCTTCATGGTCGAGTTCGGCACCAGCCGCGCGCCCGCCCATCCGTTCCTGCGGCCGGCCTACACCGCCGTCGCGACCGCCGCCCTGCGCGCCGTGCGCGACCGCATGCTGTCCGAAGTGAAAAAGGCCCTCTGATGGAAACCGCCCTGCAAGCCGCACTTTCCGCCATCTGCCCGCGCACCTTCCCGACCTTCGCGCCGGCCAATGCCGCGCCGCCCTACATCGTGTGGCAGCAGGTCGGCGGCATCGATTGGAGCAGCACCGAAAACACCCGGCTTATGCGCCACGCCCTGGTGCAGATCGGCATCTGGGCGCCGGTGCTGACCGCCGCTGGCGCGCTGCGCGACAGCATCGAATCGGCCCTGCGCCAGCACCCGACCCTGGTCGCCCGGCCATCCGGCGCGCACCGAATGATTTACGAACCAGACACCCGGTTGCACGGTGTGCAGCAGGACTGGGACATCTGGACCGACTGACGGCGCAAGCCACCCCCGCAAGGCCCCATCGGAGCAATCCGGCGGGGCTTTCTCGTTGCCCCGCAAGGGCAAAACCAGCAACCCGCTTCGGCGGATTTTTTCATTTCTGAAAGGCCCATCATGGCACGCACCCCCAACGGCACGGTCCATTCCGTCGCCACCGTCCTTGCGGCTGCAAAGACGATTTCCGCAGTCACCAACGCCTCCGAAGCGTCCTGCACCAGCACCGCGCACGGCTACAGCGTCGGTGACATCCTCATCATCTTCAGTGGCTGGGGCCGCCTGAACATGCGCGCGGCGCGCGTGAAAAGCCAGACCACCGATTCATTCGTGCTGGAAGGCATCGACACCAGCAACACCGAGCTGTTCACGCCCGGCGGCGGTGTCGGCACGGCGCGCAAGGTCAGCACCTGGGTTGACCTGGACCGCACCATGAACCATTCCAGCTCGGGCGGTGATGCCAAGACCGTGAACGTCAAATTCATCGAATCGGACGTCGAGATCGTGCTGAACGACGGCTTCAACGCCGTGCAACGCACATTCGAAATGGACGCCGACATGATCGGCACGCCCGCCTACACCGCGCTGAAAACCCTGTCCGACACCAACGCCGACACCGTGGTACGGCGCCGCGCCAAGACCGGCGCCGTGTCGCTGATCCCGGCCAAAGTGTCATTCAACGAGGAAGAAACCCTGACCGAGGGCCAGGCCGTCACCGTGCGCGGCACCTTCAACGCGCAGAACATCAGCACCCGCTACGCGGCCTGATCCATCGGCACCGACCCGGCGCCGTTCGCTTTCTTTGCGGGAAGCGGCGGCGCTGGGCACGGGCACCCCCTCCCCGCAAAGGAACCCCATCATGAGCAAGACCGAAAAACCCAAGTCCATCCCCGTCGCCAGCATCAAGAGCCTGGGCGGCATCGCGCCCCAGTTCGACCTGACCGTATCCGTGCCCCGTCTCGACGGCACCGCCGTAGAGCTGAAGCTGCGCGGCAAGGGCATGCGCAAGTCCGAATGGCTGGCCATGCGCGACCAGCACCTGCAGGAACTCCGGGGCAACGACCAGCCCGTCGCCGATGCCGAATTCTCATTCGCCCGCCTGATCGGCGAGCGCACACAGGAGGCCAGCGAACTGGTGTGCAAGGGCATCGCCGGCTGGGACCTGGAAGACGCATTCACCCCCGCCAGCCTGATCGAGCTGGAAGACGTGCTGCCCGGCGCCATCAACGCCATCCTGTCGGCCTACGACGCCGCCCTGTTCCACGGCCGACTGGGAAACTGAAGGCCATCGCCCGCGCGCTGCACGAGCCTGACATCACCGAGCAGGAAGCCAGGTCAGAAGGCTTTGAGCTGGAAGACTACGACACCGAAGTCATTGAAGTCTGGCCCGACAACGAGCCGGCCTACGGCATCTTCCGTGTCATTGGCTCCCGCTGGCGCGTACCCCCCATGGGCGGCACGCCCTACGGGCTGGACTGGCCCGCCGTCTACCCGCTGATGGACAGACAGGGGCTTGACGATGCCGGCTGGAACGGCTTGCACGAGGATCTGATGGTCATGGAGTCGGAGGCCGTGGGCACGATGCGCGAATTTGCTCAGAAGCCATAAAGGTGAGTGGGCTATATTCCATGCCAGTCTGTCACTGGAGGGAATATGCGCTACATCGTTTTTCTAGGCGCCGTCATCGGCGCGTTGTTTGTCGCCGGCGGCCTGCTGTTCTCCAAGGGGGCGCCGCAGGAGGCCGCCGCCGCCGCCATGGGGCTGGCGTTCGCCGTCATTCCTTACGTGATCTTCCGTGTCAGCGCCGAGCTGACGGCGCAGAAGCAGCGCGCGAAGCTCATTGAGCTGCTGAGCGAGCGCGAGTAGCAGACCGCAACACCAACAAAGCCACCTTCGGGTGGCTTTTTTCATTCTGGGCTCGCCATTGGCGGGCCTTTTTTTTAAGGCACGCATGACAGAACTTGGCGCACAGATCGGACTGACGGCAGACGCCAGCGGCGTCGAGGCCGGCGTCGTCAGGGCCAAGCGCAGCATTGCGTCGCTGGCGGACACGGCCGCCAAGATGGGCAGCGACGTCGCTGCCGCAGGCGACAAAGCCAACCGCGCGCTGGGCGGCCTGGGCAGCGGCGGCGAGCAGTCCGCCCGCAAGGTAGAGCGCGACACCCGCAGCATGCAGGGCAGCCTGCAGCGCTACCTGGCCACCCTGGAAGCCGGCAGCAAGGACAGCCGCCGCTACTGGGAGCAGATGGCGGACTTCAAGGGTCTCAACAAAGAGGCCCTGCGGCCGTATCTCGACCAGCTGGACGCCGTCAACGCCAAGCTGGCGGCGAACAAGGCCGCGCAGGATGCCGTGAATGCATCCATGCGGGGAATGAAAGATGCGGCAGGCGGCTCCCTGCGGGCCGTCAGAGCCGATGCCGATGGGCTGACGGCATCGTTCGTGGCAGTGCGTGCCGGCGTTGCAGCCCTCGTCGGCGGCGCGCTGGTGACATGGGCCAAGTCTGCGGGAGGTGCCCTGTTCGAGGCCAGTGTTAGCGCCGAGCGGCTGCGCACGATTCTCAATTTCTCGACGGGCGACAGCGCCCGAGACATTGATTACCTGCGCGGGATCACTCAGAAGCTCGGGCTTGAGATGCAGTCCACCGCCGTGGCCTATGGTCAGTTTCAGGCGGCGGCGAAGGGCACCGCGCTGGAAGGCCAGAAGGCCCGCGACGTGTTCGAGTCCGTCGCCAAGGCCAGCGCCGTCATGGGCCTGAGCGCCGGTCAAACCAGCGGCGTCTTGCTTGCGTTGCAGCAGATGGTGTCCAAGGGCACCGTGCAGGCGGAAGAACTTCGAGGCCAATTGGGCGAGCGTCTCCCCGGCGCGTTTCAGGTTGCGGCCCGCGCCATGGGCGTCACCACGGCCGAGCTGGGCAAGATGCTGGAGCAGGGCCAGGTCATTGCTGACGACTTCCTGCCCAAGTTTGCACGCGCGCTGAACGAGCATATCGGCGACGCCGCTGAATCTGCCGCAACGCGCCTGGAAGCGTCTCAGAGCCGCATGGGCACCGCGTGGGAACGACTCATGCAAGCCGTCGGCGACAGCGGTGTTAGCTCCGCCATGGCAGTCGGAATGGAGTCCGCCGCTTCAAGCATTGATGGAATCGCTGTTGCAATGGAGGCGGCACGGAGAAGCGGCGACGGCATGGGTGGTCAGTTTCTTGCAGCGGCCGGAGCTGCCCTAAGCCTTCTCGATCCGACCGAGCGCCTGACCGTCAACCTCTATGACAACGAGCGCGCATCCAAAGCCGCTTGGGAGCGTTTGCGCGACCTGGAGGCGCAAGCCTCGCGAGGCGTCAACGTCAAGGCTGAATATCAGCAAGTCATCAACCTAATCAATACGCTGCAGATTGCTCGTCATGAGATGGCGAAGTTGCGGCAAGAAGCGTCTGGTGTCGCAACCGTCGGCGACCGACCGCGCGATCTTCGTGAAGACAATCCAAGCATGACGCGCGGCGCGTCTTACGCCCGATGGGCCAAGGAACAGGCAGACGCAGAAAAAGGCCTGGCCGAAGTCCGCATGAAGGCCGCCGGCGTCAACAAGAGCTACTTCGAGGATCTTGGCAAGTGGCAGGCCGCCCTGCGCGCCGGCGTGATCGGCGAAAAGGAATACATCGCACAGGTCAGCAAACTGGCGACGGAGACGTGGAAAGCCAGCGCTGCTGGCAAGGAAGCGGCCGAGTCCAAGAGGGCCGGCGCCAGGGCATCCAACGAAGCCGCACGCGCTGCAGAACGCGAGGCCGCTGCCGTCAGCAACTTCATGAACGGCCTGCACGAAAAAATCGCCGCGCAGGAGCTGGAATTGCAGGGCGGCGAGAAACTGACGCAGGCCGACAAGCTGCGCCTCGATTTTCAGAGCAAGCTGATCAGCGGCGCGCTGAAGCTGACGGCGGCGCAGAAGGAAAAAGCCGAGGCCGAAATCCAGTCGTTCGAGGCCAACGAGAAGGCCCTCAAGCTGCAGCAAGAGCAGGCCAGGGTCTACGAGCAGGCGTCCAAGGACTACGACAAGTACGTCGGCACCATGGTGCGCGAAGCCGAGACGCTGGCGCAGAAGAACAAGTCGCTCGAAGACGAAATCGAGGCCATGGGCCTGACGGGCCGCGCGCTGGTGGACCTGGAGCGCAAGCGCATCGATGAACAGATCACCGCGCTGAAATCACAGCACAGCACCGCCGTGCTGGCCGGAGCGCGCGACGATGAAACGGCCGCCATCCGCCGCCAGATTGCCGAGCTGGAACGCTACCGCGAACTGATCGGCCAGCGTGCCGACAAGTCGGCAGCCGTCGAAGAAGCCCAGCGCGCCGCCGAAGAATGGAAGCGCGCCGCCGACAGCATCAACCAGTCCCTGACCGACGCCCTGCTGCGCGGCTTCGAGGATGGCAAGGGCTTTGCCAAGAATTTCCGCGACACGCTGGTGAACATGTTCAAGACGCTGGTGCTGCGCCCGGTCATCAGCTTCATCGTCCAGCCCATCGGCAACGCTATCAGCGGCGTCGTCAGCGGCTTCCTGGGCGGCGGTCAGGGGCAGGGCGGCGCCGGCAACCTGCTTGGCACGGCCAGCAACATGCAGTCGGCCTACCAATGGCTGAGCGGCGGCTATCAAGGCACGTTCCGCAACGTCGCCAATTTCCTTGGCTTTGGCGGCAGCGCGGCGGCCCCTGCGGTGGGCTATGGCGGGCAGGCGCTGACCGGACTCACCTGGGGTGGCAAGCCCATCGCGTCGCCCGCCATCACCGGTTTCAGCGGTACGCCGATCAGCGGCGCGGGCGGTCTCGGCCCCACGGCCGCCGGCCTCGCGGCCATCGCCGCCCCGCTGATCATTGGCGCCCTGGTCGAGCGCAACTCGCGCGACCGTTTCAGCGGCGCGGCCTACGCCACCTCGGGCGGCAACGACCCGTTCGTCAACACCGTCGCCGGCTCCACCGGCTTCAACTACCTGACCGGCGACCTGCCCGACCGCGCGGCCCTGCTGGCGCGGCTGGAAGAGCTGGGCGCGCCGATGGAGATGATCGCCGACTGGAACGACCGCGCGCTGCTCTACCTGATGGAGTCGGCCGCTGGCGCCAACAGCGAGAACGGCATCAACTGGACGCCGCGCATCCGCAACATGCGCGACACGCCCGACTTCTACCGCGGCCAAGGCTACGCGCACCCCGAAGACTTGGGCTGGTGGAACAACAAGGGCAACGCCAACCTTTCCACCGACCCCGCGCTGATCCAGGCCAGCCGCGACATCGCGCTGTCCATCATCGGCCCGCTCGAAGGCATCGGCGCGCTGATCGGCGATGAGGCCGCCTACCGCGCCACCGTGGGCTTTGCCAACCGAGGCGAGGGCAATGGCCTGTGGGCGGGCATGAACCTGCAGCGCGACGGGCAGAACGTCGCCGATTGGGTGAACACCGACGATTTCCACAGCGTTGGCGAGGCCGTGCGCGCCATGTACAGCACCGCGCTGGGCACGCTGGACAGCTTCGACCTGCCCGGCTGGGCCGACCAGCAGGTGACCGACGCCCGCGCCGCGCTCGACGCGCTTGAGGGCGAGAACATGGGCCAAGAGGCCGCCGCCCTGTACGCGCAGACCACGGCCGGCATCGAGCAGATGTACCGCTCGATCAAGCTGCTGATTGACGTATTCCCCGACTTCAGCGATGCCACCCAGGACAGCCTGTTTGCCCTGCAGGAGTTGATGGGCGGCATGGACGCGCTGCAAGGCGCGTACAGCAGCTACATCCAGAATTTCTGGACTGACGCGGAGCGCGCCGACCTCATGCGCGCGCAGATCGCCGCCGACCTGGGCGCCGTGGGCCTGTCCCTGCCCGAAACCCGCGACGCATTCCGTGGCCTGGTTGAAGCGCAGGACCTCAGCACCGAAGCGGGCCGCGAGGCCTTCGCCGCTTTGATGGGCGTGGCCGGGGCGTTTGCCGAAATCACCCCCGCCGCCGAAAGCGCCGCCGACGCCGCTGGCCGGCTGGCCGATGAAGCCCGCCGCCTGGCCGAAGAGGCCTACAGCAACGCCCGCAGCCGCACCGATGACGTGTGGGCGCGTCTGCAACAGCTCTTCAACGAACAGATCGACAACTGGAAGAAGCTGGCGGACGAAGCGCGCGCCATCTTCGACATGGCGTCGACCGCTGCGCGGGAACTGCGCAACGAAGTTCCGTCCACGCTCGAATACACAGCGGCCCAGAGCAACTCTTTCATCGACCAAGCACTGGCAGGCCTGCGCGCCACCGGCGCGCTGCCGGAAGCGGACGAGTTGCGTCTGGCAATCGAAGGCGCCCGCGCCGGCCTGACGATGGACGGTTACGTCAGCGTGGCCGAATTCGAGCGCGACCAGCTGATCCTGGCCGGCAAGCTGGGTGAGATCGGCGATGCCGCCGGCGTGCAGCTGAGTTTTGCCGAGCAGCAGGTCAAGCTGTTGGAGCAGCAGCGCGACTTTTGGCGCAAGCAGCTTGACGTCATGCGCGACGACACCCTGCTGTTTGCCAGCATCGACGAGGGCGTGACCTTGCTGGCCGACGCGCTGCGGGCCGAGCAGGCCGCGAAGGCCGCCGCGCAGGCCGCCGCGCAGAACTCGGGCGGCGGCGGCCGTGGCGTATTTGGCGGCGGCCCAGGCGGCGGCTCAGGCCGCACGCCTGGGCAAATCGCAGACGAAGCGGAGGAGCTTCGCGGACAAGACTGGTGGGGCGATGGCGATTGGTCTCGCCTGCTTGGCTACCGGCTCGATGTCGCTGCGGAAGCCACTGGCATATCGCCAGACGACTTGGAGAAATTCCTGGAGAGCCTGGGCATGGATGCGCGCGGCGGAATCATCATGCCGCGCTACGCCGGCGGCGGCATGCACTCGGGCGGCCTGCGCGTGGTGGGCGAGCGCGGCTGGGAACTGGAGGCCACCGGCCCATCCCGAATATGGAACCAGCAGCAGTTGCGCCAGGTGCTGACCGGCGGTGGCAGCAACGACGCCGAGCTGGCCGACCTGCTGCGCCAGGTGCTGCGCCAACTGGGCGCCATCCGCGCCGACACCAAGGAGACGAGCGACCTGACCTATCAACAGCTCAGCCTGAACAAACGTCTGACCAGCAACGGCAGCGCCACCCGCGTCGAGGTGCTGACCCCATGAGCCTGAACAACCTGCCCTACAGCTTCGGCGTGCTCGACGCGCCAAAGATCACCGACGCCATGGTGCTGTCGATCACCGACGACGACGGCCCGCTGGCCGAGGACGACGTGGCGCTGCCCTGGAACGCCGCCACCAACTACGCGCTGAAGGACGAGGTCTCGCGCGCCACCACGCACACCGTGTACTCGCGCCTGGTGGCCGGCACCAGCGCCACCGAGCCCGAGTCCGACCCCACCAACTGGCTCGCCATGCGCCCCACCAACAAATGGGCCGCCTTTGACCTGTACGGCCACACTCAGACCATCGGTAATGGCGAGCTGGTCTTCACCCTCAAGCCCACCGGCTTTGTGACGGCGGTCTGGGTGGGCAGCGTGCTGGCCGACGAGGTCGAGCTGACCGTGTACGACGGCGACACGTTGGGCGCGCCCGTGTTTGGCCCCAGCGCCGTGCACATGTCCGGCCTGGGGCGCTACGACTGGCAGACCTTCTTTCTGGCGCCGCAGGCGTCGATGACGTCGGCCACGTGGACGGGAATCCCCACCGTGGCCGCCCCCGTGGTGGTCATCAAGCTGCGGCAGCTGGCCGGCAGCCCGCGCGTTGGCACCATCCAGGTGGGGCAGTTTGTCGGCATCGGCCACACCCAGTACGGGGCCGACTTCGGCCGCCTGCGCTACACCGACCTGTCGCCGCGTGCCGACGGCACATTTCCGCCCATTGTCGAGCGCCCCAGCGGAGGTGACATCAACTTCACCGCCCTGCTGACGCCGCAGCAGGCCATCTCCCTCAACGCCCTGCTGGCCAAGTACGACGCCCGCCCCGCCGTGTGGTTTGCCAGCGGGCGAAACACCCACACCCCGCTGGCCAAGTTCGGAATGATCGAGGGGCGCGTCAAGTACGCGTACCACGACATCTGCGAATTCAGCGGCAACGTCACCGGCCTGCTTGAAGCGAGACCCCTATGAGCTACACCGTCATCCCGATTGCGCCCATCAGCAACTTCTCACCGCTGCCGGCGGTAGGCATGCCCAGCTTTCCGGGCCAGGCGCTGAACTGGGTCAACAACTGGACCTTCACATGGGTGCCCGAGTTGAACGCCATGGCCGCCGCAGTCGAGCACAACGCCACCAGCGCCACCAACGCCGCCACCGACGCCGTTGCCGCGCTGGCCGACGTGCAGTCGGCAGCAGCGGCGGCCGTATCGGGCGGCGCGGCCGTGCTGTGGGTGTCTGGCGGCAGCTACGTGGCCGCCACCGCCAGCACGCCCGCCAGCGTGGTGCTGGACCCGGACAACGTGGCGGCGGCCTACCGCTGCAAGGCCGACATTGCGGGCAGCAGCACCAACCCCCGACTTGACCCCGCGCACTGGGTGCGCCTGAATGGCCTGCCTCCCGACCAGCAGGAGGTCGCTGTCGAGCTTGGCGCCGGCAGCACGCTGGACCTGTCTGCGGCGGTGCTTTTCAGCAAAACCGTCACCGGCAGCGTCACCTTGTCCATCAGCAACCCGGCGCCGGCCGGGCTCGTCAGCAGCGGCACGCTGGAGCTGACCAACGGCGGCGCGCACGCCGTCACCTTCTGGCCCGGCTCCAAGTGGAGCAACGGCGTGGTGCCAAACCTGACGGCTGCTGGCACCGACGTCATCGGCTTTTACACGCGCGATGGCGGAGTCACCACTGTGCTGACGTTGACCGCGTCCAAGGCATCATGACCAGCAGGCTCTTCAGGCACACCTTCCACGGAGTGGGTCCGGAGTTCGACCCTCAGTGGTCCGACGTCATCGCCCTGGTGCAGGGCGGGGGCGTGGCGGGCAATACCTATTTCGAGGACAAGTCGCCGCTTGGCACCGCCATCGTCAGGCGCTCTGGCACAACCCCCAACGTTGGCCATACCGGAGGCGGGGTAGGCACCGGCCCGTTCCCCGGAACGTCGGCGATTCAACACAACGGCAATCGAGACGGCGGGCTGATTCTGGCGCCTCCGGATGGGGACAACCGATTCGACTTCATGCGGCAACGAGGCGCCGTGTGGTCTGAGCGCCTGACCCTTGACGGCTGGTACAAGCACAAAGGCAGCTCTCAAGATCTGGCGATTCTGCTGCCCGGAAACTACCTGTCAGACGGTTTTGGCGGCAACACCGGCCAGGTCTTTTTTGTTCGTTCTTCTGTCTCGGGCGGCAACACACAGGTCTACATTGCGGTCACAACCGCCTACGGTGATGGTTGGGGGGTTACGTATGGGTCGAAAACCCTACGCCTGCCATCTGTGCCGGTCGCAACAGGGTCATGGGTTTACTGGTGGTTCCAGTGGGACGGGCCGGCAAGCACTCTCAGGCTTCGGGCGCACGTTCTGGGTGTGGGTGACATTGGCAACGTCAGCTTCACATGGCCAGAGACAGCAAAAGGCAACCCGACACAGACCGGGCCAGAAAAGTTCCCGGACGGCCGAACCCAGGTCTCCGGCGCTGGGCGGCTGGCCTTCCTTTTGGGGTCCGGCGGTAACCCATCTACGTCGAACAGCGTCAGCACGCTGTTCAACTTCCGCGCCACCAAGGCGCTGCGCCCCTACAGCGTGCCGGGCGGGCCGTTTTACGCGGCTGACGGCACGCCGAACAACGCCGGTCAAGGGGGGGCGGCCGCTGTCGGCCAGGTAGAACTGTCAAACATGCAAAGCTGGGTGGTGCCGGCCGGCGTCACCAGCGAGATCTCGAACTCGTTCTGGCGCAGGCGGATCACGCCGTCGATCGGCAACTGCCCGTCGAGTGCCAACGGCAAGCGCAGCCAACCGTCGAGTGCGATCACGCCACCGCTGACCGATTGCACGAATTCGAGTTCGAGCGGTGTGGTGCCGGCCATCGACAGGATCTCGCCCTGCCAGATGCCGCTGAAGTCGGGCACCGGCGGCAGTTCGCGCTGCCACTGCACGGTCCAGCTGCCGCTGTCCTCGAGGCACGAGTAGGTGCCGACGAAGCGGCGGTCGGTCTGCAGCTCGCCGATCATCACCGGCGCGCCCGCCAGCCGCAGTTCGAGCTGTTCGCCGTCGAACACCAACTGGTAGCGCGTGTTGGTAAGGCACGGATGCGCCATGTCGACGTTGAAGACCAGCTGCTCGCCGAAGCGCTGGGCGCGGAACGACATCGTGCCGGTCCCCGCCGTGCCGTCCGAGGTCCAGGTGCCGACCCACTCGCCGAACAGTTCTTCGGCGCCGACCCCAGGAGTGCCTGGCGTGCTCTCGAACTGGACCTTGCCGCAGGCGGTGACGAGGGGCAGAACCAGCACGAGGAGGAGCGTAGGGAGGCGCACGAGGACAGGATAACCCACGCTGCAGCGCAAGGCGCGGAATGCGCTCAACCGCGGCGCGTTCGCAGCACCGCGTCGTAGGCCAGCAGCAGCTGTTCGGCGAGACGGGCGGGCGTAAAGCCCTTGGCACCGGCGCTGGCGCGCGCGCCGAGGCCGCGGCGCAGTTCGGGATCGCCAGCCAACTGCCGCAACAACCTCGCCAGCCCCGCCGGTCCGTCGGCCAGCACAGCCAGCAGCCCGCCCCCGACCTCCACCGCATCGCGCACCCCCGGCACGTCGTAACCGAGCACCGGCACGCCGGCCGCGAAGGCTTCGACCGCCACCAGCGGCAAGCCTTCGCGTTTGCTGGGCAGCACCAGCACGTCGAACGCCGCCATCAGGGTGGCGATGTCGGCCCGCGACGGCACCATGCGCAGGCGGCCGGCGGCGCTCTGGAAGTCCGCCAGGAACGACGGCCGCACTGCCCCATCGCCGACCACCAGGCCGTGCCACGGCTCGCTGGCGGCGATCGCCGCCGTGAAGTGTTCGGCCTGCTTGACCTCGGCGAGCCGGCCGACGAAGCCGGCGACGAGGCCCTCGGCGGGCAACCCCAGGACCTGCCGCGCCGCGGCGCGCGGCAACGCCACCGGCAGCGGCACGGCCGGGGCGGCGATCGCGATGCGATCGGCGGGTGCGACCCGGGCCGCGACCAGTTCGTCGCGGCACGACGCGCTGACTGCGAACAACAGGTCGGTACGAGCGGCCAGCCGGCGTTCGAGCCACGTCAACCACCACGACCGCAGCGGCCCGAAGTAGTCGCGCAGCACGAGCCCGTGGAAGGTGTGCGCGACGACCGGCACACCCACCTGCACCGCAGCGCGCCGGCCGAGCCAGCCGGCTTTGCTGGTGTGGGTGTGCACGACGTCGGGTTGCAGCGCCCGGCACAGCGCCACCAGCCGTTGCCGTACGCCGCGCTCGCCGAACGGTCGCAAGCCGCGACCGAGCCCCGGGACGACGAGCCAGCCTGCGGCGTTCGGGCCACGCGCGATCGCGTCGGCCCAGGTCAGTTCCGGCACGCCCGCTGCGGCGGGCGACAGCAACACTTCGTCGCGGCCGACCTCGCCGGTCGCCAGCACGGTCGTGCAACCGCGCGCACGGTGCTCGTGCCACAGCGCGATCGCCTGCCGCGTCGGCCCGCCGAGGTTCGGCCGGGTCAGGACGCGCAGGATGCGCATGGGGCGTCGCCAGGAGCCAGGGTCATCGCCCGGCGATCATCGCGCCGGTCACACCACGAAGTCGAGCAGCGAGTACAGGTACAGGTGCCAGCCGAGCAGCACCAGGTAGCCGACCAGCACGATCGCCAGACCCCAGCGGGCCGGTCGGAAGTTCTTCGCCAGTGCCAGGACCACGACGGCCGCACCGATGCCGACCGTCTTCAGCAACAGGAACGGCCACGGATGGCTGCCGAGTTGCAGCAGCTGCACGACCAGCGGGTTGAGCTCTTCGCCGCCGTGCGACAAGAACAACAACGTGAAGTGCGCATCGAGCAGGTTCAGGGCGACCACCGCCAGCGTGACGACCAACAACCACGGGCCGTGCACGTCGACGATCGAGCCTTCGCGCTCGTGGGCGCGCCGGGCGGCGCGGCGCCGGCCGCCGAACCACACGTGGCGGCTCCAGATCGACTGTGGGCGGCGCCGGTCGTGGAGCTGGCGTGGCTGCATGAATGGAAGCGGCAACGCCGCTGCAAGATGCATGGGGGAATCCACGCGGCATTCTATCCTGCGAAAGTGCGTTCTGCGGCGCAGCGTATCGCGGCCGCCGCGAAGCGCCGATGCCACCGGCCGTTGCCGCGCCAGGAAAGTTCCCAGACCCCCTCGCCGCGGGGAGCCTGAGACGCAGGGAGGCTCAGACGAACTTGGTCTTGCCCGGCATCGCGACCTCGAACTTCGGCGGCGGCGCATCCCAGCGCAGCTGGTCGGGCATCAGCACCTCCTGGCTGTTCCAGGCCTCCTCCCAGGTGATGCGTTTGCCGGTGTACGCGGCCATGCGACCCATCAGCGCCATCAGCGTGCTCTTGCACATGTAGTCGCCGTTGTTGATCGGCTTGCCGGCCCGGATCGCCGCGAACATCTCGTCGTGTTCGGCCTGGTACATGTCGCGCGACTTGCCCTCGTAGCGCCAGTTGGTCTTGCCGGTCAACGTGTGCTGGAACACGTTGGCCTTGCCCTCGCTGCCGAACACGTACTCGTTGACGTCGCGCCAGCAGCCATTCTGCTGCCGGCAGTAGCTGTAGCCGCGCGTGCCGTCCTGCCACTCGTAGATGGTCGCGAAGTGGTCGTAGACGGTGCCGTAGACGGCGTCGGTGCGGGTCTGCCGGCCGCCGAGCGATGCCGCCTGCGACCGCGCTCGCGCTCTACCGCATCGCGCAGGAGGCGCTGACCAACGTGCGCCGCTATGCGCAGGCGACGCGCGTGCGCCTGCGCCTGCGCATCGAGGGCGACGAGCTGGAACTGACGGTGGAGGACGACGGCGTCGGCTTCGACCCGGCCGCGCGCGGCGACGACCGCCACGGCCTCGCCGGCATGGCGCACCGGGTGCAGATGCTCGCCGGCCGTCTGGACATCGACAGCGCACCGGGCAAGGGGACGCGCATCACCGCGCGCGTACCGTTCGCGCGCATGCACTGAAGGCGCTCAGCCCGCAACCGCGGCCTGGACGAAGTCGATCAGCTCGTCGAGCTGGAAGGATTTGTCGAAGAAGCGCTCGACGCCGAGCTGCGCGCAACGCGCGCGCACCGGCGCGTGGCCGTAGTTGGAGAACACCACCGCGCGCGGACGTCCGAAGCGCGCCGGCTCGGCCTGCAGCTGGCGCAGCACGCCCAGGCCGCTGCCCGCGCGCAGTTCGAGATCGACGATCGCCAGGTCGGGGCATTGGGTCTCGAGCGCGGCGAGCGCGCCCTGCTCGTCCTCGGCCTCGGCCACCACGGCGACGCCGTCGAGCTCCTCGAGCATCTCGCGGAGCATGCCACGCAGCATCGCCGAGTCCTCGATCAGCACGACGCGCAGCCCCGGCGCGGCGGATTCGGATCGAAGCGGCGCCGTCATCGCTCCGCCTCCCTACTCCAGGATCAGCCCGTGGCGCAGCGCGTAGGTGGCCAGCTCGGCATTGCTGCCCACGCCGAGCTTCTCCAGCAGGCGGGTGCGGTAGGTGCTGACGGTCTTCACGCTCAGGTTCAGCACCTCGGCGATGTCCGACACCGACTCGCCGCGCGCCAGGCGCAGGAAGACCTGCAGCTCGCGGTCGGACAGCTTCTCGTGCGGCGCGCCGCCGCCCCCGCCGCCGAGCTCCTCGGCGAGCAACTCGGCGGTGCGCGCCGACACGTAGCGCCGGCCCTGCGCCACGGTGCGGATGGCCTGCAGCAGCGCCTCGCGCGAGCAGTCCTTGCACAGGTAGCCGTCGGCGCCGTTGCGGATCATCGCCAGCGCGTAGCGCTCTTCCGGAAAGCCGGACAGCATCAGCACGCGCACGCCCTCATGGCGCTGGCGCACCGCGCGCAGCGCGTCGACGCCGCCCTGGTCGGGCATCGACAGGTCGAGCAGCATCACGTCGACCTCGGTGCTGCGCAGCAGC